>Ga0335072_10007857_pt1 | contig 15505 bp, 8 predicted proteins | sample Lox_Sample_21_FD_206725 | JGI IMG/M metagenome (GOLD analysis project Ga0335072, IMG submission 206725) | Soil microbial communities from Loxahatchee National Wildlife Refuge, Florida, United States - Lox_Sample_2.1 | ecosystem: Environmental > Terrestrial > Soil > Wetlands | place: USA: Florida... | reverse complement strand
GGCAGCAGACGCGTGAAGTAGCTGGTGACGGATATGCCTGCGGCGAGCAGACCGAAGGCGACTGCGTAGAAGACTCCGCCGGCGAGGAAGCTGAGATAGTAGAGCGCCTTGGCGACCTCGGCCGAGGCGAGGATGTCCGGAACGGAGAGAACGAATCCGACCATACCGGAGAGAAACAGAGCGATGGAGGCGGAGATGCCGCCGAAGAGGGCGATGTTGGTCCCGGCGGCGCGAACGCCGAGAAAGCGGAGACGGCTGACGGCGGTGACGGAAAAAATTCCCAGGGGAATGGCGGAGCAGAACAGAAAGAAGCTGCCAACACGCTGCGCGGCTGGGTTCTGAGCAAAGAACACGCGCAGCTGATCGGCGGGGGCGAACGGGGTGAGATAGGGCGTTCCATGGCGGAGCGTCGCGGCTGCAGCGAGACCGGCCACAAAAAGCGCAATGTGGACGAGCGCCAGCAGGGTAAGGGAGGGACCGCGGAAGCGGGGAGAATGTTGTCTCATAAAATCATTGATACTATAAACGAATACAAAATGCAATGATTTCCGATAATTTCGTCCGGAGGAGGGAAATGCCGTGCGGCCTGAGAGGCCACGCCAAAGGCTATGTGTTGAGAAGACGAGAGTTCTGGTCAACGCAGGAAAGTCTGGGCCGAACTCCGAAGGCGAATCCGGATGGCCGAGCGCGATGGGCCGGCGATCCGCAGACAGCTACCAGAGAAGCTTTGCGCCGAACTGGATCTGGCGGGAGGTGGTGGAAGTGCTGGTGACCAGGCCGGCGGTGGGCGAGACTCCCGACGGCGTGAAGACGACGAGATTCGGGGTGTTGAAGTTGGAGTGATTGAGGAGGTTGAAGAACTCGGCGCGGAACTGCAGGCGGAGGTTCTCGCGGAGAGTGGTGTCCTTGAAGGTGGAGAAATCCCACTCGGTGATGCCGGGTCCGGTAAGGGGGTCGCGGCCGAGGTTGCCGTAGAAGCCGGAGCCGCTGGGCGGAGCGAGGAAGGCGGCAGGATTGAACCACTGAGTGGGACTGCCTTCGATGATGCTGCCGTGGAACGCAGGATTGAGGAACGGGCGAACGGGGTTTTTCGTGTCGCCGTTGTTGGAGGGGTTGTAGCTGAGCTGCGGGGTAAAAGGAAAGCCGGACTGCAGGGTCACGATGGAGTTGGCGGTCCAGCCGGAGATGAGCGTGTTGGCGAGTCCGCTGGCGTTGGCGAAGAGGCGCTGATGCTGACCGAAGGGAAGCTGCCAGAGTTCGCTGATGACGCCGACGTAGCGGACGTCGTAGGTGGCGGGACCCCAATCGGCGCGGAGGTCGAAGGGATTGGAAACGAGGCCGGGAGCGTTGCCGGCGGTGGTGGCGTTGAGGGAATCGCCGTCGTCGAGCGCTTTAGACCAGGTGTAGGTGCCAAGCACGGCAAAGTTGTGGCTGAGGCGATGATTCGCATCGATCTCAAGCGCGTGATAGGAACTGACGCCGCGCGAGAACCAGGCCCAGGCGGCCGCGAGAGCCGGGTTGGCGAGGGGCGTGCCGGATGGAATGTAGTACGAGCCGGCAGGAACGGCGGCACCGGCGAGCGGAGAGGCGAAGCTGGCGGGGTATGCAGCGGGACACGCGGAAGCGGGGCAGACGGTGGGGGTGGGCTGGTTGTCGTCGAGAGAGACGACTTCGTGATAACCGTGAGAGCCGATGTAGCCGACGGTCAGCGCCGTATTGGGAGTCAGTTGCTGTTCGAGACGCAGCGACCAGGAAATCAGCGTGGGCGTGTTCAGATCGGGCTGCACGCCGGCGGGCGCGATCTTTGCGTTGGAAGGAATGGGAGACGTGGGGAGCGGGAAGTGCGTGACGGGCAGATTGGCGATGGAGTACGAGGGGTTGAAGGGGGCGTTCTGGTCCATGCGGTAGCCGAGGGCATCCTGCAGGTCGTTGTACATGCCGAAGCCGGCACGGACGACGGTTCCGGAGAATGGGCTCCACGCAAGGCCGATGCGCGGCTGGGGCAGAAAGGTGGCGTTGTTGGTGGTGAAGGCGGAGCCACCAATGTGCGGCGCAGTCTGGATGACATTGTTAGTGAAGACAAAGGTGGCGGCGCGGCCGTGGGCTTCGTTCCAGCCGGTGGTGAATTCGTCGCGGAATCCGGCGGAAAGGGTGAGGTGGGGGGTGACGCGCCAGACGTCCTGCACATACCAGGCGCCGAGGAGCGAACGCCAGTTCATCTCGGTGGGGGTGGGGTCGTAGAGGAAGGTGCCGACGGTGCCCTGGAGAAACTGCTGTAGTCCGGTGAAGGAGGCCTGGCCGAATTGGGTGAGGGCGAGGTCTTCATTCGCCTGCAGCTGCTGGAACCATGCGCCCGCGCTGAGGTCGTGGCGGCCGCGAGTAAAGATGACGCGGTCTTCGTAGGTATCAAGGTTGCGCGCAATGTGAAGATCGTTGCCGGTGTTGCTGCCGGCATTCGAGAACTGGGCGGTGGGGTTGGCCGCGGCGCTGCCTCCGACCACGAGAGTGCCGATCGGCTTGCCGGCGACGAAGCCGGGCAGGGCGGCGCCGGGACTGTTCGGGGTGGGCTCGCCGGTGTAGAAATACGCCGCGCGGGAATAACCGACGCGAGCGACGTTGAGCAAAGAGGGCGAGAGGATGTGCGATTCTTCGATGCTGGCCACTTGCTCGCGGAGAGATTCGAGGTCGGTGCTGAGCAGGTTGGTGGCGGTGGGGGTGACGTCGGCGGAGTCGTCGACGGTATAGACACCGGTCAGGGTATCGTGCCGGGCAAAGTTGCGATCGAGGCGCACCGTGCCAAAGTCGTCGCGGATGGTCTGGAGCGGGGAGTTGAAGACTTCCGCGATGCCGCCGAAGTCGGGTGAGGTGGCGTCGGGCGTGGGCCACAGGTTGAGGAGTGGAGCGACGCCAGGAGCGACGCCGACATTCGCCAGGCCGGAAGGGTTCGGACACTGACTGGGTTGTCCCGCCGGAGCCGTGTAGAGCTTGCAGGGAATGATGCCGTTGCGGGCGTTGGCATCGGGAACCAGATCGACGCCGGCCTGGTGGAGATGCTGGCGGAAGCCTTCGTAATTGCCAAAGGCGAAGGTCTTGTCTTTCTGCAGAGGGCCACCGAGCGCGCCGCCAAACTGATTGCGCTGAAACCCCGGGATGGAAGAGCTGTTGAAGTAGTTGCGCGCGTCGAGCGCGTTGTTGCGCAGGAACTCGAAGGCGGAGCCGTGGAGCCGATTGGAGCCGCTTTGCGTGACGATGAGCACCTGCGCGCCGGGACGTTTGCCGTATCCGGCGGAGTACGAATCGCGGAGAACGTTAAACTCGCGAACGGCGTCGACGCCGAGCATCTGCTGACTGGCGCCGCCGGGCTGCATGTTGTTTTCGGCTGCGCCGGTGAACTCAACACCATTGAGGAGGAAGAGATTCTGCTGCGGCCGATTGCCGGTGACGGCGAAGTTGTTGCCGACGGTGGAATTGGAGACGCCGACGCCGCCGGTTTTCTGGGTGGTGAAGTTGACGACACCGGGATTGAGGGTGAGGAGCTCGTCGTAGCTGCGGCCGTTGAGGGGCAGATCCTTCACCTGGCGCTCGCCGACGAGGCCGGAGATGTCGCTGGTGGAGAGGCTGACGGGCGCCGCGTCGGCATTGACCGTGACCTGTTCGCGAACATTGCCGATGTGGAGGTGGAGATTGGCGGTGGCGTCCTGGCCGACGTTGAGATGGATGCCGGTGCGAAGCTCATCGGCAAAGCCGTCGTGATGGGCAACGATCTGGTAGTCGCCGATGGGCAGAGAGGGAAACTGATAAAGGCCGGTGGCATCGGTATTGGTGGTGCGAGCGGCTCCGGTAGTGACATCGTGAGCTGTGATGGTGGCGCCGGCGAGCGCTGCACCGGAAGGATCGGAGACGGAGCCGGAGAGGCTGGAGGTGGTCTGTGCGCGGAGGTGGGGATTGGCTGCCAAAATCAGGACGAGAGGAAAAAGCAGAGAAGAGAGCGCAGGGCGAATGCCTCGAAAGAGGCGCAGGCAAGAATGGCGTTGGGCAGCGGGAATCAAGACAGCCTCCTGGGGAAGGGCAGCTGCGACGGGATCAGGGGGAATGCCGCAGCCAGCGAAGAAGTGAATCTACGATTTTACACACATCAAATAGAGAAACAGCGATGACTCTGGGCGATGGGACGAGTGCGTCGCCGATGCCGGGCGATGGGGGTGAATGGACATTGAGGACGGAGGCGGCTCTGGCGGGCGGCGGAACCGTGCTGGAGATGAAACGCCAGGACGCTGAACCCAGGCGGTTTTCTGCCGATAGAGAAGACGGAGGCGTGGGTCGAGAGAGGCCGACGTACCGAAGGGTGCTGGGGAACAGGGTGGTCTCTGGCCTGGTGATGGCGTTGATCTGCGCGACGGGTGCAGACGCAGCGCCGCGGCGGGCCTCGACGCTGGATGCGATCAATACGCTGAGCTACGCCGAGGCGAGCCGGCACATGCCGGTTACCGTAACGGCGACGGTGACATATTTTCGGTCATACGAGGATCTGCTGTTCGTGCAGGACGGCGACGTCGCGATCTATGTGAATGCTCCGGCAAATCTCAGCCTTGTACCCGGAGATCGGGTGCTGATCCGGGGAACGACCCATGAAAGCTTCCGCAGCTACATCCAGGCGAGCGAGATTCAGTTACTGCATCACGGCACGCCGCCGGCTCCGGTGGCGGCGACGTTCGAGCAGATGATCCGCGGGGAGATCGACTGCAGGCGGGTGCGGGTGCGTGCGCGGATCCGGTCGGCGGAGATTGTGCCGAGTTCCATGTACTTTGTGCCGGACATTGCTTTGCGCATTCTGGTCGGCGGTCAACAGGCGGTGGCGGAGGTCGATGGGAGCGACGCGAAGGCGCTGAAGGCCCTGGTCGACGCCGATGCGGAAATCACGGGAGTCGTCTCGGGGTACTTCGACAACAAGATGCAGCAGACGGGGGTGCTCTTTCACATCCAGTCGCTGGGGGATGTGCGGATCCTGCGGCAGTCGGAATCCGATCCGTGGTTGCTGCCACTGACCCCGATGGACAGGGTGATTACGGGCTATCGTGTGCTCGATCGGACGCAGCGGATGCGCGTGCGGGGAACGGTGACCTACGACCAGCCTGGCACGGGTCTGGTACTGCAGGATGGGCGGCGGGCGTTATGGATCAACACAGACAGCTTCGCGCCGTTGCGGGTGGGGGACCTGGCGGATGCGACGGGATTTCCTGATGTGCAGAACGGCTTTCTCTCGCTGACGCGAAGCCAGGTGCGGGACAGCGGGATGCGGGCGCCGCTGATGCCGATGGTATCGACGTGGGGCGATCTGGCGCATGGAGGCAACCGAAGCCGCGGACACGAATACGATCTGGTCTCGATGGAGGGTCAGGTCATCGCCGAAGTGCGTCAGGCGACGCAGGATGAATACCTGCTGGAGGAGAATGGACACCTGGTGTCGGCGATCTTTCGCCATCCCGGCACGCTCAGCCGCAGGCCGGTGCCGCCGATGAAGGAAGTTGCGGTTGGCGCGCGCGTGCGGGTCACAGGCATTTGCATGCTCGCGGATGCGGATCCGTTCATGGGCGATGTACCGTTCACCATCCTGCTGCGGTCGTTCGACGATGTCCAGGTGATCCGGCGGCCTCCCTGGCTCAGCGTGCGGCATTTGCTGATGCTGGTGAGCCTCCTGCTGGCTGCGATTTTCGTGGTGGTTGCGCGCAGCTGGGGAATCGAGCGGCGGATGGGGCGGCAGGCGGCCGTGATGGCGGAAGTGGAAGGCCGGCGGGCGCGCATTCTGGAAGCCATGAACGCGGGCCGTCCGCTGCGGGAAATTCTGGAGCAGATCACCGAACTGGTTTCATTCCAGCTGCAGGGAGCCCGTTGCTGGTGCGAAATTGACGATGGCGGGATGATCGGCCCGAGGATTGATGAGCCGGCCGCGCAACAAGGCGTCCAGCGAGAGGCGATCGCGGGAGGAAGCGGAGCGAGCCTGGGAGAAATATGTGTTGCCTGCGATCCGGCGAACGCAGAGGTGGAGGGGGTGTTGGCGCGGGCAGCGCAGCAGATGGCGCTGGCGATCGAAACCTCGCGCCTGCATGCCGATCTGGTACGGCGGTCGGAGTTCGATCTGCTCACCGAGATCCACAACCGTTTTTCGCTGGAGCGCGGGCTGGAGACGCTGATCGCGTCAGCGCTTCCGGCAGGCACGACGTTCGCTTTGATCTACATCGACCTGAACGAATTCAAGAGCGTGAACGATCGTTACGGGCATCGCACCGGGGACTGGTACCTGAAGAAGGTGGCGGCCCGGATGGAGCGGCATCTGCGTCCGGGAGACACCCTGGCGCGGCTGGGCGGCGATGAATTTGCGGTGCTGGCGGCGCAGGTGGCTTGTCGCCGCGACGCGGAGGAGATTGTGCGGCGCCTGGAGGGCTGCTTCGACGATCCCTTTGCGGTGGAGGCGCAGGTGATTCGCGGATCGGCGAGCATCGGCATGGCGCTTTATCCGGAAGACGGGACGACGAAGGATGCGCTGCTGAATGTCGCGGACGCAGCGATGTACGCGCAAAAGAACGCGCGGAACAGCCGGCTGGCTTCCCGCTGAGTCGACGGCCAGGAGCGCGGATCAGGCGAGAGACTGAACGACGGGGGCGACGGCGCGGTCGAGTTCGTCGAGGTCGGGAGCGCCGGGTGCGACATTGATGCCGGGGAAGAGATGCCACTCTTCGGAAAGCTGCATCGACTCGCCGGGCCAAACCGTGCGGCGCGGACCCATCAGTTCCACTTCCTGAAAGGCTCCTTCGACATAGACCTCGGTGTTGACCTGGTAGTCAGGGTAGTCAGCGCGGTTGTGGTGGGTGAAGCGCTTGACGAAGAGCTCGTTGCCGAGGAGATGAGCGCACCATCCCTCTTTGTTGCGCAGGCCGAACTTCTGCGCGTTGGTGCGGGCGGGATCGGCGCGCAGCAGGATGTATTTGAGGCCGAGGGTGAAGCGGGGATCCTCAAGGTCGGTGAAAGCGCAGAGGGCAAGTGGCTGGGTCATGGGCGGGTACTGATCATGCGTCTGAAAAGGGACGCGGGGAACGATGCCGACGCCGGAATCCATGATCGTGATGGCCCAGACGGCGATATCGATGGGCCACAGGTTGCGGCTGGTGACGGTGTGCTCAATGTGAACTTTGGAGCCGGAGGGCGCGAGCGTGATGCTGATGTGTTTTTCGATGGCGGCGCCGTCGGCTGGGGCATGAACCGTGACGCTGAGATGGCCGTGTGTTTCGTGCCGGATGGGCGAGTTGTCGGGCGCGTAAGTGGCAGGAAAGAGTTCAGGCCAGACCCAGAGACGATGGCCGCCGTACGGTTTCCAGGAACCCAGCGCGGTTTTGACAGAGTTTTCCGGGAAGCTTCCGAGGTGGTTGCGGCCTCCGCGGGCGCCGTAGAAGAGGATGCGTGGACCGACGTCGGTCGTGACGATCAGATCCGTCGTGCCATTGGAGATTTTCAGGCAGTTGGGCAGGCCTGCAAACGATACAGTTTCGATGGCCATCGCGATGCGCCTCGGTTCGGAAAGAAGGATTTAAGCGAAGGATCATTGTAGAAGATGAGCGTTCGCCTGGCGGGACAGAGACCATGACCGAATGTGCGCTCGCGGGGCCGGAATCGCTGGTATAAGGATGCGGGAGGTTGTGATGAGGGCAAGACGTTTTTGGATGGGATGCTTCGTTTGCGCAGCGCTGTGGGCCGGGTTCGGTGCGGTCGCGCAGGAGACGGGGAAGTTATCGACGCAGTGGGAGGAACTGACAGCGGCGGACTTCATAACAGCGATTCATCAGAGCGGCGGCGTGTGTCTGCTGCCGTTCGGAATCCTGGAGAAGCATGGGCCGCACCTGCCCATTGGGACGGATCTGATCAATGCACGATGGGTGGCGCTGCACGCGGCGGAGGAGGAATATGCGGTCGTGTTTCCGGCGTATTACTTCGGCCAGATCGACGAGGCGCGTCATCAGCCGGGAACGATGGCATACAGCCGGCACATGCAGCTGGATCTGCTGCAGGAGACGACCGATGAGATGGCACGCAACGGGTGCAAGAAGGTCCTCATCGTAAACGGGCACGGCGGAAATCTGTCGTTGCTGCCTTACTTCGCGCAGACCGAGTTGCAGGAAGCCCACGATTATGTGGTGTACGTGTACTGGTGGGACAAGCGGGAAGGTGCGGGACGGCCGAGGCAGCAGACGGCGGTAGACATGCATGCGGGAGAGAGCGAGACATCGAACACCATGGTGAGCCGGCCGGATCTGGTGCATCAGGATCGCGCAGGACAGGAGTCGGGAGCCGACCTGGCACGGCTGCACCTGCCGAGCGATGTGTACACGGGCATCTGGTGGTACGCGCGGTTTCCGAATCACTACTCGGGGGACGGCACGAAGGCGAATCTGGCGCTGGGCGAGTGGGACATGAAGGCGTGGGTTGCGGATCTGGTGGCCGCGATCAAGGCCGTGAAAGCGGATGACGAGAGCCTGAAGCTGCAGAACGAATTCTTCGAGGAAGCGAAACATCCCCTGGATACCAAGCAGTAGGACAGGAACAGGGAATGGCCAACAGGAGTGGAGAATAGTAACTGTCGTCGTTACAAATACCGAAAGAAAGACGGAGCTGAGAGAGAGAAATGGGCTGGGTGCCCACAGCATGGTGCAAAGAGGAATTCAGGTCCTGTATTTTGCACATAAAAGCCCGGATTTGCACAGAAATAAAGGACTTGTGCCAGGGGAAATCTGTGGCATGATTCTTTCAACGGAGGAGCGATCCTCCCGAAGAAGAGAGCAGAACGAAGCGGTCAGGAGCAGCGGTCAACGCGGCTCAGGGGGCTCACGGGAAACCGGGGGTTCCAGCAGGAAGGCCGGGCAACCGGACGTCTGCGGATGGCGACGAAGACGCTCACACGTCAGATGGGTTGACGGAAGCATCCGGGAGCGGGGGCGCAAGCTCTTTGGCCCGGGTGAAATCGGCAGCAACAGGGCGTGATCAGGTAGCCGAAGCCAGATCTTCTATAAATCGGAAGAAGGGGCAGAGACCCGCAAGGGGATCTGCCCCTTCGGCTTTTCTGCCGCCTGTCGCACCACACCGTGAAGCGGCTGCGGGAACGGGGACGCACTCCTGCTCAGAGACCGGTGGTGTCGGGAATCTCGCCAGCGTCGAGAACGGCGCCGTCGAAGACAATGAGGCGCGGCTTGCGGAGGTTCGCGATCGATTCGAGGGGCGGGTGGGGAGTGAGAATGAATCGGGGGCGGTATCCAGGCCTGATCTGACCGAACTTTTCCCTGAAGGCGAGTCGCTGCGAGGCGGCGCCGGTGGCGGCGTGGATGACCGCAAGCGGAGCGAGGCCGGCGTATTCCACCTGTTCAAGTTCACTGAGCAGGCCGAGGCCATGGGGGACGCCCCAGGAGCCGGCGTCGCTGCCGGCGAGGATCGTGACGCCACGCTGGTGGGCTTTGATCAGGCTGGCGGCGTGTTGATGGAGGATGCGCCGGAGGTTGGCGATGACGTGGGCGTCGTAGCCCATGCGGTCGGCGTGGTCGAGCTGTTTTTGGACGGGCGCAAAGGTGGGGACCCAGGCAATGTTGCGGTCGCGCATGCGAGCGAGCTGATCATCGCGGATGAAGAAGCCGTGCTCGATGGTATCGACGCCGGCATCGATCGCGTGGTCGATGCCGGTTTCGCCGGAGGCATGGGCGAGGCATGGTTTGCCGAAAGACTGGGCGGCTGTGACGAGGGCACGAACTTCTTCAGCGGTCATTTGTGGCGCAGCGGTGACCGCGCCCTTTTTGAAATCGATGATGCCGGTGAGGATCAGCTTGATGCGATCGGCGCCGGCGCGCACGCGCGCTTCGACGCAGGTATGCGCGGAGGGGAAGTATTCGAGCGGCTCGGCCATAAAAGAGCCGTAGCGGCCTCGGTGGTGGATGGCGGCTCCTGGGCTGTCCACGTACGGCATCAGGGGACGGTCGGGACTCGAAGAAAGCTTGCTGAGCGCGAGACCGACGCCATCTTTGTCGCCGGCATCGCGACAGGCGGAGATGCCGAGGCGCACGACCTTTTCAAGGCGCAGATGGGCGAGCGCCAACAATTGTTCGGGCGATTGTTGCAAATAAGAGGAGCGCCGGGCGGGATCGAGTTCGCCGCCTTCGAGAAAGAGGTGGGTGTGGGCGTCGATGAGCCCGGGGAGAAGTGTGTGGTGAGGAAGGTCGGCGTCGGGGGCCTGCTGGTTCGGACTGAGGATATCGCGAGGCGGAGAAGATTCACCGACAAAGAGGATCCGTTCATGGTCGTAGACGAGGTGGGCGTTGCGCAGGGGGGTGGCGCTGGTTCCGTCGAGGAGGGTCGCGACGCGGAGCCAGATGCGGCGATGGCCGGTAGCGGGAGGAATGGGCGGGTTCATGTCAGAAATCGACGGGTTGCGCCTCGGCGCAGATGCCCATGACGGCTTCGATCTGGCGGAAGCCGGAGATGTCGATGGTCTCGCCATCGCGAGGGCGGCCCCGTTCGAGAGCATCGCGGAGTTTGGCAACCATGGGGTGGTCGAGCGGAAGCGGTGCCGGAGTTTTTTCGGGATTGGCAATGGCAAAGTCGAGCCCGGCTCCGGAACCCAGGGTGAGGTAGGCCTTCTCGAGTTCTTCACGGATGCCTTTGGGCGTGCCCCAGGCAAAGTTGGAGAGGCCGACGACCAAATGAACGCCTTCGAGATCGGGGTCGGCGCGGATGAGGCGCATGGCGTCGAGGCCGATGTTGACGAGGCCATAGGTATCGGCGCCCACGGGCGCCAGTCCGGGATCGATGAGGATCTGGTCGTTGCGACGATTGGCTTTGGTTCTCAGCAATTCAACGAATTGCTTTGCGGCGCGGAGGGAATCGTGGGGGTTCATGCACTGGGTGGTGCCGCCCGGAGTGAAGGTTTCTGAGGCCATGACGATGACGAGAGTGTCGTGATCGCGAATGAGATCGATCATTTCGTCGAGATGCTCGCGCGACGCGGCGACGGAATTGAGAATCGGCGCGGGGCTCTTGCTGCGGTCGTAGTGCGCGAGGGCAGTGCGGTGGTATTCGATGGAGGGATTGTCGAAGGAGAGCGGAGTGGGGGTGACGTCCTGGATGGCCGCGATGACGTCGGGGAGAAAGTCGAGCATCTCCTGGAGGCGGACCTGAAGCTGCTGGGTGCCGTCGAGATTGAGGTCGAGATAGGCAGCGCCGCCATCGGACTGCAGTTTCGCCAGGTGCTGATAGCCACGCGGGTCGCGGTGGAGGAAGGCCTTGCGCGCGCGCGCATAGGAATTGTTCATCAATTCGCCGATGACGTGCAGGGAGCGGGTCATGAGCGGACGGTCTCGGGTTGGGGCGCCGCCGGCTCCGCCGAGGCGGCCGGCTCTGCGATGCCGGGGCTCGATGCGACGGCGTGCTCGCGTTTGGCGGCATGGTCGCGGCCCAGCCAGTTGTTGGCCCAAGCGGATGTGCGGCGCAGCGCCTGGTTCTGAATGACGGGCACGTGGTCGAGGAGGGTATGCTCCTTGCCGTCGTGCTGGAGGCGTTCGTAAGCGCGGAGCCAGATGCAGTCGCCGTAGCCCTCGACTTCGCAGCGGCCTTCGCGCGTGCCACCGCAGGGACCATTGCGCTGATTCTTCGCGCATTGCGACTCGGGGCAAAGGTAGGCGATTTCCGGGAGCGAGCAGTCGCCGCAATCCTTGCATTCGTACAGGACAGACTTGCTGAGGCGCTCAAGCATGCGCAGCGGGGCGGGTCCCTGGAGCGGATCGTTGGAGTGGGCACAGAGCCTGGCGCCGAGGCGAGCCGCCGGAGTCGATGCCTCGAAGAGGAGATCGTGGGAGAGCTTCGAAATTTGATAAGCGACAGTTACGTGTTTCGTGGGGAGGCGAGACCGCGGGGTTTCGCGGCTCGGATCGGCGAGGAGGGTGTCTGGGTTCTGCTCGTAGAAGAAGAATTCACCGGGACGGGAGAATTGCAGTTCGCGCGCGAACTGAACCCAGTCGTCGTAAGCGAAAGTGCGCTCGAGGGCGAGAATGCTCTCGATGGCTGACAGGTCGTGGACACCGCCGAGATAGGCGCCACGGAACCCGAGTCCGCGATAGACGGCGATTTGTTTGGCGGCGAATTCGCGGAAGAAGACCTTGCCCTGGTCGGGGGACGCGGCATGGCGGCGGCAAAGCTCGGCGAGCGGCGCGGTGAGGACAACGCCGGGGATGCGTCCGGCATGGAAGATCTCGGCGACGCGCGAGTTGAGGACATAGACGTTGCCGATGAGGGGTGTGAGGCGCAGGCCGTGCGCGTCCATCCAGGCGCGGAGCTCGGAGATCTTGCGGGAGTCGAAGCCGATCTGGCTGATGATGAACTGCGCGCCGCACTCGATCTTCTTTTGCAGCTTGAGGTACTGAGGGACGAGTTCAGCTTCGCGGAGTTTGAAACTGGAAGTGACAGCGCCGATGGTGAAGTGGGTTTTCTCCAGCGGCTGAGCTTTCGCGGAGGCTTCACGGGGGCTGAGGCCGCGATTCATTCGGGACAGCAACGAAATCAGCCCGATGGAGTCAATGTCGAAGACTGGCTTGGCGAGGCCCTCGCTTCCGCCGACCGGATAATCGCCGGTCATGGCGAGGATGTTGCAGAAGCCTTCGCTGTTCAGCATCCACGCTTCAGACTCGAGGCCGTTGCGGTTGAGGTCTTTGCAGGTGAGATGGATGACGACCTCTTTGCCGGCGTAGAGGACGGGGCGGCCGAGGGCGAGGGGAGCAAGGCGGGGATTGCCGCCTGCGTTGTCGGTGATGGAGATCCAGTCGATGGCAGGACTGGCAGCGAGGTCGGAGGCGAAGGCGCGGGTTTTGAGTGCGGTGCGATCGTTCATGGAGCCGCGCACGGAGACCAGCTCGACCGCCGTGAGGAAGCGGGAGGTCTCGTGGAGTTTTTCGCGCAGCATCTGCATTTGTTCGGATACTAAACAAAATCACGAGGAGCTGTAAATGGGATTTTTGGCAGATCAAAGCGGAGGGGTTACGAGCGTGATGGCCTTTGGTTGTCCGGGTGTGGCGGCTTTTCCTGGCGGCCCAGGACGGCAGCCATCAGGGCCAGGCGAGGCGAGCAACCGCGGTTTCCGAGTGGAGCATCACGGCAAAGGCAGCCGGAATACCGGCGCGGAAAGGAAACAAAATGAGATCGATGATTCAGAAGTTGTCCAGGTTTTCGATGGCAGCGGTTTTTGCAGCATCGCTCCTGACCGCAGGCTGCGCGGACCACGCGCGCGTCTATGACCCGTACCATCGCGATTATCATGCGTGGGCGGGGGAGAGCGGATATTACGTGCAGTGGGAAAACGACACGCATCGCAATCATGAGGATTTCGATCGTCGCAACGATGCGGACAAGAAAGCCTACTGGGACTGGCGCCACAGCCACGATCATGATCATGACCACGATCAGCAATAGCCCCGCCACGAGATCATTCTGAACGGAGCGGGCGGAGTACCATCGGGATCGTGATCACCGATGGCCGTTTTCTTCGTGCGGCGCGGATGCGACGGATTCTGTGCCGGGCGATTCTTCTCCTGGGCCTGATGGGGGCGGCTGGATGGAGCGCTGTTGCGGCGCAGTCGGTCTATACGGCACGGCCGAATGATGCGCGCGCGGTTTATTTGACGAGGCAGGACTTTGGCGCGCGGGGTGACGGCGAGGCCGATGACTCTGACGCTCTGCAGCGCGCGATTGATCACGCCCAGGAGACGGTGCATCACGGGATCGTGTTTGTGCCGGAGGGCCGATACCGGCTGACGCGCACGATCCACGTGTGGGCGGGGATTCGTCTGATCGGATACGGGGCGCACCGACCGGTGTTCTTCCTGGCGCCGAATACGCCGGGATTCGAAGAAGGCCCCGATCGCGATCTGCTGTGGTTTACCGATGAGCGGACGTCTCAAGGCCAGCCCATCGCCGATGCCAGCGAGTTCACCTTCTTCAGCGCGCTCTCGAACATCGATTTTGAAATTGGGGAAGGCAATCCGGCTGCGGTTGCGATCCGCTTCAATGTGGCACAACACAGCTTTGTGGCGCACGCGGATTTTCAGCTGAGGTCGGCGCGGGCGGCCATCGAACACGCCGGCAATCAGGCGTTCGATCTCCACGTCACAGGCGGCGATTACGGGATCGTGACGGGGAAGACGTCGCCGGCGTGGCAGTTCCTGCTGATGGAGTCGAGCTTCGCGGGGCAGAGGGTTGCGGCGATCTCGACGCACGAGGCGGGCATGACGCTGGTGCGGGATCGGTTCTCCGATATGCCTGTTGCGATGGAGATTCCGCCCGGTGAAGTCGAGCAGTTGTATGGGCGCGATCTGGAGATGCGGAATGTGGGCACTGTGCTGCGCCTCGGCGACGCCAGCAATCTCCGGAATGAAGTGACACTGGAAAATGTAGCGTGCGAGAAGGTGAAGCGCTTTGCGCTTCAGGGCGCGGACTATGGGCAGCGGCTTTCAGAGGCGCAGTTCCCGCCGTGGAAACTGTTCGCGACTCCGCCAGGGGATTTCGTCGAGCGGCGGTTCGTGCTGGGTTTGGAGATTGGTCAGGATGGCCGCGAGCGAGGAGTGATCGAGGAGCAGCACGACGAGGTGCCGCTGCAGGGCGCCGAGTCGATATTGGCGAGCGATATCCCCGAACTGCCGCCGACGCGTTCGTGGGCGAATGTGCAGGAACTGGGAGCGAAGGGCGATGGGGCGACGGATGACACAGCAATTCTGCAGCAGGCGATCGATGCGCATCAGGCGCTGTATTTTCCGAGCGGGTTCTATCGGCTGAGCGGATCGCTGCGATTGAAGGCGAACACGGCGCTGGTCGGGTTCAGTCCGTTCACGACGCAGTTGGTTCTGGCGGACAGCGACTCTCATTTTCAGGGCGAGGGGCCGGCAATCCCGCTGGTGATGGCGCCGCAGGGCGGAACCAACATCGTGACGGGCATGGGGATTGCGACGGGGAATGGCAATCCGCGGGCGGCAGGTGTGGTGTGGATGGCCGGTCAGAATTCGATGCTGGAAGATGTGGACTTCTGGCGGGGACGCAGCGAGTATGTCCAGGCGCTGGAACCGGCAGCTCCGGCACCCCCACCGCCCGCGCAGAGGCCGCCGATGCAGCTCGATGCGCAATATCCGAGCTTATGGGTGAAGGATGGCGGGGGCGGAGTGTTGCGGGGGATCTGGTCGCACGCAGGAACGGCGAAGGCGGGGCTCCTGATCGAGAACACGACGACGCAGGGAACGATCTATCAGTTCTCGTGCGAGCACCACATGCGGAACGAGGTGCGCATCGATCACGCGGCGCATTGGCGCATCTACGATCTGCAGACCGAAGAGGAGAATCCCGAAGGACAGGATGCGATGCCGGTGACGCTGGAGGGCGCGAGGGATGTAGTCTTGGCGAACACGTACATGTATCGTGTGTCGCGGACGATGCTGCC
>Ga0335072_10007855_pt1 | contig 15506 bp, 14 predicted proteins | sample Lox_Sample_21_FD_206725 | JGI IMG/M metagenome (GOLD analysis project Ga0335072, IMG submission 206725) | Soil microbial communities from Loxahatchee National Wildlife Refuge, Florida, United States - Lox_Sample_2.1 | ecosystem: Environmental > Terrestrial > Soil > Wetlands | place: USA... | reverse complement strand
TCCACCAGCCGGCGGTCGCGCCACTTGTGCGCGCCGAGCCCTCCGGGAAGGGCGTACGGCTCGAGCACCGCCGCCTCCAGCGGAGGCGGTCCGGTGGGCCTCAGGGTGATTCGCACGCCGCCGTCGACGTCGACGTCGATCCGCAGCCGCGCGCGGCCGTCGGGGCCCGTCGCCTCGGCCGCGGCCATGTGCACGCCGGCGGCGAGAGTGGGAGGGAGCGTGGCGCCGTACGCCTCGTTCAGGGAGTCGGCGAGGCGGTGCAGGTGCAGTTCGAGCGCGACTGGGCGCCCGTGCTCGACGAGCATCGTGTCGAATACGCCGATCGCCGGGTCGGGCCGCCGGCCGTGGAGCAGCGCGCGCTCGACCGGGCGCCTCGGGTGAACGCAGAGCTCGGGCGGGTGCGCCGGCCGATCGCGGGGCCAGGCCAGCGATCCGCCGATCGCGGCGACCGGCCCGGCTGCCTTCGTGAGCGCTTCTGAGAGCTCCTGCTCGGGGTCGGAGTCGGCGACGATCGCACCGCCGGCGCCGATCCAGATCGTATCTCCGGCGGTCTCGAACGTCCGGATCACGACGCTTGTGTCGAGTCCGGCGATCGGGCTCGCGATCCCGATCGCCCCGGTGTACACCTCCCGCCGGGTCGCCTCGAGCGTGGCGATCACCTTCATCGCCTGAACCTTCGGCGCCCCGGTCACCGAGCCCGGCGGGAACGTCGCCCGGAGCAACTCGCCGTCTCGCACGCCGTCGCGGAGCCGGCCGCTCACGGTCGAGACCAGGTGCCAGACGCCCGCGTGCCCCTCGATCCGGGGCGCGTGCGCCTGCACGGATCCGTACGCGCACACCCGGCCCAGGTCGTTGCGCATCAGGTCGACGATCATCACGTGCTCGGCCGCGTCCTTGCTCGACGCGAGCAGCGCCTCGCGCGCCGCGAGGTCCGCTTCGGTGCCCGTCCGCGGACGGGTGCCCTTGATCGGCTCGGTCCATACCTCGCGCCCGGATCGCCGGAGGAACCGCTCGGGCGACAGGCTCACGACCCCGCCGACGAGCGCCCCGAATCGCGGCTCGGCTCGCGGCAGGGCGCGCACGAACAGGTCGAGCGGGTCGCCGTCGTACCTCGCCTCCAGGCGAACGCACAGATTCGCCTGGTACAGCTCGCCGGCCTCGATCCGCCGCCGGCAATCGGCCACGGCATCGACGTGCCCGTCCCCGCCGTTGGCGGCAAGCACGAACGGAGTCGGAGCGCGCCCCGACCCCGTCCCCGGCGACGACCCCGGAGACGGCGCACCCCGGAGCCTCTCTCGCCAAACGGCCAAGCGCTCGTCCAGGAACGCGGACCGCTCTGCGGACCGCAGTCCCTCAAACCACCAGCGCGATCCGTCGTACAGGACCACATGGTCGTAGAACGCGAGCGAGAACGCCGGGCATGGGACCGGCGCCGGCGGGCTCGGCGGCAGCTCCTCGACCAGCGCCCCGAGCCCGTACCCGAGCCACCCGACCCAGCCACCCCCGACGACCGCATCGCCGCCGTCCAAAACCGGCTGGTCCGCAACCACCGCAAATGGGTCTTCGTCAGCACCCGCGACCCGCGTCGGGAAAGACCCCATTACCGTCAGCCCGCCGAGCCACTCGCCCACGAGCGCGAACGGCCGGTCCTCGCCGCGCAACCACCCGACCGCCTCCTCGGGGGCGAGATCCGATTCGAGCGGCACGCGGAACGACATCACCCCTCCGCGAACCGAGACTCGAGCTCCCGGATCTCGGGCAGGCCGATGAACTCGAGGAACTCACCGAACCCGACCAGCGACGGCACCAGTTCGACCGGGGTGCCGTCGGCCTTGACCCGCGCCAGCGCCGACCGGATCGCTCCGGTCGCCGCGAGCAGAACCGTCAACGGGAAGATCATCAGCTTGAAACCGAGGTCGCGGAGGAACGCGTGGCTGACCGCCGGCGTCTTCCCGCCCTCGGCGTAATTGAACAGCAGCGGCACGTCGGGGAATGCCCGCGCCACGGTCTCGATCTCCGCCTCGGTCTGGGGCGCTTCGACGAACAACATGTCGGCGCCGGCATCGCGATACACCCGGGCACGCGAAAGCGCCGCGTCTAACCCCTCGACCGCGCGCGCGTCGGTACGGGCGATGATCAGGAAGTCGGGGGAGCGCCGCGCGGCGACGGCGGCGGCGATTTTCGCCGCCATCTCGCCGGCGGGGACGACCACCTTACCCTCCATGTGTCCGCACCTCTTCGGCATCACCTGATCCTCGAGGTGAATCGCGCTGACCCCGGCGGCTTCGTATTCGCGCACGGTCCGGATCACGTTGATCGAGTTACCGTAGCCGGTGTCGGCGTCGGCGATCACCGGGATGTCGACCGCGCCGGCGATCCGGTGCGCGTTGTCGACCATCTCGGTCAAAGACATCAGCCCCACGTCGGGGCGTCCCAGATGCGACGCGGCGCTGCCGAACCCGGTCATGTACGCGGCGGGGAACCCGGCCTCCTCGATCAGCCGCGCTCCCAAAGCGTCGTAGCAGCCCGGCGCCAGCACCATCTCGCCGTCCTCGAGGCGAGCGCGCAGGCCCGGGGTCGCGCCCGAATCTGACCCGAGAAGCCGCGCCATCGAAGGACGTCAGTCTCCGGTCGGCTGGACCCCGGCCGCCTCGACCATCAGGATCGCCGTCCGGACGGGGGCGCGCGTGCGATGCTCGACCTGCTTGGGCACCGTGTACCCCTGGTGGGGATCGAGCACGACCGTGTCGCGGCCCTCGACATCGATCAGCAACTGTCCCTCGAGCACGAGGAAGAACTCGTCGGTGTCGTCGTGGTGGTGCCAGTGGAAGTCGCCTTCGATCACGCCGAGACGGACAACCGCGTCGTTGACGCTCGTCAGCGTCTGGTTGAACCACGGCTCGTGCGCCGCCATCTCGGATGGCAGGTCGATCAGCGTGAGGCTTCCGTACTTGTCGTCGAGGTGGATGTCGTACGCGCTCATCGGTTCAGTAACTCCTCCAACTCGGCCATGTCGGCGTCGCTCGGCACCCATGCCGCGGCGGCGGCGTTCGTCAGCACCTGCTCGGGCTTGGTGGCGCCGGCGATTACCGTCGAGACCGGGCGCCGTGCGAGCAGCGCGCCGATAGCCACGTCGACGATCGACACGCCGCGGTCGGCGGCGAACCGCTCCACCGCCTCGACGGCGTCGAACTGCTCGTCGGTGCCGACCTGGTCGCGGCTCGCGAGGCGGGTGCCGGCCGGCGCCGGCTCGCCACGCTTGTACTTCCCCGTCAGCAGCCCGGACGCCAGCGGGAAGAACGGGACGAACCCGAGCCCGAGCCGCTCGCAAGTCGGCAGCACCTCGCGCTCGGCGTCGCGGACGAGCAGGCTGTAGTGGTTTTGAATCGAGGTGAACCGGGCGAACCCGCGCTCGCGCGCCACCGCGTCGGCTTCTTCGATCTGCTGGGCGCTGAAGTTCGACGCCCCGATCCAGCGCACCGTGCCGGCCTGGACGAGCCCGTTCAGCGTCTCGAGCGTCTCGGCGATCGGGGTCACGCCGTCGGGCTGGTGATACCAGTAGTAGTCGATCACGTCCGTGCGCAGTCGCCGCAGCGACGCCTTCACTGCCTGGAGGATGTAGTCGCGCGAGCCGCGCGGGCCAAGACCGTCGCCCATGTCCATCCCGAACTTGGTCGCGAGTACGACCTGGTCGCGCCGTCCCTGGAGCGCCTCGCCCAGGAACTCTTCGCTGCGGCCGTGAGGATCCCCGTAGGTGTTGGAGGTGTCGAAGAAGGTGATCCCTTGTTCGATCGCGGCATCGACGACGGCGCGCGTTCCGGCGAGGTCGACGCGCCGGCCGAAGTTGTTGCACCCGAGCCCGATGACCGAGACCTCGGGCCCGTCGTCTCCGAGCGATCGTGTCGGCAGATCCGCCATAGCCACGGTCTATAGCAGACGGCCGCGCAACGCTTTGCGGTCGAGCTTTCCGACGGGCGTCAGCGGCACGGAGTCGACGATGTGCACCTCGCGCGGGTACTTGTAGCCGCCGATCCGCTCCCGTGCCCACGCGACGAGCTCGTCCGCGGTCACCGTGCCGGGCGCGCCGGTCGCGCCCAGCGACACGAATGCGACGACCTCCTCGCCGTGGCGCTCGTCCGGGCGCCCGACCACGCCGGCGGCGGCGACATCGGGGTGCTCGAGCAGCGCGTCCTCGACATCGCGCGGATACACGTTGAACCCGCCGCGAATGATCAGGTCCTTCTTGCGGTCGACGATGAACAGGTAGCCGTCGTCGTCGAGGTAGCCGATATCCCCGGTGTGGAGCCAGCCGTCGCGGACGGCCTCGGCGGTCGCCGCCGGCGCTCCCCAGTAGCCGCGCATCACCGCCGGCGACCGGCAGCAGATCTCGCCCGCCTCGCCCGACGGAAGTTCCTGCCCCGAGTCGTCGACGATCCGCACCTCGGCGCCCGGGATCGGCACGCCGACCGACCCCGGCTTCTCGTGCCCGGCCGGGTTGGTCGAGATCAGCGCGGCGGTCTCGGTCAGCCCGTATCCCTGGCGGATCGTCATCGACGGGATCCGCCGCTCAATCTCTTCGGTGGCGGCGGGGGCAAGCGGGGCGGCGCCGCATCCCAGGTAAACGAGCGACGACAGGTCGTAGCGCTCGAGCGGCTGCGCCAGTAACAGATGGATCATCGACGGGACGACCGCGCTTGTCTGAAGACGCTCCCGCGAGATCAGCTCGAGGAACGCCACCGGGTCGAACCAGCGCAGCAGCACGGTGACCGGCCGCTCGGGCGAGTGCATCGCCGAGATCGTCACGAGGATCCCGTACGAGTGCGACAGCGGCAGCGTCATCAGCGAGCGCGCGATGCCGGCGACGTGGCTGGCGCGCTGCACGGCCTGGCCGGAGAAGTACAGGTTGGCGTGCGACAGCATCACGCCCTTGGCCCGCCCGGTCGTACCGCCCGTGTACAACAGCGCTGCCAGGTCGTCGTCGTCGCGCGCGACGATCTCCGCCGGATCGCTCTGCTCCAGGGCGGCTAACGCAACGACGTCGTCGCGCTCGCCATCGGCCGCGTCCGCAGATACGACGAACCGGACCTCCGGTATTCCGGCGACGGCGTCCCGGACCTTGTCGACGAACTCCGAAGTGGTAATCACGCCGCACGCGCCCGAGTCGACGATCACGTGACGGAGTTCCTCGACAGGGAGGAGAAAGGTCGCGGGCGTGACCACCGCGCCGGCGCGCCAGAGCGCCTGGTAGACGACGCTTACCTCGGGCCGGTTGGCCATGCTGACCACGACGCGCTCGCCTGGGGCGACGCCGACCGCTGCGAACCCGCCTGCGATCCGAGCAGAGCGCGAGAACAACTCGGCCGAGCGGTGCCAGCAATCCTCGAACAGCAGCGACTCGTAGTCGCCTCGCCGCTCGAATGCCGCCTCGGACAGCCGGGCCAGATTCTTATCGCTGGCCATCGGTGAACGCGGTGGTAGCGGCGCCGAGGATCGCCTGGGCGATAGCGTCGCCCGCGCTGCCGACCGGGAGGTAGCCCGGCACGAACGACACCGCGGCATCGAACTCGAACTCGATCTCGGTGGCGCCGTTCTCGCGCATCCGCCAGCTGAGCTCGAGGCGGTCCTGGTCGGACGGGCCGGCCGGCAGCTTCGTGAACTGCACCGCTCCGGGACGCTCGGCCTCGATCGCCATCACGAGCTCGAAGTCCGTCCCGAACGGGCTCTGGGGGATGTGCAGCTCGACGCGCGCCAGCGACGGGAGGCCGCCCGGCTTGCGTTTGAGCACCTCGACCGTACGGATCATCTCGAACCAGCCCGGATAGCGATCGACCGACGCGACCAGCGCGAAGCAGTCCTCCGCCGGCAACTCGATCTCGGCGCTTGCGCTTCCCTGCAGCTCCTTCACTGGCGCCTCAAGGAATCAGGAGCAGCTTCCCGGTCGTCTTGCGCGCCTCGAGGTCCTCGTGCGCCTGACGTGCCTGATCAAGCGGATAGCGGGCGCCGATTCGAATGTCGAGCGCGCCGGACTCGATCAGCTCGAACAGCTCGGCGGCGCGGCCGCGCAGCAGCTCGGGGGTGCGCGTGTACGTCTGGAGCGTCGGTCGCTGCACGTACAACGATCCGGCCGGCGCAAGCACGGACAGCGCGAGCGGATCGGGCTGACCGCTGGCGGCGCCGTACAGGATCATCCGTCCGGTCGGCGCCAGCGCCTTCAGACCGTCCAGGAACGTGGTCTTGCCGACTCCGTCGTAGACGGCCTTGACCCCCTCGCCGCCGGTGATCTCCTTCACGCGATCGGCGAACCCGTCGTAGCCGATCACCTCGTCGGCTCCGGCGCCACGCGCGAGCTCCGCCTTCGCGTCGGTCGAGGTCGTCGCGATCACACGACCGCCGCGCAATTTCGCGAGCTGGGTCAGGAGCAGCCCCACACCGCCCGCCGCGGCGTGGACGAGCACCCAGTCACCGTCGGCGATCGGATACGAGTCGGCCGCGAGGTAGTGGGCGGTCATCCCTTGGAGGATCGACGCGGCCGCGTCCTCGGGCGAAACGTCGTCGGGGACGGGCACGAGCTTGTCGCGCGGCGCGGTGATCTGCTCGGCATAGCTCCCGTCGACGTGAGCCCACGCGACGCGCTCGCCGGTACCCGCGATCATGCCGGAGCCTTCGACGCCGATGATCGCCGGCGGGGCCGAGCCGTATCCGCCGCCGTTGCGCTCGTACACGTCGCGGTAGTTGATGCCGACCGCGTCGACGTTGACGAGCACCTCGCCGTCGCTCGCAGTCGGAGTCGGGACGTCCCGCGCTTGCAGGACCTCGGGGCCTCCGTTCCGCTCGAACACGATCGCGCGCATGGCGGCGCCGAACGCTACCGAAGTGCGGGCTCGGGGACCCTCGTTGGGCCGGGGACGCCCCCGAACGCTCGCGTCAGACCGTCGACGAGCAGCAGCAGCGCGAGCCCGAGCACGACCCCGCCGGGGATGTACCACGGCCACGGACCCATCAGGTTCAGCAGCGAGTTGTGCGCCGGCTTGTACGACAGGTACATGTAGTTGCCGCCGGTGATGACGTCGGCTGTGCCGGCGATCGCCGTCCACGCGATCGTGATCCAGAACACGCGCCAGACCGCGCCGCGCCGCGGGTACAGGCGGCATCCGAACACCAGGAAGCTCGCCGCCACGATCGCGCCCACGTGGTAGATGAAGTACGTGAAGTAGTAGACGCTCGGGAAGTTCTGGGCCAGGTCCGGCGTGAGCACGGCCTGCAGCGTGGCGGTGTAGGACCAGAAGTAGGCGAGTTCGACGAGCATCTGCCGGCGCGTCAGCAACGCCGCGATCGACACGGCCGAGACCACGTCGGTGAGCTGAAGCGGGAGCGTGTACTGGACCGACCACGTTCCGAGGATCACGTCGGCCACGTACTCCCCGATCCAACCGGCGAAGATCAGCGCCGCCAGGCCGACCCCGAACCATCGCATCCACGCGCCCGGGTGCCGGCGCGCGCCCCAGACGCTCGCGGCGACGCCGACGACCATCGTCAGTAAAGCCGCGAGGTGCGGATCGGAGAACTGTTTCACGCGACGATGCCCCGGACCGTTTGGCGGGGGATGCTCGCAGACCGCCGGGCCCCACCGGGGCCGCCTTCACCGAGGCCTAACCGTCAGCGTTTTGAATCGCCCGCCACACCGTCTCGCCGTTGACCGGCATGTCGATGTGGCGCACGCCGTAGGGCGACAGCGCGTCGATCACGGCGTTATGGACCGCGGGCGTCGCGCCGATCGTGCCCGACTCGCCGATCCCCTTGACTCCGAGCGGGTTGATCGGCGTCGGGGTCTCCATCCCGACGACCTCGATCGCCGGCAGTTCGGTGGCGGCCGGAATCCCGTACGTGACGAGGTTGGCGTTCTGCGGATTGCCCTCGGTGTCGAAAGTCAGCTCCTCGTACAGCGCCTGCGCGATGCCGGCGACGACCCCGCCGTGCACCTGCCCCTCGGCGACCATCGGGTTGATGATCCGGCCGGCGTCGTCGACCGCGACCATCCGCCGCAGCTCGACCGAGCCGGTCTCGGTGTCGACCTCGACGACCGCCACGTGCGCGCCGAACGGGAACGTCGGTTGTGAGGCCTGGAAGTCGACCTCGGCGCTGAGCTCGCCGAGGCGCTCCTCAGCGTCAAGCCGCGCGGCCAGATCGCCCCAGCTGAGCGCCGGCTCCGGAGCGCCTGTGACGTGGAAGCTTCCCCGGTCGACGTCGAGCACCATGTCCTCGGGAGCGGCCTCGAGCTCGGCGGCGGCGAGGCGCTTGCCGATCTCGACCACCTCCTCGGACGCCTTGCCGGCGGCCACGCCACCGATCTGGGTCGACTTCGAGCCGTACGTGCCGGTGCCGCGCGGCACGATGTCGGTGTCGCCCTTGCTCACCGTGATCTTCTCGATCGGGATCCCGAGCCGATCCGACGCGATCTGCGCGAACGTGGTCTCGTGCCCCTGGCCCTGCGAGAACGAGCCCGTCCGCACGATCGCCTCGCCCGTCGGCGTGATCGAGACCCCGCCGAACTCGCTCTCGGAGATCCCGTTGGTCACCTCGACGTAAGCGCTCAGGCCGATCCCGAGCTGGCGCGTACCACCGTTCTCGCGTCGTCCGGCCTGTTCGCGCCGCAGGCTCGGGTAGTCAGCGGCCTCGAGCGCCAGGTCGAGCGCGCCACCGTAGTCCCCGATGTCGTAGTTGGCGCCGGACGGAGTCGTGTACGGGAACGCGTCGTTGGGGATGAAGTTCCGTCGCCGGACCTCGGCGGGGTCGAGCGACAACTCGGCGGCGAGCAGGTCGATCGCGCGCTCGAGCATCTGCGTCGCCTCGGGGCGGCCCGCGCCGCGCACCGGCCCGATCGGGGTCGTGTTGGTGGCGACCGCCTTGACGTCGATCTCGACCTTCGGGATCTCGTAGACGCCGCACGCCATCATCGCGGTCAGGTTCGGGAGGAACGCGCCGATTCCGGGGTACGCGCCTGCGTCCGCGACGATGTTCAGCCGCAGCCCGTCGATCTTGCCTTCGCGGCTCGCGCCGAGCTCGAACGACATGTGCGAGGCGCGGCCGTGATGCATCGCGACCATGTTCTCGCTGCGGGTTTCGGTCCAGCGAATCGGCTTGCCGGTGGCGCGGGCGGCCCAGCCGACGAGCACGTCCTCGACCGCGATCCCCTTGGCGCCGAACCCGCCGCCGACGTCGGGCGCGACGACGCGCACGTTCTCGGGCTCGAGGCCGAGCAGCATGCCCAGCACCATCTTGTCCTGGTGGGGCGTCTGCGAGCTGATCCACAGCGTCAGCCGTTCGTCCTCGCCCCACTGCGCCGCGCTCGAGCGCGGCTCGATCGGGCACGCGGCCAGTCGCTGGCTGACGACCTTGCCCTTGACGACGACGTCGGACGAAGCGAACAGGCCCGGGTCGGGACTCTGGGGCGGAACCGCGATGGCGATGTTCGACCCCACGCCTGGGAACACCAGGGTCTCGTCGCGCACGGCCTCCTCGGGGTCGGTCACCGAGGGCAGCTGGTCGTAGTCGACGTCGACGAGCTCGGCTGCGTCGACGCTCGCCTCCCGGCTGTCGTGGAGCACGACCGCCACGATCTCGCCAACGAACCGGACCGTGTCGGAGGCCAGCAGCGGCCGGAACATCTGAGGGTCGACCGGGATGAACGGTGGCGGGGCGCTGAGGATCGGGCCGGTGTCCTCGGCGAGGAACACCGTCGCGCCGGCAGCCTCCGCGGCCGATTTGTCGATCCCGTTGATCTTGGCGTGCGCCATGTACGAGCGCACGAACGTCAGGTGCAGCGCGCCCGGTAGCGACAGGTCGTCGACGTACCGGCCCTCGCCTCTGAGGAAGCGAGGATCTTCGCGGCGGCGAATGCGCTGTCCTACGACGTTGGCCAAAGCGGGCAGAAGCTTTGCACACCCGGACGCCGGGCGCGCGAAACGAGGCCCGGCGACTACGCCGCGCCGGCGACCGTCAGCGACCCGAGTTCGTCGAGCTCGGCCGGAGGATCTCCCGGCAGCAGCCAGTCGGTGCCGGTCCAGACGACGGCCGAGCGCGCGGCGAGCTCGCCGAGCGCCTTGGTGACCGTCGGCCGCCGGGCGGCGACGAGGTCCGACAGCATCGCGTGAGTCAGGTTCAGCCGGACGTGGACGCCGTCCTGGTGGACGGTCCCCCACCGGTCGGCGAGCTCCCAGAACAGCATGTGCAGGCGCAGGTCGATTCGGGGCTGCTGGACGATCGCCATGTTGGTCGCGATGTGGCGCGACCTTCTCAGCGCGCGGGTGACCAGCGCCGAGACGACCTCGGGGTACCGGGTGGCGCGGCGGGAGAACTCGCTGTCGAGGACCGCGATCCGGGTCGGGCGGAGCACGCGCCACCGTCCGGTCCGTGGCAGCGACGTGCCCATGTCCGAGCGGTGGAACGGGTTCATCAGGTCGCCGTCTCCCAGCAACTCCGCGCCGAACCGCCCCGCGACGCCGACGCGCCGGGCGATCAGCCCCTCGAGGATCAGGAGCCCGATCCCGTAGCTCATGTCGCTGACCTGCTCAGGGGGCGACCACGCGCCGGCGGGACAGTCCCACGTCCCCGCCACGCATTCCTGGATCGCGGCGCTGAGTCGTTCGCCCGTGAGGCCGTCGGTCAGCTCGGGGTCATCCGCGAGGATCCGAGTGATGCTGCTCATCTTTACGCCGTCCAGTCTTGGTTGTTTCGCCTGCGCCCAGCCGGGCGCGTTGGCTCTGGGACCAGGTCAGACAGCCGTGTCGAGCGGGCGCGAATACGCGGCCAGCACCCGCGCCGAGACTCGTTCGTCGCGGGCGGAGAGCGCAAGCAGCTCGTCGACCAGGGCCAGCACCGCGGCGTGGGTCCGGTCGGTGTGCTTGTGGATCGAGTGCACCGCGTAACTGCCGACGGCGTCGATCGGGGGCCGGCGAAGGCGGCCGATTCTGCGCAGCGGCGCGACCAGGAACCACGTCCTGCGGCTTCGCTGCATCTCCTGAGCCCATTCGGACAGCCGTGCCGCTCGGGCCTGCTGCGTGCTCCCGGATCCGCGGCTGCCCACGACCTTCGAGGCGTACTCGTACAGCGACTGGCGCCGGCGGGAGTCGATCGAGTCGTTATACGAGCGCAGGAACGACCCGATGACGGGGCATACGGACGCGGGATGGTCGGTGAAGGGCTCGCCGGCAAGCATCGAGGCAAGCTCCATCACGCACGCGCCGTCCTCGGGATCGGTGTGCTTGCCCTTGCTGAGCCGGATCGTCTGGTAACTGGCGGGGGACATCTGCCTTCCTTCTGTGCGCTCTAACAAACCTGGTGTGCGTTGAATTACCCACGAGCGCGCGGCTTCACGCACTCCAAGTGTGTTGTCCGCTCAGCCCGCGGACGGCTTCGCGAAGCCCGCGTTGAGCAGCTGCACGGCCTGGTCGTACCAGTTTCCGGAGTGGAGCAGAACCACCCCCAACCAGCGATTCCCGCGCCTCGCCGTGGCCACGAGGCACTCGCCGGCGGCGTCCGTGAACCCGGTCTTGACCCCATCCACGCCCGGATACCTGAGCACGAGCAGGGGATTGTTGTTGTAGAGGTACAGCTTCCCGCCCTTGATCGGGAACGGCACGATCGCGCTGCGGGAGCCGACGATGTTCGCGAGCAGCGGCTGCTGGAGCAGCGTATGTGCGATCAGCGCGAGATCGGACGCGCACGAGTGGTTGCCCTGGTCGACGATCCCAGAGACCGTCGTGTAGTGGGTACAGGTCAGCCCCATCGCGTGCGCGCGTTGGTTCATCAGGGTTATGAAGCTCGACTGGGTGTGCGCTACGTGGTCGGCCAGCGCGATCGCCGCGTCGTTCCCGGACGGGAGCAGCAGGCCGTAGAGCAGCGCTGTCTCCGGGACGCGCTTTCCTTTTGGGAGCAGGCCGACGCCGGAGCCGCTGTAGTCGAGCGCGTCCTGGGTGATCAGGACCCGGTCGCTCGGGCGCGAGTGCGCCACCACGACGAGCGCGGTCATCATCTTCGTGAGGCTCGCAATCGGGACTACCTGCGTGGGGTTCCGCTCCCACAACACCCGCCCGGAGTTCACGTCGAACAGCAGTCCGGATTTCAGCGGGAGCTTGAGCTTGACCGAGACGCGCTGGCCGGGCGGCGCGAGCGCGATCCCGTAGTCGCCGCGGACCGGCGCGGCCGGGCGGGCGGGGTGCCGGACGGTGGCGACGATGCGGCCGGTCGCGGCCGTTGGGGTCGGCCCGGCGGCGGTCGCGACCAGCACCACGAGCAGCACGCCGGCAGTGAGCGCGAGCATGCCGATCGTGAGCGCGGCGCGCCGCCCTGCCGAGCCCGGCTCATGCGGCCGCCGGCGCGCGGAACCCGGGCCGTGGCGGCGGTATCTCCGGCGGGTTCGCCCTCCTGAGAGAACGCTCATTGACGTAGAGAATGAAGCAAGGCCCCGATGATTCCGACCGTGAACAGCACGACGATCATGATCGCGAGCACGGCGACCGGGGTGACGCCGTGGGTGTGGATGTCCCTGACCGTGAGCGCGGCCAGCACCGCGTCGAACAGCAGAGCGATCGTGAGGACGAGCAGGCGCAAGGGGTCAGTACACCGGTGAGGGTGGTCGGATCTGGCGCCGGCGGGTTGCCAGCAGCTTGATCGTGAGCAGGCCGAACACGAACCCACCTACGTGCGCGAAGTAGGCCACACCTCCGGATGCGCCCGTCGCCGTCGTCAGCCCCGCCGCGGCGAACACCGCCTGCTCCGCGAACCAGATACCGAGCATGACGATCGCCGGCAATTCGATCACGGTGAAGAAGAAGATGATGATCACGAGCGTGAGCACGCGGGCCTTCGGATACAGAACGATGTAGCCGCCGAGAACCGCGGCGATCGCCCCGGAGGCCCCGAGCGTGGGCGTGAGCGAGTTCGGGCTGATCGCGACCTGGAGCGCAAGCGCCGCGATCCCGCCGAGGATGTAGAAGCAGACGAACTTGACCGGTCCCATCGAGTCTTCGACGTTGTTGCCGAAGATCCACAGGAAGATCATGTTGCCGCCGATGTGGATGATTGAGGCGTGCATGAACATCGCGGTGAATACGGTCTCCCACGGCGGGAGCGCGCCCGGCAGCGTCCCCTTGACGCACCCGATCGCCTGACCAGCCGCCGTCTGGACCACGCCGCACTGCTCGCCGGGGTGGGTGAGCGCGTACGGAATCGCGCCGAACTTGACCTCCTGCGCCGGCGTCGGGCCGCTGATGATCGACCCCCCGTGGCGCACCGCCAGGATGTACGCGACCACGTTCACGACGATCAGCGCGAACGTCACGAACGGGAAGCGACCCGTCGGGATGTTGTCCTTCAGCGGGATCACGGGCGGCTCGAGGAGCTTAGGCCCCTCTGAGGTCGCGCTACGCCAGCTGGATAGGGGCGCCGACGCCGGCGAGCAGCCACGGCTGCCGGCTGTCTCCGTCGAGCGCGAACGTCCAGTGCTCGGTGAACTTCGTCGCGCGCGACTGGCTCCCGGCGAGGACCGCCGTGGTATCCCGGTCCTCGATGTAGCGGCGGCCTTCGATGTCGACCTCGACCGTCATCGTCGGCGGGTGCGCGGCGGCGTCGAGTCCGGTGATCCGGATTGTCCTGACCTGTGGCCCCCGGACGACGACGCGGGTACGGCCGCTCGGGTCGCCCGGGTGGAGAAGGTCCCGTACGGCCTGGCCGTGCGCGATCGACCGTAGCCTGGCGTCGTCGCCATCGACGGCCTCGGCCCACGCTGCGACGGCCCGCCGCGCGGTCACCTCGAGCACGTCCGGCGCGAACCGGCCGTCGGCGAGGCTCAGGTCGAGCGCGGCGGCGTGGGCGTCTCCCGTGTAGTCGAGGTCGGCGACGTCGGCGATGTTGGTGTCTGCTGGAACGGCGTCCTGGACCGCGCCCTCGATCAGCGCCTCGTCTTTGAGCGCCGTGTTGTCTGACCAGGTCGTCGCGACGATCGCCTCGTCGATCGCGTGCATGCCCTCGGCGCCCTGCTCGATCGAGACGAGCACCCAGTGGCCGTTGCGTTGTGCGAGCGTCCAGAACTCCCTCAACCGGACCGTCTCGCTCACGTGGCCGGCCCGCTTGACGTGGTTGCCGGACCGGTCCTCGACGTAGTCGCGAAGCTTCGCCTCGACCCGCACCGTGACCGTGTCGTGCTTGGCGTCGCCCTTGTGGTTCAGGCCCACGTACTCGACGTTCGGCTCACCGATGACCTGGACGCGGTTGCGCCACCCGCGGCGGTCGAGGTCGTCAAGGCGACGGTCCCACTCGTTGAGTAGGTCGGGGCCGACGAGCGTCGCGAGGCGCACGCGGTCACCGCGGTCCCAGGCGGCCTGGACCTGCTTGAACAGCGCGGTGGCGTTGGCCTTGACCGCGTCGGCCGCGAACGCCGGGTCGTCCTCGGCGGCCTCGGCTGCCGCGGCCTGGACGCGCTGGGTTCTTTGTGCGACGCGCCGCTTCGCCTTCGGTCCGGAGCCATTGCGCGCCGACCAGGACCGCTGCGCGCTCGGCATGACCCGGGTGATGATCAGGTACGCGATCGCCAGGGCGATCAGGACGAGCGCGCCGAGCCCATGGCCGAGCACGGCGATCCGCACCAGGATCTGGATCAGGATGAAGAACCCGACGCCGCCGCCACCACCGCCGCCACCTTCGCCGCCGCCGCCGCCTCCGAAGCCGGCCGAGCCACCGCCGGCGGAGGCGAGCGCCTCCGGGGCGATCAGCAACGCCACCGCGGCGACCACGATGAGCGCGATCACAAGCCGCCGTCTCATCTCGCCACCTCGGCTAGCGGGCCGATCCCCGGCTCTCGCTGCGGGACGTGCTGGTCGGCGTGGTAGCTGGAGCGCACGAGCGGGCCGGCGGCGACGTGCTCGAAGCCGAGGTCGTACGCCGCCTTCTCGAGCGCGACGAACTCGTCGGGATGCCAGTAGCGCACGACGGGCAGGTGACGCTCGGAGGGGCGCAGATACTGGCCGACGGTGAGGACCTGCACGCCGTGCTCGCGCAGCAGGCCGAACGCCTCGACCATCTCCTCGAACGCCTCGCCGAGTCCGACCATCAGGCCGGACTTGGTGACCACCTCGTCGCCCCCCATCGCCTTCGCGTTGGCGAGCACGCGGCACGAGCGGTGAAACCGCGAGCCGCGCCGGGCCACGGGATACAGCCGCGGCACCGTCTCGACGTTGTGGTTGAACACGTCGGGGCGCTCGGCGATCACCTTCGCGAGCGGCATCTCCTGACCCTGGAAGTCGGGCGTGAGCACCTCGACCTGGCAGCTCGGGGCCTGGCGGCGGATCTGGCGGATCACGCCGACGAACGCCGACGCGCCCTTGTCGGGCAGGTCGTCGCGATCGACCGACGTGATCACCGCGTGGCGCAGACCCATGCGCGCGATCGACCGCGCGACACGCGCTGGCTCGAGCGGATCGTTCCACGTCGGCTTGCCCGTCTTCACGTTG
>Ga0335072_10007854_pt1 | contig 15506 bp, 13 predicted proteins | sample Lox_Sample_21_FD_206725 | JGI IMG/M metagenome (GOLD analysis project Ga0335072, IMG submission 206725) | Soil microbial communities from Loxahatchee National Wildlife Refuge, Florida, United States - Lox_Sample_2.1 | ecosystem: Environmental > Terrestrial > Soil > Wetlands | place: USA... | reverse complement strand
GAAGTCGTCTCGGTGAGCGTCGACCGCATCACCTGCCGGTAGCCGGCGCGGGCCTCAGTGCCTCGCCGCAAGATCGGCGAGCCACTCCTCTTCCAACCGCTCGGACAACGGCCTCGACAGTGCGCTCGCGGCACGCCGTATCGACTGACGAACCAGCCCGCGCCTTCCAGCCGCAGCAGGAGGGGATGCAACGTCCCTGATGCGATGCCGCAGCGCGGCGAGGCATTGACAAGCCCCTCGGGCCATGGATAATAGCTGCCTGAGCAGTTAATGTTCAAGCAGTAAATGCCGAGGCACTGAATGTCCAAGCAGCATTATGACGCGGCCACCTACAAGGCCCAGAACAGCGTGGGCTACCTGATCAAGCGCGCGCATTCGATGATGCTCGGCTGCATGGAGGACCTGTTCGCTCTGCATGGCTTGAGCTATGTCCAGTACATCATCTTGGGCTCGGTGCGCGACGGCATCGCCGTCAACCCCAAGGACATCTGCTCTCAGTTCCGTCACGACAGCGGCGCGCTCACTCGCGTCATCGATCAGCTCGCCGAGCGCGGATTGCTCGAGCGGGTGCGCCGCGATCGCGACCGGCGCAAGGTGGAGCTGCAGCTCACCGATGCGGGCCGCAGGACGCTCGAGCGCCTGGTGCCCCTGGTGGTGGAAAAACTCAACCTCGCTCTCACGGACTTCTCCAGCGAGGAGGTCGCGGAGCTGCTGCGGCTCCTGGTCAAGCTCAATACGCGGCTGCAGCTCACCGTCGATTGCAAATCCGAGCACGACGCCAAGGTATCGGGTGGCGCCGGTGCGTGATCGCCTCCCAGCTCCGGCATGGCTGCTCCTCGTGACCGGCTTGGCCGCGGCGCTCGCCGGCTGCGTCCTCCCGCCCAAGGAGAGCGCGCACCCGCACGCGCTCGTCGATACCGATGTCGGGCTGAGCGGCAGCCCCGTCGCTCCGGTCGGGGAAGGCTGGTGGGGGTCCTTTCAGGATCCCCAGCTCGACCGGCTGATCCGCCTGGGTCTGAAGGACAGTCCAACGCTCGCGCAAGCCCAGGCGCGCGTGAGCGCCGCCGCCGCCCAAGCTCAATCGCTGCAGGCGGGGCTCGAGCCCCACGCCAATCTCGATGCCAGCACCCTTTATCAGCGCGGGCCGAATGAATACCTCATTCCCCCGCCACTCGCGGGACATACCTTCTGGATGAGTCAGGCGGGCGCGAGCCTGGGCTGGGATCTGGATTTCTGGGGTCGCCAGGCCAACGCCGTGCACGGCGCCCGCGACCTCGCGCTGTCGGCGCGTCTCGATGTCGATGGTGCCCGCCTCATGCTTGCGGGCGCCATCGCCCAAGCGTACATCGAGCTGTATCGCCAGGATGCGCTCGCCGACATCGCCGAGCGCTCCGAGGTTCAGCGCCAGCACATCATCGACATCACCCGCCGGCGCGTGTCTGCCGGGATCGACACCCAGCTGGAGATTCGCGAGGCCGAGGGCGAGTTGCCGCAGGCGCGCGTGGCGCGCACCCAGGCGCAGGCCGCCGCCGAGCAGGCGGTGCATGAGCTCGCCACGTTGAGCGGCCAGGGCGCGCAGGCGTATGCGTCGATTCGGCGGCCCCTTCTCGACATCGATGCGGCTCTGCCGGTACCGAGCGTGCTGCCCATCAATCTGCTCGCGCGCAGGCCGGATGTGCTGTCGGCGCGCTCGATCGTCGAAGCCAGTGACGCGCAGCGCCTGGCCGCCAAGGCGGCCTTCTACCCCGACGTGAGCCTGCGCGCGCTCGCCGGCGTCGGCGCCTTCGGCCTGAGCAATCTGGTGCAGTGGAGTGCGCGCGGCTACGGTGCGGGACCCTTCATCTCGTTGCCGCTCTTCGACGGTGGGCGGCTGCGGGCCGAATATCGCGGAAGCGAAGCGCAGCTCGATGGGGCGATCGACGGCTACAACGACACGGTGCTGCACGCGGTCGAGCAGACCGCGGATCAGCTCACGCGTCTCGACGCGCTCGGCCGCGAGCTCATCGATCAACAGCAGACGCTCGATGCGACCGAGGCCGCCTACAAGCTGGCCGAGGAGCGCTACCGGGCAGGCCTCGCGAGCTATCTGTCGGTGCTCAACGCCGAGACGCAGGTGCTCGCCGCGCGCCAGACCATGGTCGACATCCGGGCGAGCCAGGCGGTGGCACGCGTGACGCTGCTGCTCGCAGTCGGCGGAAGCTTCGACCCGCACGCCGATCCGCAGGCCGGCCCGCGCGTCGCGGGGCTGCCGTCCGCCGGCTCCACCAATTCCTCTCACTTATTGACACGAGTGCAGCCATGAGCAATGACCCATCCGCGGAGCAAGCGCCCGCCACCGCCGCATCGCGGCCCGCCAATTCTCCGCGCAACACCCGGCGCGCCGGCCTTCTCGCGCTCGGCGCCGCGGTGCTGCTCGGGGCGCTCGCCTATGGGGGCTACTGGTTTTTCGACGGCCGCTATTACGAGTCGACCGACGATGCCTACGTCGATGGCGACGTGGTGCAGGTGACCAGCGAGGTCCCGGGCACGGTGCTCGCGATCGACGTCGACGACACGCAGCGCGTGCGCGCGGGACAGACGTTGCTGCAGCTCGATCCGGCGGATGCGAAAATCGCCGTCGCGAATGCCGAAGCGGATCTCGCGCGCGCCGTGCGTCAGGTGCGCGGGCTGTTCGCGCAGAGCCGGGAGCTGCGCGCGCAGATCCAGCAGCGCGAACAGGCGGAGCGCACGGCCAGTGACGACCTCAGGCGCCGCGGCGGGCTGTTGAGGGACGGCGCCATCTCGGCGGAGGAGCTCTCGCACGCGCGCGACGCCGTGACCACGACTCGCGCCAACGTCGCCGCCGCGCGTCAGCAGCTCGACCAGACCGTCGCACAAATCGACGGGACCACCATCGCCGATCATCCGCAAGTTCTCGCCGCCGCCGCCGCCGTACGCAACGCCGAGCTCGCTCTGCATCGCACCGAGCTCATCTCGCCGGTGAGCGGAGAGATCGCCAAGCGTTCGGTGGAGGTGGGACAGCGGGTTGCGCCGGGTACGCCGCTCCTGGCAGTCGTGCCGCTCGCCGACGTGTGGATCGACGCGAACTTCAAGGAAGTGCAGCTCAAGCACATGCGCGCGGGGCAGCCGGTGACGGTGCGCACCGACATCTACGGGCGCAGCGTCACCTATCGCGGCCGCGTGGTGGGGATTGCGGCCGGCAGCGGCAACGCTTTCGCGCTGCTGCCGGCGCAGAACGCCTCGGGCAACTGGATCAAGATCGTGCAGCGCGTGCCGGTGCGGATCCTGCTCGATCCCGATGAGCTCGCCGCGCATCCCTTGCGCGTAGGCCTGTCGGCCACCGTGCGCGTGGACCAGCACGACACGTCCGGCCCCCTGATGTCGATGGCCGTGCGCAACGTGCCGCTGCCGACGCAGGCGAGCGCCGGCGACGATCCGGCGGTCGATGCCCGCATCGCGGCCATCATTGCCGACAACGCCGGCCCGCATGCGGATGAGCCGGCGCGGCTCAGCCATCGCCATGATATCGACCTCGATCAACCCGCGGCGGCTCCCAGCGGCGCGGCGCTCGCTGCTGCCAACCCCTGAACGTGGCCACGAGCGCGACAATCGGGGCCCGGGCACCCGAGCTTGCGGGTGCGACCAAGGCATTGACGGCCGTGGCCCTGGCGCTCGGCACGTTCATGCAGGTGCTCGATACGTCGATCGCCAACGTGTCGATCCCGACGATCAGCGGCGACCTCGGCGTGAGCTCCGACCAGGGAACCTGGGTGATCACCTCCTTCGCGGTCGCCAACGGCGTGTCGGTTCCCCTCACGGGGTGGCTCATGCAGCGCTTCGGCGTGGTGCGAACCTTCGTGGCATCGGTGGCACTGTTCACGATCGCTTCGCTGCTCTGCGGGCTCGCCTGGAGCTTGCCTTCGCTGATCGTCTTTCGCGTTCTGCAGGGAGCGGTCTCGGGGCCGATGATTCCGGGCAGCCAGGCGCTCCTCATCAGTGTGTTCGGCGAGGCCAAGCGACACGCCGCGCTCACCATCTGGTCGCTGACCACGTTGATCGCGCCGATCGCCGGACCCTTGCTCGGCGGGTACATTTCGGACAACTACGTGTGGCAGTGGATCTTTCTCATCAACATTCCGGTCGGCATCGTCTGTACGCTGGTCTGCTGGACGAATCTCAAGTCCCAGGAGACGCCTACGCGCAAGCTGCCGATCGATCGGGTCGGTATCTTGCTGCTGTTCGTGTGGGTCGGTGCGTTGCAGGTCATGCTCGACAAGGGCAAGGACCTCGATTGGTTCAATTCCCCGTTGATCCTGGCGCTCCTGCTGGTCACCGTGGTGGGGTTCGTCGCATGGCTGATCTGGACGCTCACCGAGAAGCATCCCATCGTCGATTTGAGCCTGTTCCGCTCGCGCAGCTTCTCGCTGGGGACCCTCGCGCTGTGCCTGGGATACGCGGTGTTCTTCGGCAACATCGTGCTGATGCCCTTGTGGCTGCAGAGCTACATCGGCTACACCGCCACGTGGGCCGGCGTGGTGTCCGCTCCGAGCGGGGTCACAGCCGTGCTCACCTCGCTCGTGGTGGGGCGCTTGATGCGCCGCTATGACCCGCGCATGCTGGCCGCCGCATCGTTCGCGTTCTATGCCATCTCCTACTTCATGCGCGCCGGACTCACCGCGGACGCGAGCTTCTTCGCCTTCGTCGCTCCGCAGCTCGTGCAGGGGTTCGCGATGGGCATGTTCTTCGTGGGGATGCTGGCGGTGATCTTCGACGGGCTGCCGCCGCAGAAGATACCGGCGGCATCGGGCCTGTCGAACTTTCTGCGTATCACGGCCGGCAGCTTCGCGACGTCCCTGACGACGACCTTCTGGGATCGGCGCGAAGCGTTGCATCAGACTCGCCTGGCGGACGCCGTCAACGTCTATGCACCGGCGTACCAGCAATCGCTCGCGCAGCTCCATCAACTGGGGCTCACCGATCAATCCGCCGCCGGCGCGATGACGCGCGGCCTCGTGGCGCAGAGCTATCTGCTCTCTTCGCTCGATTTATTCTATCTGTCGGCATGGCTGTGCGTGGCGCTTCTGCCTCTGTGCTTTCTGGTGCGCAGGCCGGTGGTCGGCGGCCATACGGTGGCGGCGGCCGACTGAGAGCCGCGGGTCCGCAGCTCTACCCGAACGGGTCCGCCGCCCAGCGCGACAGGAGCGGCGCATCCGCCCCCACCCCCGCGCGCAGCAGCTCGACGATGCAGGGCGGGGCATAGGTGCACCACTCGACTGCGATTCCCCGCGGATACTTTCGCACCACGCAGGCGCGCACGACGGGCCATTGCGGTAACAGCCGATACGGCGCTTCGATGGTTATCTCCGCTCGCGCGTGCAGGGCAAGGTCCGCCACCAGCTCGATCGCGCCACCGCTCACGCTCAGGCTGGTGAGCTGGCCGGCGCTCTTGACCCGCGCCGCCGTCAAATCCACCGTCATGTCAACGGAGTATCTCGTTCCCCAGCGCCGCTCCATCGAATCGAGGTGATCGGCCGGATCGAGGTGACATGCCGCGGACCGAAGCGACCGGCGCGCTCATCCGACCCCGGGCATCTCGTTCGAGCGCAGACTTCGCGCCGTGGTCTCATGCTCCTCGATCGCGGGCAGCGCCGTTCGCGCGTAGGAGGCGAGAGCGGCGTTGCTGTCGGAGGTCTCGGCCTGATAGAGCACGCGCGCCTTCTGCTCGCTCATCGCCATGTCCTTGGCATAGTCGGCATCGAATTCCGAGCCGCTTTCCTCCCCCAGCCTCTTCACCATCGCAGCATCCTGCGCATCGAGAGAGGTCGGGATGCCCAGGCCGCTCTTCTCGGCCGCTTGCCGGAGGGATGTGCGCGATTGCCTCAGATCCCGATCCATGCCGCTCGAGAACTTGATGATCACGGGAGTCGTGGAATCATTCATCGCCAGCTTGCTGAGCTGCAGCTCCGTCAGATTGATCTCGGCGGCCCGTCGCACGAAGTCGGCGCCCGTTCCGCCCTGCCCCGCCGCGGCTGAAGGAGCGGACATGGACGGTGGGCTCGCCGCTTGAGCGTAGGCGCCCGGCGAGGCGATCACGAGGGCCGGTGAGGCGGTCAACAGGGCGAGGCGCAGCGCGCTGGTCCAACTCTTCATGGCAATGTTCTCCGTGGGAACGAAAGCGCCGCGGCACGAGCTCGAGCCGAATGCATCGCGGCAATGCGGCGATGGCGCATAATTACCCTTCCGAGAGGTTAAAATCTGTAGGACATCTCCGTATGTTGTGCAAGCCGCTCCGCCGCATCGCGATCCCTTCTTCAGGAGGAACCCATGAGTGACTACCTCGACATTCGTACACCCGACGGCAATTTCCACGCCTACCGCGTACTCCCGAAAGCCGCGAAGGCGCCGGCCGTGGTCGTCGTGCAGGAGATCTTCGGGATCAATGCCGACATGAAGGAGACCTGCCGGTGGGTGGCCGATCAAGGCTTCATCGCGGTCTGTCCCGACCTGTTCTGGCGCATCGAGCCGGGCGTCTCCATGTCGAGCCTGAATGAAGCCGAATGGAAGAAGGCCTTCGCGCTCTACCAGGCTTTCGACCGCGATCGCGGCGTCGCGGACATCGCGGCGACGATGGACCATGCTCGCGGGCTTGCGCAGGCATCGGGCTCGTGCGCGGTGATGGGATTCTGCCTCGGTGGGCTGATGACCTTCCTCACGGCCGCGCGTCAGCGCCCCGACGCGGCCGTCTCGTATTATGGGGGCGAGACGGACAAGTACTTGGGGGAGATGCCGTCGGTACATAAGCCGCTGCTGATGCATCTGGCCGAGGAGGACGAGTACATTGCTCCGCCGGCGCGCGAGAGAATCGTGAAGGCGGCGAAGTCAAATCCGATGGTCACCGTCCATACCTATCCCAAGTGCAACCACGCCTTCGCCCGGCACAACGGCGTGCACTATGATGCCGCTGCCGCCGCGCTCGCGAATTCGCGCTCGAGCGAGTTCCTCAGGCGTCATCTGGCCTGAAGTCCCGGCGCGAAAGAGCCCCGCGCGAAGGAGTTTGCACGTGGCCGCTTCGGTATTTCTCAGTTATGCCTCGGAAGATCGACAGGCTGCACGCTCCATCGGCGATGCCCTGACGAGCTTCGGCCTGGACGTCTGGCTCGACGAGAGCGAGCTCGGCGGTGGAGACGCGTGGGATCAGAAGATCCGCAGGCAGATCCGCGAGTGCGACTACTTCATGCCCGTCGTTTCGGCGCGTACCGAGGCGCGGCCCGAAGGCTATTTCCGGCGCGAGTGGCGCCTTGCGGTCGAGCGCACGCTCGACATGGCGGACGACCACCTGTTCCTGCTGCCGGTGGCCATCGATGAGACCGATCAGGCGCACGCGCGAGTCCCGGAGAAATTTCTCCAAGTGCAGTGGCTGAAGGTTCCGCAGGGTCGGGCGACGCCGGCCCTCGAGGCACTGTGCCGGCGGATCGCCGCCGGCGACCTCAGCGCCTCGCCGTCTCCGAGGAAGGCGCCCGCGCCCGCCGCCAGGTCGCCCGCAGCGGGGCTCGCATCCCCCTATCCCCCGTTTCCGCGCGAGCTGCCGGGAGCGCGGCTGCGGTTCTGGGCGCAGGTGCTCGGCTGGTCGTTGCGGTGCGCCTGGATCTCGTTCCAGCGCCTGCCTCGATGGATCCGGATCGTCGTGTACGTCTGGGCCGTGTTCTTCCTCGTGAGCCACGGCTGTGCTCCGCGCCATCACGAGTCGCGCGACGTCTCGGTCGCGGACATGAAAAAGCTCGCAGCCATCGCCGACCAGTATCAAGGCGCTTCGGACCCCGCCAACGTGGCGAGGCTCGGCGTACAGATCGCCCGCGAATTTTCCGGCCGGCAGGCCGGCGCGGCGCAGGACGAGGCGATTCTGGCGATTCCCTTTGCCGCGCCGGCGGCAGATCCCTCCGCCCAGAAGCTTGCGGACACGGCATTCGCCGAGACCTGTGGACGGCTGGCAATGCGCCGCGACCGGCGCCTCGATCTCGACAAGGATTCCGGCGCCTCGACGGACGCGAAGGCCGCCTTGGAGCGCGCACGAGCGGCGCGCGCCGCCTACGTCGTGTACGGTTTCGTCGAGCGGCAGACATCGGCGCCCGTCCTGTCGGTCAGCATCGCAGATGTCGCGGACGGCTCCCTCGTGTGGAGTCGATCCTATTCCGCCACCGGCGCGGATGCCTCGAAGATCGGCGCCGAAGTGAGTTCGAAGGTGCCGTTGGAGGATGCGGATTAGCGATGTTGCGCCCGGGCGACGTGAAAAAGGCTGACGAATCTGCTAACTTGGATAGATGTCCATTGCGCGCATCATGAGGCCGGCCGGGCAGGCGCTATGTCTGGTGCTGCTCCTGATCGCAGGCCAGCAGGGCGCTCTGGTTCATGAGCTCGGGCATCTGTCCGGCGCGCACGAAACCGATCGCGGCGCAGGCATCGATCATGGCGCGAGCGTCGACTCGACGCCGTCCACGGAGCCCCCGTGCGCGCTCTGCCCATCGTTCGGGCAGCTGGTCACTCCCGCGTTCAGTCATTCGTTCGATCTTCCCGTGCTGCTCCGAGGGTCCGTGGAGCGAAGCTCCATCCCCCCGGTAAAGACCGTCGACACCGCGATCCCCACGCCGCGCAGCCGCGGCCCCCCGCTCCTCAGCTGACATCCTGCATTCGACACAGCGGGCGCCCGAGCTATTGGCGGGCGCTCCTGTCCATTCAGCTTCCGAGGAGTGATTCTCACATGTCCAGATTCTCGCTCGCGCATCCGGCGTACATTGCCGCTGCGCTCCTGGGTTGCGCCGCCGTTGCACAGGCGGGCGCCTCCACGACGACCGCGGATTCATCGACGATCAGCGCCACCGATGCATCGACCACGGGCGCCGATACCTCGACGGCCGCCGGCAGCTCGAGCTCGCCGGCACAGCTTCAGGCCATTCAGGTCACCGCCCAGCGCCTGAACGACGCTCGCAGCACCATCGAGACGCAGACCGGCGCATCCACCTACACGATCGACAGCCAGACGATCGCCGCCTTGCCCGGCGGGGAGAACGTGCAGCTCAATCAGGTGCTCCTGCAGGCTCCGGATGTGGTCCAGGACTCCTTCGGACAGATCCACGTGCGCGCCGATCACAATGACCTGCAGTACCGCCTGAACGGGATCATCCTGCCCGAGGGCATCAGCGTCTTCAGCCAGACCTTGAGTCCCTGGCTGATCTCCTCTCTGAAGCTCATCACCGGAGCGCTGCCGGCGGAATACGGCCTGCGCACCGCCGGCATCATCGACCTCAGCACCAACAGCGGGCTGCTGCAGCCCACGGGCGAGCTGTCGGTGTACGGCGGCAGTCATTCGACCTTCCAGCCCGCCGCCGAATACGGCGGCAGCGATGGCCAGTACAGCTACTTCATGACGGGCGACTACAAGCAGGACGATCTCGGCATCGAGTCGCCCAACGGCAGCTCCAATCCGCTGCACGACCACACCACGCAGGGTCACGCCTTCGGCTATTTCGAGGATATCCTCGATTCGAGCAATCGGCTGTCGCTCATCCTCGGGCTGTCGGACGAGGAGTTTCAGATTCCGAATCAGGTGGGGCTCGAGCCGAGCCTGGGTTACAACTACAACGGCATCACCGACTATCTGAGCAACAACCTGAACGAGACCCAGCACGAGCTCACCGAATACGCCGTCGCCACCTGGCAGCACTCCGAGGGGGCGCTCAACTGGCAGACCTCGCTGTCCGCCCGCTACACCAGCCTGCACTTCGAGCCGGATTGGGTGGGCGATCTGCTGTTCAACGGCATCGCCCAGGATGCCTTCAAGAACGACACCGCGATCGGTTGGCAAACCGATGCGTCCTACAAGCTCAACGACGCACACACGGTCCGCGCCGGACTTTATTTCCAGCACGACGATGCGAAGAGCGACACGACGTCGCAGGTCGTGAACATCGAGCCCGATCCCACCAGCCCGACCGGGACCGTCCAGACCTCGGCGCCCTACAGCATCTTCGACAACGGCACCCAGGTGCAGCAAATCGAGAGCGTTTACTTGCAGGATGAATGGAAAGTGTTCTCCCCTTTCACCCTCAACTACGGCGTGCGCTTCGACCGCTACAGTGCCTACTCGAGCGGCAGCCAGACCAGTCCCCGCGTCAATGCCGTGTGGCAGTTCGACAGCGGCACGACGCTGCATGGCGGGTATTCGCGCTATTTCACGCCGCCGCCGTTCGAGCTCGTCGGCAGCGAGACGTTCACGAAGTTTGCCGGGACGAGCGCCGTCCCGCCGGGCACCGTCACGCAGGACACGCCGCCGATCGCCGAGCGCTCCAATTACTACGATCTCGGCGTGCAACAGGTGCTGCTCGACAAGAGCCTGACGCTCGGCATCGACAGCTTCTACGAGCAGTCCCAGAACCTGATCGATGAGGGACAGTTCGGCGCACCGATCATTCTCACGCCGTTCAATTACCGCTGGGGGCTGATCGGCGGCATCGAGTTCACCCTCAATTACACCATGAACAACTTCTTCTACTACTTGAACAGCGCCTGGCAGGCGGCTCACGGCAAGGGCGTCGAGTCGGCGCAGTTCAACTTCGATCAGCAACAGCTCGATTACATCGCAAGCAACTACATCCACCTCGATCACGAGGGCCGGGTGTCCGCCTCGAGCGGCATCGGCTACCTCTGGCGCGGAACGCGTTTCAGTGTCGATGATCTGTTCGGCACCGGATTGCGCCAGGATCTCATGCTCCCGGACGGCTCCGTCATACCGAACGGGGATCACACGCCGAGCTACAACCAGATCAATCTGGGCATGAGCCACGCCTTCGAGCTCTCCGGCTCGGGCCCGCTCACGGCGCGCTTCGACATCGTCAACGTGGCCGACAAGGTCTATCAGATCCGCAGCGGAACGGGCGTCGGCGTGTTTGCGCCTCAGTACGGACCGAGGCGCGGGTTCTTCGGCGGTCTGTCGTGGAAATTCTGAGGGGCGCCGGGCGGCCTCACGGAGCCGTCACGAGGTCACCTGCGCCACCTTGGTGCTGGCGCGCTCATCGCCCTCGAGCTGCGCCGGCCTCATGCAGCTTCCTCCTCGAAAGCGCTCACCCGGAACATGAGCGTAGCGGCCCCGAGGAGAGGGGGCAGGAGAAAGCAATAGACGCCGGCGCGGGCATAGAACAAAGCCGCGGCCGCGCACCCGGAGGCGAATCCGAGAACGCTCAGCATCATGCGCCCGAGCCGGGCCCGAATCGCCCGCTTTCGCTCGTCGGGCAGAGCCCGCAGGCAATCGGCGACGTCGATCATGATCTGGGTGGTCGTGCCGGTCATGATGGTGGTGGGCGGCGAGCTGCCGAGGTAGATCCGCTGCGCGGCGTTCTGGATCGCCATGGCCCATACCAGCGTGAGCCCGGTGGCAAGCGCCGGCGCCGTGTCGCTGCTCGAGAAGGGACCGAAGCGGATCGCAAGCACGGCGGCCGCGGCGAGCAGCACCGCCTTGAGCGCCAGCATCATCCGCAGCATCGGCACGCCCCGCGGCGGCAGGACGTAGCTGGCGAAGCGCGTGATGGTGACCGCAACACAGAACGTGGGAAGGGCCAGGAGCTTCGCGAGCGTTCCCGAGTTTCCCGACACGAGCGAAGTGCCCAGGGTGACGAAGTTTCCGGTGACGTGCGTCGTGAACAGTCCTTGCAGTGCCATGTAACCGGCGGTGTCGACGTAGCCCGCGGTCGCGCTCAGCAGCAGCGACAACGTGCGCAGCCGCGAGCGCGCGCAGCGGGGCGAGTGCCTGCCCATCGGTGAAGGTATCATGTCTTTCTCCCTGCCTGGCGAAGGATCCATCTGATCAGAAGCTCTGCATCGTCTGCACCAGCAATTGGACCTTGTGGTTTCCGGGCACGTTCTTCAGGGGCAGCGCCAGATCGATGTGCAGCACGTTGCCGAGGCCGCTGCGAGTGTTGCCCAGGCGCAGGCCGATTCCAACGTCGCTCAGCACTCCCGCATCGCTGTTGCCGACGACGCCCGTTCCCCAGGTGCGCCCGACGTCGGTGAAGGCGGCCGCGCCTACCCGCACCAGCCGGAACGGGTACCAGTCGGTGAACACGCGCTGCTCGAGCGTGAACAGTGCGCGTGAGGTGCCCGCCTCGTAGCGCAGGGGGTAGCCGCGCAACCCGCTGTCCCCGCCGAGCAGCAGCTGGACGTCGGGATCGAGCGCGCGAGTGACCGTGCACGAGAACGATCCGTACAGCAGCCAGTCGGTGCGCCAGCGCCAGTAGTACTTCGCGCCGGCGTCGCTGATCAGGTTGCGCGCCCGGTCGGTCTCGATGCGCGTGGAGACATCACCGTCGAGAAACAGCTGCTGGCTGTGAGGAAATTCGAAGCCGTGGACCACCGAGCTCTTCACCATCAGCGCATCGTGATTGGCGCCGAAGACCGCGTCCGAAAAGCCCAGCTCGCCGGTCACCTCGGTCCCGAAGTACAGATCTTCGGTCTTGCCGATCTGATTCTCGTCGCCCGCCTTTCGGTAGTCGTCCTGCACGACATCGAAGCCGACGTACGGATAGGACAGGGTTCGCGGCGGCGGCAGCGGCTTGGTCGGCAGCGTGGTGGCCGGCGTGGCCAGGAAATCGTTGCTGTCGTAATACATCCCGAACAGCAGCCGCTTGCTCCAGCCGTTCACCAGGCCGCTGGAGATGCCTCCGCCCACCAGGTAGGTCCGCTCGTTGTCGTTGAATTGGTCGACGATGTTGCCCTGAAAGTAGCGCGAGATCGTGCGATCGTAGGACTGTGCATCGAGCTGGGTGCTCCAGCGCGTGTCGAGTGAATAGAAAGGCAGGGCAAACTGCGCGCTGCGCTGGAACCCATCGCTCGAATTCACGTAGGCCAGGGCCGCGGTCCAGTGCGAGCCGAGCAGGTTCGGATCGGAGTACTGGGCCACGGTGCTGGTGCGATCCACGTTGCTCATGCGGCCGATCTCGACCGACTTGCCCCAGCCGAGGAAATTCTCTTCCTGCAGGCTGTAGCTGGTCGAGTTGACTCCCCCGGCCCGCCCGAAGGACACGCTCGGGTCGAGCGTCCAGACGTCCTTGGTGACGACCTTGACGTCCACCTTGCCGTTCTGGTAGCGGACCGGGAACACGTTGGCGTCATAGATGTAGGAGAGGAGCCGCAGGTTGCGCTCCGTCTCCGCGAGCTTCTCCGCGCTGTAGGGATCGCCGCTCTTGAACAGCAGCTGAGCGCGGATGGCGCCCGGCTTCGTGCGGATGTGCAGGCGGTCCGCCAGGCGGTAAAGCCCCCTGTTCTCGCGCGGATCGTTCGGGTCGAAGATGTTGCGGGTGTCGATCTCGATCTTGCCGATCACCGCGTGCTCGGCCTCGAGCTCCGCGTCGCTCGGCAGCCCGGGCGGTCGGGGCTCTGCGATATGCGTGTGCTGCTTGGCGGTCAAGGAGGCCGCCCTTGGATGGCCCCACGGGACGCACCCGAGGGTGAGCAGCCCGCACGCGAGGGCCTGCAGCTGCCGCGATCCAGAGCGGCGGCGGCATGCGGCAAGGTCGATCCGGCGCTTGAACATCCGCTCAGCCCTACTTTGCAGTGCAAAGTACCGCGGCGCTCGCGGCCACGCAAGCGCCGGCCCGTGTGTCGGCCTGCACGGATCGGCCCCGAGCAGGCCCCCTGGAGGGGAACCCTGGACGCGAATCGCCGGCATCGCCGGGAACCTCGCGGCGCCGCCCCCCGGGCTGCGCGCCGCACCCCTGGTTGCCCCCCGATCTGTCGTACAATTACCCGATGCAATCCATGATAGCGAGCGAGACCGTTGCAGCCTATCGGGAAGAGGGCGTGGTCCTCCTGCGCGGCATTTTTCGCGACTGGGTCGACCGGCTGGCGCAAGGCATAGCCGAGGTGAGGGCGCGGCCGAGCCCGTTCGAGCGCTCCGTTCACCCCAAGGATGGGACCGCGAGCTTCTTTCAGGACTACTGCAACTGGTCGCGCATTGCGGGGTTTCGCTCGTTCGTGTTCGACTCGCCCGCGGCCGAGGCGGCGGCCCGGCTGATGGAATCGAGCGAAGCGCGCTTCTTCCACGAACACGTGCTCGTCAAGGAGCCTGGCAACAGCACCGTTACGCCCTGGCACCACGACGAGCCTTATTACTGCGTCAAATCCACGCAAAGCGTGAGCTTCTGGATTCCACTCGATCCGGTCTCGCGCGAGGTGACGCTCGAATGCGTCGCCGGCTCGCACCGCTGGAGCGAGCGCGGATTCCGGCCAACGCGCTTCGACGGGACACCGCTCTATGCCGGGGACGATTTTCCCGAGCTTCCCGATATCGAATCGCAGCGCGAGCGCTTGACGATTCGCGGCTGGGAAATGGCGCCGGGAGATGCCGTCGCCTTCAACTTTCGAACGGTGCACGGCGCCCCTGCCAACCGCTCCGCCGTTCCGCGCCGAATCTTCTCCGCACGCTGGGTCGGCGCGGATGCCCGCTTCGTGCGCCGCGGGGGGCGTACCTCACCCCCGTTTCCCGAGGTCAGGCTGGAGGACGGTGCGCCGCTCGATGCGCCGGAGTTTCCGCTGGTGTATCGGGGCTGAGCGCCGAGCGACGCTCGGGGACGCCCCGCCTGGCCGGCAACGGTGGCTGAAATGGTGCACAAAGTTGCGATGTACGCGCTGGCAGCGGCGCTGTGCTCGGGATTGTTCGCTGGCACGCAGGTCATCGCCTCGAGCCCGGACGCCGTGAGCGCTGCAATCCGCTCGGCGCTGACCGCGGAGCCAGGCGCCTCGCCGGCAGGAGAGCGCCCCCTCGAGCAGGTGTACGCGGCCCGCGGGTACGCCGGTTTGTGGCTGCGCGGGCAGCAGTTGACCTCTCAGGGGAATCAGCTTCTCGAGCTGCTCGCACGGGCCGGGGACCTGGGACTCGACCCCGCGGACTACGACGTCGAGTCGCTCGGGGCCGCCAGCAGGCGCCTCGCGTCGCAGCCCGCGCCGGCGCAGGCGGCTGCCGTGGACCTGGGCCTCACGGCGAGCGCCTTGCGCTATGTTCACGATGCGCATTTCGGACGCATCGATCCCAAGACGGTGGGGTTCGAGCTGGACGTAGCGCGCGCCCCCTTTGACGCGCCCTCGGTCGTGCTCGGGCTGTCGCGCAGCGATTCGGTGGCCGCCTCGGCCGCCTCCATCGAGCCGCAGTTCTACCACTATGCTCTTCTCAAGCAGGCGCTGCATGCCTACCGCGAGCTCGCTCGCTCGCCCCCGCCGCTCCTCGACGCCCTGACCCGTACCGTGAAGGAGGGCGATGCGTATGCGCAGGCGCCGGCATTGCGCCAGCTGCTCGAGCGGCTGGGCGATTTACCCTCCTCCGACGGCGGTTCCGCCGATGCCCTGGTATTCGATGCCAGCCTGTCGGAGGGTGTGCGCCGGTTCCAGGCCCGCCATGGTCTCGAGGTCGACGGTGCGCTCGGTCGCTCCACGGTCGAGGCGCTGCGCACCCCGCTCGCGCAGCG
>Ga0335072_10007852_pt1 | contig 15508 bp, 14 predicted proteins | sample Lox_Sample_21_FD_206725 | JGI IMG/M metagenome (GOLD analysis project Ga0335072, IMG submission 206725) | Soil microbial communities from Loxahatchee National Wildlife Refuge, Florida, United States - Lox_Sample_2.1 | ecosystem: Environmental > Terrestrial > Soil > Wetlands | place: USA... | reverse complement strand
CGAGCAGGGCTTTCACGGCGGGTTCGATTTGATCGAGCAGGATGCGCGGATAGACTCCGACTGCAACGGTCGAGATGCCAAGCAGCGCGACGCCTACGATCTCAGGCCAGGTGATGCGCTGGAATGGGTGAGCTTTCTCTTCTTCAAGCAGGTGCGCGCCGGGAATGATGTCGGTGAAGAATGCTTTTTGCAGCGCGCGCCAGGTGTAAGCCACGCCCACGATGATGCCGACGCCCGCGCCGACTGTCCATAACGGATTTGCCCGCCACGCGCCGACCAGCACCTGAAGCTCGGCGATGAATCCCGAGAAGCCGGGCAGGCCCATGGACGCCACGCCCGCCACTACAAACGCCCAGGCGGCGAAGGGCATGCGTCGCGCGAGGTGCATGTGCTCAAGCTCGCCGAACTGGCGGGTATGAGTGCGGTCGTAGACTACGCGGCCGACAATGGCGAAGAGCAGGCCGGCGATGACTCCGTGCGAAAACATTTGCAGCACTGCGCCATCGACGCCGATTTGATTGAGCGTGACCAGGCCGAGCAGCACAAAGCCCATGTGGCTCACGCTCGAGTAGCCGATGACGAATTTGAAGTCGGTTTGCGCGAGAGCGACAAGCGCGCCGTAGATGATGCCGATGACGGCGAGCAGCGCGAAGACATCGCGCCAGGAGGCAAGGCCGAGCAGCGTAAATCCCCAGGGTCCGAGTCCCTGCGGGAAAAGCCCGATGGCGACGCGCAGGCAGCCGTAAGCGCCGAGCTTCATGACAACGCCGGCCAGCAGCATGGAAGCAGCCGTTGGCGCGGCCACGTGGCCGGTGGGCGCCCAGGTGTGGAACGGCCACAGGCCGGCGAGAATTCCGAAGCCGACAAAGACCAACGGAAAGCACCACATCTGGAAGCTGACCGGCAGTCCCGCATGAGCCAGACCAACGAGTGTTGTTGTATGTGCGCCCGATGTTGCGTAGGCGGCGAGCAGGCCGATCAGCACCATGGCCGAGCCGACGAAGGAGTAGAGAGCCAGCTTCATGGCCCCGTATTCGCGGCGCGTGGAGCCCCAGATGGCGATGAGGAAATATTTGGGTACGATGGCGATTTCGTAGAAGACGAAAAGCAGGAAGAGGTCGCCGCTCAAAAAGACGCCGTAGACGCCGCCGATGAGCGCAAGGTAAAACGCGAAAAACTGGTTGGTGCGGTGATCGATGTTCCAACTGAAAAGCACGCCGGCGACGGATGCGATGCCGGTGAGCAGAACCAGCACGCGGCTGATGCCGTCGGCGACGAGCATAAAGTGGATGCCCATGGCGGGAACCCAAAGCTTGTCTACGATGACGACACTGCCCTGCCCTGCTCCAGTAATGAATCCGGCGACCGCGCAGGCCAGCCCCGCCACCGCGATCATGAGCGCGAGAATGCGCGCTATCCGCGGCGGATTCGCAGGTATCAGCGCCCCAATCACGAAGGCGCCGATGAACGAGATGTAGATCGTCAACGAGAGCATCTAAAATCTCCAGTGCGCCAGCAGGTATTCGACCGTGGGGTTGACGCCTGCCACGATCAGTTGGGGCACAAGGCCGAGCAGGATCATGAGCCCGATCACCGGCGCCAGGGCGAGCCGCTCGCTATGGTGAAGATCGGGAAATTTGGCCCAGTGCTCGGGCACAGGTCCGGAGAAAACCTTCTGAATCACAGTGAGGATGACGGCCGCGGTGACTAAGAGGCCGAGCACCGACACCGTTGCGCTGATCCACGACAACGGAAAAACTCCGCGGAAGATGAGGAACTCGCCGACAAAACCGTTGAGGCCCGGAAGGCCGAGCGAGCTGAAGAGCGCAATGCCCATGAGGCCCGCGAAGACCGGCGCGGGCTTGCGCAGTCCGCCAAAGTCGTCGATGCCGCGCAGACCGCCGGTGCGGAATTGAATCATAGCGACGAACCAGAAGAGCGCGGCCGCGGTGAGCCCGTGGTTGAACATCTGCAGGATGACGCCGTTGAGCGCGGCGGCCTGGCTGGCATGTTGCGCTGCGCCGGAGGCTGGTATGGCGAGCGCGAAGATGCCGAGCAGACAGTAGCCGAGGTGGTTGATCGACGAGTATGCGAAGACGCGCTTCAAATCCTTTTGCGCCGCGGCGGCCCATGCGCCCATTACGACGGTTGCGACGGCGAGGATGAGCAGCGGCGTGCGAATGGCGGCAATCTGCGGGCCGAAAAGCGGTATGGCGATGCGCAGCAGGCCGTAGACGCCCATCTTCGACATGGCGCCGGTGAGCAGCATGGTGACCGGCGAAGGCGCTTCAGCATATGCGGCGGGCAGCCAGGTGTGAAACGGCACCAGCGGCACCTTAACGGCGAAGCCGGCGAGCACGCCCATGGCCAGCCATGGCATCACAGCGCCGAGGTGAGCCGTGACCATTTGAGTAAGCGTGCCATTGGCGGCCATGGCGGCGAGTTGGGTAAAGTCCATGGTGCCGGGCGTGGTGGGCGTCGCCGTAGAGAGAAAAACAGCGAGGAACGAGAGCAGCAGCGCCACACTGCCGGCCATGGTGTAGACGAAGAATTGCGTGGCGGCCGGTCCGCGCTTTGGCCCTCCCCACAGCTTGATGAGGAAGAAGGCGGGGATCAGGCTTAACTCCCAGAACAAAAACCAGTGGAAGAAATTGAGCGCCGTGAAGGATCCGAAGAGGCCCGCTTCGAGAGCGAGCACCAGCGCATAGTAGAGGCCGGGCATGTGATGCACGCGGTGCGCCGCGTCGATCGACATGAGCGTGACGATGGCCGAAAGCAGCACCATCAGCGCGCCCAGGCCGTCGACGCCGAGATGGTATTCGATACCGAGCGAAGGCACCCACGCGACGCGCTCGACAAGGCCGATGGAGCCGTCAGCAGGCAGGTGCAGCCACACAATGAGCGCCAGTGCAAGACTGATGAGCGCAGAGATGAGTGCGACGCCGCGCGCGTGCTTTGGAATAAACAGCGCGAGCAGCGCGCCCAGGAGCGGCAGCACGGTGAGGAGCGTGAGGAGCCCAAAGCCGGTCGTCATTTCGCTCATGGCCTTGCGCTCCAGATGAGAATTGCCGCAAGCAAAATCACGCCGAAGGCGAGGATGCGCAGGTAGGTCTGCGCGCGTCCGTTCTGCAAGCGCGAAACAATGCCACCGCCGGTCGAAAGCTCCTCGCAGGCTTTGTCAAAGGTGCCGTCGACCCAGTGCAGGTCGAGCAGTCGATTGAGCTGCGCGAACATTTTGAAGACCCAGGCGACGGCCGCAACGATCCCGCCCCACATACGGCGGTCGAGCCAGTCGGCCAAGCGCGCCCACCAGTAGTAGAACGCGATGGCGGTAACGCCGTAGAGCTCGTCAACGTAGAGGCGGTCGCGCAGGCCCGCCCAGATCGCGGGTGCGGCCTTCTCGAACGCGTCGGGCTCATCAGCCTTCGGCGACTTGTTGCCGTAGAGCCACCAGCCAAGCCCGAGACCCAGGAAAACGATCACGGACGATGTGGCAAGGAGCTTGAGGAAATCCGCCTCGAAGAGCAGGTGCATGCCGCCGCTTGCAGGCTGGCCCTCGAGGAACGCATGGAACCATGGCCAGGCCGGCGTGCCGATAGCGCCGAGCGCGACAGCGAAGCTGGCGAGGATGACGAGCGGCGCAGTCATGACACGCGGGCTCTCGTGCGCGTGACCGTGGCCGCGACTTTGGCCGAAGAAAACGTAGCAGACCTGGCGCGTCATATAAAACGCAGTCAGCACTGCGCCAAAGACGAGCAGGTAATAAGGGCCTTTGATGAAAGCCGAGTTATGCGCGGCTTCGAGGATCGCGTCTTTCGACCAGAAGCCGGAGAAGACGATCGGGAATCCGCAAAGCGCCAGCATGCCCACCGCGTAAGTAAGAAACGTGACGCGCATGTGTGATTTGAGGCCGCCCATGCGGCGGATGTCCTGCTCCTCGTGGCAGCCGTGAATGACCGAGCCCGCGCCCAAAAAGAGCAGCGCCTTGAAAAAGGCGTGCGTGATCAGGTGGAACATGCCCACTGCCACGCCGCCGAGGCCGAGGCCGGCCATCATGTAGCCGAGCTGCGACACGGTGGAGTAGGCGAGGATGCGCTTGATGTCGTTTTGCGCAATGGCGATTAGTGCGGCGAAGACCGCTGTAGCCGCGCCCACCCAGGTGACCACAACGAGCGCCGTAGTGGTTCCGGCCGCCGCGCCCGATTCGGTTAACGGCATGCCGGCGGACATGAGCGGATAGACGCGCGCGATAAGGTAGACGCCGGCGGCGACCATGGTTGCTGCGTGAATGAGCGCGGAGACGGGGGTGGGGCCTTCCATGGCGTCGGGCAGCCAGACGTGCAGCGGAAACTGGCCGCTCTTGCCCGCGGCGCCGGCGAAGATCAACAGGCCGATTGCGCCCGCGGCAGTGAGGCCGAGAGCCGCATGCTGCGAGAGCAGGACCTGAAGCGCGGAGGTCTCAAGCGAGCCCGAGCCGTGATTGTAAAAGAGCAGCGTGCCGGTTTGCGCAAAGAGCCAGACGATGCCGAGAAGGAAGAAAATATCGCCGACGCGTGTGGTGACGAAAGCTTTCTTTGCTGCCGCCGCGGCCGAGGGCTTGTGATACCAGAAGCCGATGAGCAGATACGAGGTGAGGCCGACCAGCTCCCAGGACATGAAGAGCAGCAGGATGGAGTTGGCGATGACCACGCCCAGCATCGCTCCTGCGAATAATGACAGGAAGCAGAAGAAGCGCGTGAAGTTCTCGTCGTGCTCCATGTAGCCGACGGTGTAAATGAAGATGAGCAGGCCCACGAAGCAGACCATCACGGCCATGATGGCCGAGAGCGGATCGAGGATCCAGCCGAGATCGACGGCGGAGTTGCCGAACTGGAACCATGTGAAGTTGACGACCTCACGCGTCTGGATGCCGCCGGCCCAACCGGAGACGACATGAGCGAAGGCGAAGAGCGCCATCAACAACGAGAAGCTGAGCGAGCCGATGGCGAGCGTGGCCGACAGCTTGCGCCGCGGCTGTTTGAGCAGAGCAATAATTCCCGAAGCAAGAATTGGGAGCGCCGGAATCAGCCACAAGTTCACCGCGATCGAAGACGCGTAGCCGATGCCAACAGGGTGGCCAGAGACGGTCTGTTCGACTTGCAACAGCATCAGCATCCGTTCACCCCTTCATCCTGTTCATCTTGTCGAGATCGGTGGTTTGCGCGTGGCGATAGATGGCAATCACCAGGCCCAGTCCTACCGCAGCCTCAGCCGCGGCTACCGCAATGGAGAAAATCGCAAACATCATTCCGGTAAGAGCCTCGGGATGCGGCGAGTAGCGCCAGAAGGCGATGAAATTCAGATTCGCCGCATTCAGCATGAGCTCAATGCCGATGAGCACCATGATGGCGTTGCGGCGCACCAGGGCGCCGGCCAGGCCGATCGAAAACAGCAGCGCGGCGACGACCAGGTAACCGATAAGCGGCGAACCCATTACTTGGCCCTCTCTTTCTCGTGCAGGGCCACTATGACCGCGCCGATGGTAGCGGCCGTGAGCAGCAGGGCGACAATTTCGAGCGGCAGAACGTAACGGCCCACAATAGCTACACCGATGTCGTGCACGGTGACGGCGGGCGCGACCGTTTCAGACGGAAGCGCTCGCGCGCTAGCGATAATGGCCCAGCCCAGCACCGCAAAAATGCCGGCGGCAATCGCCATCCCCACAAACCATGTGCGGCTGAAGACTCCTTCTTTAGGCAGCTCGGCGCCCCGCGTAAGCAGGATCGCGAACACAATCAGGATGGCGACTGCGCCGATATAAATGAGGATCTGCGCAAAGCCCGCGAACTGCGCGTCGAGGTTCAGGAAGAACAGCGCCAGGCCCGCGAATGCAGCCGTAACTGCAAGCGCCGCGTGAACCAGGTGCTTGAGCGTCATCGCCGCCAGCGCCCCGGCCAGCGTGAGGGCCGCAATGAGATAGAACATTATGCCCATTTCGTGTTCGCCTCATTCAGCATAGCGGTACGTCCTTGGCGCAAAGTGCTTGCGATACATGCCCGCGCGGCCCATCAGCACGTAAGTGCCGGCGAGAATCACAGTCGAAACCACCCAGCGCAGCCAGCCCTCGCCCATGAAGCGCCACATCGCGGTCACCAGCAGATCGAGCAGCGTAAAGGGCAGCACAAACTTCCAGGCAAAGTTCATCAACTGGTCCTGGCGCAAGCGGGGCAGCGTGCCGCGCATCCAGATGAAGACGAAGATCGACATCATCACCTTGCCGAAAAACCATATCCACGAGGGAACAAAGCTGAGAGCTTCGAGCGGCGCCGACCATCCGCCCAGAAAAAGCGTAGTACCGAGGCCGGAGATGGAAAACATGGCCAGATACTCGCCCAGGAAGAAGAGCGCGAACTTAAAGCCCGAGTACTCGGTGTGGTAGCCGGCGACCAGTTCCGATTCGCCCTCGGGCAAGTCGAAGGGCGAGCGATTGGTCTCGGCGGTCGCGGCAATTGCGTACATTACGAACGCAGCCAGTCCCCACGGCGTGAAGATGTACCAGTGCGGAAGGCCGTACGAGTACTGATTCTGCGCGTCGACGATTTTCTCCGGCCTGAGCGAGCCGGCGATCATCACCACGGCCACGCTCGAAAGCAGCAGCACAATCTCGTAACTGATCATCTGGGCAACCGCGCGCATGGCTCCCAGAAGCGAGTACTTGTTACGGCTCGACCAGCCGGCCATGAAGACCGAAAGCTCGGTTGATGCGCCCATGGCGAAGAAAAACAGCAGACCCGCGTCCATATCCACGAGCACCATATTGCGGCCCATGGGCAAAACGGCGAAGCCCATGAAGACCGCAACCACAAGAATGACCGGAGCGAGAAAGTGCACCACTCCGTTGGCACTGGTTGGAATGATGTCTTCCTTGGTGAGCGACTTGATGCCGTCGGCGATTGGCTGGAAGAGTCCAAAAGGCCCGACACGATTGGGGCCGATGCGATTCTGTATCCGGCCGAGGCCCTTGCGCTCAAAGATTGTGGTGAGCGCGAAGAGACCGGGAAAGACGCACACAATCGCGACCACGCTCAACAGCACGCCGATCGCAGGACGCCAGGCTGTCGGGAAGAAATGCGTAACCCAATCGCGAAGAATGATGAAGATCTGATCGAGATTGCTGACCGCGGAAGACGCAACCATTGCTTACTCGCCTCCCGCGGCAGGTGGATTCGGCTTGGGAGCGGCTGAGGCTGCAGCAGCTTTGGCGGCTGCCGCCTCAGCGGCGGCCCTGTTTTTCGCTTCAACTTTGGCTTTTTCTTCAGCCAGGCGGCCGTCCACTTCGCTTGCCTCAGTGGGGTGAATCGAGTGGTAGTACTCGTTCGACTTGGCGAGTTGCTGGCGATCGAGCAGCAGGCCGCCGAAGCGATCGTCAGTGGCAAGCTCAAACTGCGTGTCCATCTTGATGGCTTCGAAGGGGCAGACCTCAACGCAAATCTGGCAGCTCATGCACACTGAAACATCGATGTCGAAGCGTGCGGGATAAAACTGCTGCTTGCCGGCGTAATCGGGCTTCTTGTCGGCCGACTTATCAATGTAAATGCACTTGGGCGGGCACTCTTTCTCGCAGATCTGGCAAGCGACACAACGCATGCCGGCCTGCCAGTCGGGGCCGTCGTAAACGAGGAAGGGAAAGACACGCGCGTTCTCGGCGGTCGGGATCCGCTGCTCAGGATACTCGACTGTCGTAAGCCGTTCCGCGGAGACAAAGCTGCCGGCAAAATTCCTTGCCGTCTCCGCCATCCCCTTCAGTATGCCTTCACCTAACAATGTTCGCTCCGCTAGTTATCAGTTATCAGTTGTCCACTTTTTCGTGCCTCTGCGTGTTCTCAAGGTCCGTCCATCGCACTCTCGTCGAGTTGCTTCTACCTCAGGGCCTAAAGCCCCGATCCATTGAGGCGCTCTCTCGGCACGACTAAAGTCGTGCCCTGACACAAAACTCCGCGAATCTTTGTTTCTTCGGTTCCCTGTTCCCTAGTCCCCGTTCCCTAGTCCCTAGTCCCTAGTCCCTAGTCCCTCAAAAACTATCGGTCCACTTCCCCCAGCACAATATCCACACTTCCAAAAATCAAAACTACATCGGCCACGTTGCTGCCCAGGCACATGTCCTCAAGAATGGTCAGATTGATCAGGCTAGGCGGGCGCACGCGATAACGATACGGATTGGCGCTGCCGTCGCTGATCAGGTAAAAGCCAAGCTCGCCCTTGGGCGCCTCGATGCGGCCATAGGCCTCGCCGGGTTTGGGCCTGAAGCCGCGAATCTTCGCCTTGGGGTCCATAATGGACCCGGCCGGAATGTCTTTGAGCGCCTGTTCGAGAATCACGATCGACTCGCGCATCTCCAGCACGCGCACCATGTAGCGGTCGTAGATGTCGCCGTGGTCGCCGAGCGGCACGCGGAACTTGAAGCGGTCGTAGATGCCGTACTTGTCGACCTTGCGAATGTCATAATTCACTCCTGACGCGCGCAGCATGGGCCCGCTGACGCCTGCGTTCACAGCAAGCTCTGGCTTGAGCACGCCTACTCCCTGGCATCGCGCCATCAGGATTTCGTTGCCGGTGAGCAGCGCCTCGAACTCGTCAACGAACCCAGGCAGGCCGGCGACAACTTTGCGCGCGCCGTCGAGCCAAGCGGCGCTCACGTCGACGCGGCAGCCGCCAAAGCGCATGTAGTTGCACATCATGCGCGAGCCGGTGAGCGACTCGAAGAGGTCGAGAATCTTTTCACGCTCCTTGAATGCGTACATGAGCGGCGTGCCGCTGGCGCCCATTTCCTGCAGCAGAAAGCCGATGGACGACGCGTGGTTCTGAATGCGCGTAAGTTCGGCGAGGATGACGCGAATGTACTGCGCGCGCTCGGGAACTTCCTGCCCAACAAGCTTTTCAACCGCCAGCGCGTAGGCCCAATTATTGGTGAGCGAGCAGAAGTAGTCGAGCCGGTCGGTGTAAGGCATCGACGACAGATACGTCGTGCCCTCGGCGATCTTTTCGTGATTGCGGTGCAGGTAGCCAAAGACCGGCTTGAGCTTGATGACGCGCTCGCCGTCGAGCGCAACGTCCATGCGAAAGACACCGTGAGTCGAGGGATGGTGCGGACCCATCGCGACTTCAAGCAGCTCGCCCTCGCCGCCCGGCTCAATCACCGGCGGCCGATTCCAACCCGCAACTTTCTCCATCTTGGTTTCTACTGCGCTCATTAAACCCTTCTGCGTGGATCGTGATTCGTGATTCGAGAATTGCGTTCCTATTCCCTGGTCCCTATTCCCTATTCCCTTGCGCGGCCTCGGCCGCGCGATGCTCCTGCGCGCGCTTCAACACTGCATCGTGCGCGGTGGGCTCGTACTCGAAGTCGTCCGGTTCCACGTAGTCGCGGCGCATAGGGTGGTCCTTGAACTCGTCCCACATCAAAATGCGGCGCAGATCGGGATGGCCCTTGAAGACGACCCCATAAAGATCGAAGACCTCGCGCTCCTGAAACTCAGCCGAGCGCCACACCGGCGTGAGCGATGGCATCTCAACCTGGTCAGCGCGGTTCGCGGTGCGCATGCGAATCACGAGCGGCCCGTGCCGCAGTGCGAGGGAGTACAAGTGATAGACCGACTCGAGATAACCTGGCTGAACGCGCTTGCGCGTCTCTTCCACGGTCTCTTCCACGGTTTGCTCAACTCCGTCCACGGTCTTGGTGACGGGCTTGGTTACCTTCACCTTCTCGGCGATCTCCTTATCGAGCCAGTCGACGCCGCTGACGTTGGAAAGGTAGTCGAACCCGAACGCCGGATCGTCCCGCAGAAAGGTTGCGACCTCGAGGGCCTTGGCGTGGCCAAGAAGCAGCGAGTGCTGGGCAGCGGGGCCTGGATTGAGAATGACTTCAACTTGAGCGCCAGGAACTGCCGCTTCAATCGCCGTCTTGATTCCGTCTATCGTTTGCAACGCTGCTCCGTGGTTCGTGATTCGTGGTTCCTGATTCGTGAGTCGTGATTCGCCTAGAGCCAACGCCCTCTTAGTCGCTCAGTCCCTAGTCCCTGATTTCCTTGTTCTCTTTTTCTCTCGTTCCCTGCCTTCATCGAATCGTGATCGGCACCGGCCATACGCCCTTGTTCGAGGTCGGCTCCAGATCGTGTGCGCCCGGCTCCGGCACGGGGAATTCTCCCTGCGCCGCGGCGTCAAGATGGCGCGGACGGCCTTCGCCAGTCAAATGCTGCTCGTCAATCTTCTTCTGCAACGTCATGAAGGCGTGGATCAGCGCCTCAGGCCGAGGCGGGCAGCCGGGAATGTGCACGTCGACCGGAATGTAGCGATCGATGCCCTTGAGCACGTTGTAACCCTGCTTGAACGGCCCGCCGGAAATGGCGCACGCGCCCATGGCGATGACATAGCGCGGCTCGGCCATCTGGTTGTACAAGCGCACCACCTGCGGAGCCATCTTCTTGGTCACGGTGCCCGAAATGATCATGAGATCCGCCTGCCGCGGCGAGGGCCGAAAAACCTCGGCGCCGAAGCGGGCCAGGTCATAGCGGGCCATGGTGGTGGCGATCATCTCGATGGCGCAGCAGGCCAGGCCGAATTGCATGGGCCACACCGAACTGCGGCGGCCCCAGTTGTAGAGATCCTGAATGGTCGTCACCAAGACGCCCTGCTTGCCGAGTTCGATCTTCAGATCTTGATCCATAAGTTGCTACGCTCCGTCGAGCTCCTAGCTATTAGCTTTTAGCTTTTAGCTTTTAGCTTTTAGCTTTTAGCTTTTAGCTTTTAGCTTTTAGCTTTTTCGCTCGTCCGCCTCGATTTCTAATACGACCGTCGGTGGTCACTACGTCCCGCGGCCCGATAATGTTGCCACCTGCACAACCGAGCTAAAAGCTAATGGCTAACAGCTAATAGCTGGGCGTGATTCGTCGCGCTGATCACGCCCACGTCAAAATCCCCTTCGCCCACGCCCAGGCCAATCCTTCAATCAACATCAGCACAAAGATGAGCATGGAGACGCAAGCCGCCACGCCCAGCCCCGTAAACGCAACCGCAAATGGCAGCAGGAAGACGGCTTCAACGTCGAAGATGAGAAAGATGATGGCGTAAAGATAATAGGCCGAGCGGAATTGCACCCACGCATCGCCCTTCGATACCAGCCCGCACTCGTAGATCGAGTTCTTGACTGCGTTCGGCTTAGGGGGCGAAAAAAAACTGGCCCAAAGCCAAGCCAAACCGAGCGGGGCCAGTCCAAACCCCAGCGCCGCCACAAACAAAACGGCCAATGAAAAATAAGGATTTGAAGCCATCGTGGGAGCGAAAATTCCTTCTATTCCAAGCTAACAGTTTGGGGGCATCTTTGGCTAAGAACTTCGACCCAACCCAGCGCCGTTCAATTCCATTTTATCGCCGCTCATCTCACTTTATGAACCACTGAACTTTATGAATCATCGGGCTCTATGAATGACTGGTCGGAGCTTCACCAGACAGGGGGCAGGCGCTCCACCACGCCCGCCCTCACACTCCACCGGGCCGTTCACCACTGCTGCCCGCAAACCTGCCCACCTCTCGGCTTGCATGCCCCAGGCGCGCGGGCTTCAAACAGAGCCGCGAGCCCCCGGGACTCCAGTTTCGAAACCTCGAATGTGGCCACCTCGGCCGCGTCATGCTCGCCGCGCCAGGTCACGGTCACATAATGCGCCTTCGGCGGCCAGATCACGAGTGCCAAAGCGATCGTCGGCAGCACACCGAGGGGCTTCTTCACCTCATCGCGCCAGGTGTAAGAAATGATCTGGGCGTAAGGAATGGCGAATTCGCCTGCGGTGGAATGAAACACCAGTTCCGATGCCGACGTAAGATCCACGGTCCCCACCGTACCCATCTTGACTGCCTGCACGGTCCCAATGGCATAGGTCGCCTGGTTCTGCTCGAGGGCAAATGCCTGAGCAGTTGAAAGCGCCAAAACGAAAGCGAGCGTCAATCCCGAAAGTTTTTGCATCACGATGAATCCTCCTCATGGAAACGAGGCTAAGGCGCATCGCGGATGCGATCGGGCTCGAATGTGACACTTTCGCAAGTGCCCTGTTGAGGCGGAGCGCGGAGCCGGAAGATTCGGGCGCGGCCAACTGGCTGAGAGAATCCCTACCAGCTCACCACGGTCACGGCAAATGGCTGGATCTGGATCTTTCCATTTGCCACCGTCAGGCTACGCGCCGGGTTTTCGCCGGACTGTTCATCCACGGTGACCACATGCGCCGTCGCAGCATCGGGCAGCAAGATTTCAACGGCGCGGTTGCGCTTGTTGACCAGCAGCAGCTTGCGCCCAGCGGATGTGAGGAATGCCTGCGCCGAGATATCGCTTGAGCCGGTCGACGTCTCAACCAGCTTGTCGCCGGCGTGGAAGTTGTCCTTGATGAGCTTGAGCACCCAGAAGCGCGCGTTGGGCTGGTTATTGGTCCAGTCCATCATGCTCACGCTGGGAAACTGCGTCGGATAGCCGATCAACTGCGACTCGCCGATTACGTCAATCTGAAGACGCGTGAGCTCGATAAAGAGATCGGCGTAGAGCGCGCCGGCCACATTCCAGTAAATCTTAGGTGGGGGCACCTTGTCGTTGGGGCCATTGTCGCCCGGCAGAATGACGCCCAGCTCGTCGAGATCGGTGCGCGTTGCGGGCGAAAGCCGCTTGCGAATGGCCTCGACGTATCGCACGGTATGCAGGAAACCCGCCTCCTGATCAAAGAATGTGTACTGCCACGTGTCGGCGTTCTCGCCTGCCGAGGGGGTTGCGTAAAAGTGATAGGAAATCAAGTCAATAGGAATGCCGGCATGGTGATGGCTCGCATCGAGGAAGTACTCGAACATGCGCGGCTCGTCGCTGGGCGCGGCCAGCGCCAGCGCCACGAACTTCGTATCCGGCGAGACCGCATGAATGGCGCTCACAATTGCGTCGTAGCGCTCGGCGTACTGCTCGGGCGTCATGTTGTGCTCAAAGTCGATCTCATTCAGCACCTCCCAGTAGGGCAGCTTGTAGTGGTAACCCGAGTTGTGGCGCACACCGTTCTCATCGGTAAATCCGCCGTTCACATACCAGCTCACGAGGCGCGCGTAGTAATCGCCGAGTTCCTTGCCGGTGGGGTCGCGCAGTTCGCTGCCCTGCTCATAGTCCCAAACCACAGCGTCTGGGTTGGAGGGATAGATAACCGGCCGCGGCGTCTTGAAGAGCCACTGGGGAATGGTGCTGAAGTTGAGAATCGCGGAGTGGCCCTCAGTGGCGGCGAAAAAGTCTTTGGTCATGGGATCGATGAGCGAGAAATCCCACGACGTTTTTTCGGGAGTCGGAGGCTCGAGTTCCGCAACGGCGAGCCTGGGATACGGGAGCCACGGCACGTAGCGAACGTAATCGGCGCCGAGTTCTTTGACCGCCTTGTAGGCGGCCGCGCCGAGCGGCTGTCCCGGCCTGAGCGGCGGGTTCACCACCACCTGCAACGTCGGCGTCGACTTTGAAACCAGCGTAACTTTATCCCAGTGGACGGTCAGCGGCGGCATCTGCTGGGCGCGCAGCAACGACGGCACCAGCAAACAAAATCCAAAAGCAACCAACCCACGACAGTAAGAAGTTCTGCGGACGTGTAGCGCATTCATTTTCGCAGTCTCCGGCTCACTCGATGTCATTGACCGAGCCATCTTATCACCGTCCACAGTGGTAGCATTCTGCACAAAGGCAACAAATGCGACAGTTAATGAATGCGATTAGGATCGTGCTGGTATTGGCAACGGTTGGAGGAGGTTTTGCAGGAATCCTCGCTGCCGCCAACGGCTTCTGGACCACAAATGTTGCTGACAATCGATTGTTGGAACTCCTGTGGTTCAGCCTTGTGACGTACTCAATAATTACAATCGCCGGCCTCATCTTCGTGATCAGAGGGCGAGTCGGGCGGTTCATGATGCTGGCACTCGGCAGCATGGTTCCGTGGAGATTTGCCCGGGATCGAATTTCACTTAACGTCTGTGATGTACACAGCAATCACTTTCGGCCCGCCGCATAGCGCGGGAAGGATCGGAGCCTACTTCGAATGGAGTGCGCAGTTGGGTTCCCAATTTCAGCTTCGTATAGGGGGTTCTCCGAACGGCGACTGGAATTTAGGAATCAACCTGTTCGCTGTGCTACTGCTGCTTTTTGCCTGGATATACAAGCAGCTAACGCCCGGAACGGTTTTCGATTCGTGAGAACCTGCGCCTAATCATCATCGTCCTTCCGCGCGCCAATCTTGTCCTTCACCTTCAGCATGGCCGGTACCGGCGCATTGCCCATCGCATCCTTCCACAAAATCACGTTGAGCTTCTCTACCGGCGCGCGATCCTCATGCGTAAAGTCCATCTTCATGCTCTCTTTTGCGCCCACCGCGGTCTTCTGGTTCGCCGTGTAAATCAGGCCATTGTCGCGATTCGAATAATCTGCATCGTAGGCCGGCTGGTCGCCCGGCCCGGTAAAAAGGCTGGCAATCATCGAACAGAAAGCGTCGTTGTTGTTCATTGGCGGAAGGCCCAACAGTGACTCCATGGTGCGAACCACGCTCACCGTCGAATAGAAGTGGCTGTCGATAAACGGCGCGCCGTTGGCTCCGTGCGGCGCATATTTGCTCACGACCAACGCGACGCTGCGATGCGCCTCAACATGATCGGCGCCGTTCTGCGCATCGTCTTCGAGGATGAAGAAGGCCGTGTCGTCCCAGAAGGGCGAGTGCGAGACGGCTTCAATGGCACGGCCGACAGCCAGGTCGTTGTCGGCCACGCTGGCCTTCGGTGTCGGCCCGCCCGGCCGCGTGCCCGCGGTGTGATCGTTGGGCAGGCGCAGCATCACAAAGTTCGGCATGGTGTCGTTGCCCGCCTGGCGATCCGCAATCCATCCCTTCAAATGCCTCAAGAAAATGTCCACCCGAATCTGGTCGGGGACGAAGAGGTTGAAGTCAGGCGCTTCGGGGGCAAAGTGGCCCACCAGCTCCGGCTTGGTGGCAATATTTGAGGCCAGCACCGGGATGGGCCACGGCCACTTGTTCACTCCGCCGCCCCAGCTCTCGGGCAGCGCTTCACCCGGCGCATATTCCTTGTGCGCGCACTCGGGCCCCGAGAGCACAGGGCCCAGTTTCGGATCGGCGACAGCTTTTTCATTGCAGAAAGTCGACGAGATGAATTCGCCGAAATGGTAATAGGTCTTTCCGTGAGAGGCCACGTCGCCCCAGATATATCCGCTGGCCGGCTCGTTCACATCGGGAATCTTTTCGAGCAAAGGATAGCCATCCGAGACCACACCCTCGTAATCGTATGTGCGTTGCTCGCCGCGGTAGCTCTGCTGCCAGGTTTTCTCAAGGTAGTCTGAGCCGATGGCCGCGTTCGACCATACGTGGCCGTCGCCCGAAACCTCTCCCGAGTCAAAAAAGTTGTCGAGCACGCCAAACTGCAGGGCCAGTTTATGCTCGTTGGGCGTCACCGCCTCTCCGTACATGGCCAG
>Ga0335072_10007851_pt1 | contig 15508 bp, 14 predicted proteins | sample Lox_Sample_21_FD_206725 | JGI IMG/M metagenome (GOLD analysis project Ga0335072, IMG submission 206725) | Soil microbial communities from Loxahatchee National Wildlife Refuge, Florida, United States - Lox_Sample_2.1 | ecosystem: Environmental > Terrestrial > Soil > Wetlands | place: USA... | reverse complement strand
CGGCCTGACGATGGCTGGCTTGCTACCTGGTCACGGGCTGACGCGGTGGTCAGCCACCCGATCGATCCGGTGGATCTGGCCAGGGAACTGGCCGCCCTGATGCGCCAGCGTGCGGCTGGCAGCGAAGTCGTCCAGGCTTAGCGAACTGGCCGGGCAACCGCCTCGTTGGCCCGGCTCTCTGCGTCACAATGGAAGCGGGCCGTCCCGTCTCGCGGTAGCCGGGCAGCCAGACCAGAGCGAGGTGGCCGTAGTGGATTCGCGTACAACCTGGCCAGCCATGATCGGCGCGCTGATCAGGGGCGAGCACCTCACGGCTGACGAGACGGCCTGGGCCATGAACGAGATCATGGACGGCGCGGCTACGCCGGCCCAGATCGCCGGCTTCGGCGTCGCGCTGCGGATCAAGGGCGAGACTGCCGGCGAGGTCACCGGTCTGGCGCACGCCATGCTTGACCATGCGACGCCCATCTCCATCTCGGGCCGGACGGTGGACCTGGTGGGAACCGGGGGAGACGGCGCCCGCACGGTGAACATCTCCACGATGGGCACGATTGCCGCGGCGGCAGCCGGAGCCAGGATGGTCAAGCACGGCAACCGGGCGGCGTCGTCAGCCAGCGGGACCGCCGACGTGCTCGAAGCGCTCGGCGTGGTCATCGACCTGCCGGCGCCGGCGACGGAGCAGCTGGTGGCGGAGGTCGGGGCCGGCTTCCTGTTCGCGCCGCTGTACCACCCGGCGCTCAGGCATGTGATCGTGCCGCGGCGCGAGCTGGGCGTGCCGACGGTTTTCAACATACTGGGGCCGGTGGCCAACCCGGCCCGGCCTGCGGCCCAGGCGCTCGGCGTGGCCGACCCGCGGATGGGTCCGATCCTGGCCGGCGTGCTGGCGGCCCGCGGCTGCACGGCGCTGGTGTTCCACGGCGAGGACGGCCTCGACGAGCTCACCACGACCGCGCCGTCCACGGTCTGGATCGTCCATGACGGCACAGTCAGCCAGGCTTTGATCGATCCGGCCGATCTCGGCATTCCCCGGTCGGTGCCCGCCGACTTGCTAGGCGGCGACCCTGCGCACAACGCTGACGTTGTGCGGGCGTTCCTGTCCGGAAGCCCGGGCCCGATCCGGGAGACGGCCCTGCTGAACGCAGGCGCGGCCCTGGCCGCAGAGGCGGGCGTGGCCGGCCCGGACGCCCTCCGGCCGACCCTGGCTGAGGGCTACTCGAGGGCCGCAGCCGCGGTCGATTCGGGCGCGGCGGCCGATCTGCTTGATCGCTGGGTCGCTGCCAGCAAGCGGCTCGCGGCGAAGTAGTCGCGGTCAGGACTCGCTGTAGCCGAGGGCGAAGGCCGCCTCGAGGTCGTGCCGGGAGTAAGTGCGGAACGCGATATGAGTCTCGGTGTGGGTCACGCCTGTGACTTTGTTCAAGGTGCCGGGGATGACATCGCCCAGTTCGTCATGGCCGCGAACCCTGACGATGGCAACCAGGTCGAATTCGCCGGTCACTGAGTAAACCTCGGTGACGGCTGGGATCTGCGCGATTGTCTCGGCAGTCTCGGGGATGCTGGCCACGTCGGCCTTGATGAGAACAATTGCGGTGACCACAGCTTCCTCCTGCACCTGGCGGGATCACGCGCCCCAGCCGCGGCAGTAGCGTACGCCGCGTCGGCCGTCTCTGCTGTCCGGCCTGCCGGACGCTGCTGGCTGTCCCGCGTGCTGGCCGTCTCGGGGGGCTGGATGTCCCGCGTGCTGGCCGTCCGCGGTGCTGCAAGCCTGCGGCTTAGCTGGCGACGCGGACGAGCCGGGGCCTGGCCGGCTGCCCCAGGCCGGCGGCGAGATCAAGCAGCCCCGCTAGCACGTCGGCTGTCGCTCTGGCGTCCGCCAGCGCGCGATGGCAGGGCGCGGTCTTGGCGTCGAAATACTCGGCTAGCGTGCCAAGCCGGCAGTCGGGCACGTCATCCGGGCTCAGCAGGAGCCTTGCGAGCACCGCAGTATCCAGTACGGCCGCCCGCGGCCAGGCGATCCCGGCGGTCGCGCAGGCGGCCGTGAGAAATCCGATATCGAATGGCGCGTTGTGCGCGACCAGAACGCAGTCACCGGCGAATGAAAGGAACGCTTGCAGCACGGCGGCTGCAAGCGGAGCCCTGCCAACCATGTCGTCGGTGATCCCGGTCAGCGCGCTGATGTCGGCGGGTATCGGCCCACCCGGCCGGATGAGCGATGAGAACTCGCCGGTCAGTTGCCCGCCGGTCAGCCGGACGGCCCCGATCTCGGTGAGCTCGGCCTGCTCATGCAGCCAACCGGTGGTTTCGACGTCGACAACCACCAGGGTCAGGTCTGCCAGAGCTCCGATCACGATTTCACGCTAGGACCCGGTGCCGACAGTCCGGTAAAGGCGCGCCGTGGCGCGTTCGGTCAGGGGCCGCGGGCAGGTCCCGGAGAAAAGGACACGGCGCGAGAGTTCGCGAAGCGGTTGAATACACCTTCCGGCCACGACTAAGGTCGTTCAGCGAGCCGCATCGCTCACCAGCCGCCAAACGGCGGCGGCGATCGGCCGCGCAGCCGAATCTCCGCGAGCCGGCCACCGCGTCGGCTGGAGAGCCGGGGACCCACCAGGCGGTGCGCGCACGTGCGACGCCGCCAGGGGTGAATCGGTCCGGACGCGAGCCGGGCCGTAGGGCAGACTTCCACAGCCCGAACCCGTCAGCTGACCCGGTAGGCCGACAGTGGAAGAAGGAGCGTGTCGCTCAGGTGCATACGCCGCCGTCGGTTCGCAAGATCGTCAGGCAACGTGTCGCGGCTGTCACCGTCACGGTCTTCGCCGCCGGACTGCTCTTGGGCGTGACGAGCAGCGCTGGCGCGGCACCGGCACTGACGGTGAGCCAGGTCCAGGCCAAGCTGAAGGCACTGCAGACCAAGGAAGACCAGCTCGACCAGCAGTACGGCCAGGTCAAGCAGGAGCTGCAGACTACCAATCAGCAGTTGGGTCTGATCAACAAGGAGATTGCGGCCGACTCCGTGCGGTTCGCCGGGCTGCGCGATGAGATCGGCCGGATCGCAGTCGCGGACTACGAAGACGGCAACATCAACTCCTCAATTGCCCTGTTCACGTCGGGTAACCCGCAGCGGATCCTGAATCAGTCGTCCATCCTGCAGCAACTGTCGGACACCAATACCGCGCTGATCCGGCAGTTCCTCGCCGCTGCCAAGCTGCTCACCACCACCCAGCTCGCCGAGAAGCGGACCAAGGCCGGTATCGCGCAGCTGAAGAGCAGTCTGCTCAAGCGCAAGGCCGCGCTGAACAAGCTGGTGAGCAAAGAGCAGGCGCTGCTGAACCGGCTCAGCCCGGCGCAACAGGTCGGGGTCACGGCCGGCGGCGGGCAGACAAGCGGGCTCAAGTACACCGGCCCGACCTCGTCACAGGCGGACAAAGCAGTGCAATTCGCTTACTCCAAGGTCGGCTGCCCCTACGTGTACGGCGGCACGGGTCCGTGCGCTGATGGCTACGACTGCTCCGGACTCACTATGGAGGCCTGGGCCGCAGCAGGCGTGTCGATCCCGCGCGACAGCTACGACCAGGAGTCGGAGCTTCCGCAGGTCGACCTCGCTGCGGGAGACCCCACCAAGTATCTTGAGCCGGGTGACATCCTCGGGTTCGCAGGTAACAGCCACGTCGGCATCTACGTGGGCGGCGGGAAGCTGATCGACGCGCCGCATACCGGAGCCGACGTCGAGCTCATCTCGCTGACCGGCTGGTACGCGTCCGAACTTGACGAAGCAGTCCGGCCGTAGCAGCAGCTGGCGGGTCCCGCCGGTCGCTGCGTGCCGACTATGATCATGTTTTCCGTCAACTCGGGCGTCTCGTGCGCCGTGATGCCAGCTGGTGCGGCGTCGGCTCAGTGCAGCCGACGTGCCCGTTCAGCTGACCAGGGTCAGATGATCCCAGCCAGATGAGCAAGGTGCTGATCGTCAGCAACGACTTCCCGCCGCGCCGCGGCGGGATTCAGTCGTTCGTGCACGCGCTGGCGCTCCGGCTTCCCGCTGACGGGGTCGTCGTCTATGCCCCGGCCTGGGCTCGAGCGGCCGAGTTCGACGCCCGTCAGCCGTTCCCGGTGATCAGGCACCCGCGGTCGCTGATGCTTCCGCTGCCCTCGGTGGGCGCGCGGGCCTGCGCGCTTCTCGCCGAGCACGGCTGCGACTCGGTTCTGTTCGGGGCAGCTGCGCCGCTCGGATTGCTGGCGCCTCGGCTGCGGCGGGCCGGCGCGCAGCGGATCATCGGGATCACCCACGGCCACGAAGCTGGCTGGGCAGCGCTCCCTGGCGCCAGCTCACTGTTGCGCCGGATCGGTGATGAGGTCGACGTACTGACCTACCTGGCTGAGTACTTCCGGATCCGGCTTGCCAGGGCCATGTCCGATGATGCGGCTGGCCGGATGGTCAAGCTGGCGCCCGGCGTGGATCCGGCCCGCTTCGCTCCCGGCGCAGGCGGCGCGCGGATCCGCCGCGAGCTCGGCATTGCTCCGGAGCGCCCGGTGATTGTCTGCGTGTCCAGGATGGTGCCGCGTAAGGGCCAGGACGCCCTCATCAGGGCCTGGCCTGCGGTCCGCGCGGCGGCGGCGGACCCGGTGCTGCTGCTGGTGGGTGATGGGCCGTACCGGTCCCGGCTGGAACGGCTTGCCGCCGAGGCCAGGGTCGCGGACTCGGTAGTCTTCACCGGCCCGGTGAGCGGGGATGACCTGCCCGCGTATTACGACGCGGGCAACATCTTCGCGATGCCGTGCCGGACCCGGCGTTCTGGTCTGGATGTCGAGGGCCTAGGCATCGTCTACCTGGAAGCTTCAGCGACCGGCTTGCCGGTCATCGGGGGTGACTCTGGCGGCGCTCCGGACGCGATCCTGGACGGTGAGACGGGCTATGTGGTCCCTGGCCGGAGCGACGGCGCGCTAGCGCAGCGGCTGATCGAGCTGCTCTCCGATCCGGCCCGCGCCGCGGCGATGGGCGAGAAGGGCCAGGCCTGGATCGACCGGGAGTGGACGTGGGACTTGGTGGCGCAGCGCCTGCAGCGCATCCTGTCCGGCACGCCCTGAACACTTGCCCCGAATCGAGCGTCGGCCCCGCTGCCTGCGACCGGTTTGCGTCATTTGCGTCCCGCGAACGCGACTTTGCATCCGAAACGTGCCTCGGAAATCGGGCATAGTAGCTCATAGTTGCTTGACCGACGGGCCGGATCGGATGCTATGTCGGTGGCGGGCGGCATCCTGGACCTCATGACACAGGATCATTTGCCGGAAACGGGCAGATTGGCGAATATTGCGACGTCAGCTGAGCTCATGTCCGCCGGAATCTCAGCTAAGCAGATCAGGGGCAAGGTCAGCCGGGGCGAGTTAGTCCGGCTGGATCACGGTATCTATGGTCCCGCAGAGCGCATCAGGTCGGTTGCCGCGACCGATCGAGGCGCGCTGGCGCTACGCGCGGCGGTCACGCTGGCTCCACTCGGACCGGACGCAGTGGCCAGCCACCACACCGCCGCTCAGCTTCTTGGCCTAGCGCTCCTGGGCCGCGTCCCGCCGGGCATCTCCATCACCCGGGTTCCCGGAACCGGCAGCCGCACGGGCCGGCCCGGCGCCCGCGTGCACAGCGCTGCGCTGCCCGCTGGTCATATCGACCGGTGCGTCGGAGTGCCGGTGACTAGTGCGACGCGGACCGTGCTGGACCTGGCGCGCGGCTCATCATTCAGGGCAGGCGTTGTCGTCGCGGATTCGGCGCTACGCCTCGGGCGCACGACGACACAGGACCTGCAGGCAGTGATCGAAAGCTGCCGTCGCTGGCCTGGTGTGCAACGAGCTTCCGAGGTGGTGGCGTTCGCCGACGCACTGGCGGAGTCGCCCCTGGAATCCATCGCAAGGGCCGCGTTCCACGACTGTGGGCTGCCGCCGCCGCAACTGCAGGCGCTGCTCGGTACTGACGGGCGGGTCATCGCGCGGGTCGATTTCTACTGGGAACGATTCCGCACGATCGCCGAGGCGGACGGTGAGATGAAGTACGACAACCGGTTCGCAGCGACTCATCAATTGCGCAGGGATGCAGACCTGCGGGATGCAGGCTTCGAGGTCGTGCACTTCGGCTGGCGCGACATCTTCGACACCCCGGCGCAGGTAGCCGCAGCAATTCGGGCAGCATTCCGGCGCGGCAGCCGTGGTAGGTCGGCGTGATTGACGCGAGCTGACCGTTTCGGGTCGCGGTGCCGCCGGTGCGGGTCGCGGTGGCTGATGCGAGCTGACCGGGTGAGGTTGCGGTGGCACTACCCGCGCGGTGGCGCCGGTGCGGGTCAGGTGGCACTGCGCCAGGTTGCGGCGGCTCGCCCGCACCTCCGGGCCGTTACCGCGCGTACAGCGCCTCGATGTCGGCGGCGAAATCCTTCGCCACTAGTGCCCGCTTCACCTTGAGCGACGGCGTGATGTAGTCGTTGTCGGTCGTGAAGTCCACCGGCAGGATGGTGAACTTCCGGATGGACTCGGCCCTGGAGACTGCTTTGTTGGCGTCGTCGACGGCGGCCTGGATCTCGGCCAGCAGATCCGGATCGCTGGCCAGGTCTGCTGCCGTCGCGCCGGCGGGCTTGCCGTGCTGCTGCTTCCAGTGGCTGAGAGCTTCCGGATCGAGCGTGATCAGGCAGGCTATGAACGGCCTGTTGTCGCCGACCACCATGCACTGGCTGATCAACGGGTGCGCTCGCAGCCTGTCCTCGAGCACGGCGGGCGCCACGTTCTTGCCGCCCGCCGTGACGATCAGCTCCTTCTTCCGCCCGGTCACGCGAAGGAAGCCCTCTTCGTCGAGTGAGCCGAGATCGCCAGTGTGCAGCCAGCCCTCGTCGTCCAGCGTCTGCGCGGTCGCCGCCTCGTTATGCCAGTACCTGGTGAAGATGATCCCGCCGCGCAGCAGGATCTCGCCGTCATCGGCAATCCGGGCGCTGACGCCGGGTAGCGGCTGGCCGACAGTGCCGACCTTGTTCCTGCGCGGCTTGTTGACTGTTGCCGCGGCCGAAGTCTCGGTCATGCCGTACCCCTCAAGCACCGTGATCCCGACGCCGCGGAAGAAATGGCCGAGTCGCTCGCCGAGCGGAGCGCCGCCCGATACCGCGTACCTGACGCGGCCGCCTACGGCGGCTCGCAGCTTGGCGTAGACGAGGTGATCGAACAACGCATGCCGCAGCCGCAGCGCCAGCCCCGGACGGCCGGTGTCCTGGGCCTTGCTGTACTCGACAGCCGCTCGGGCTGCGGCGGCGAAGATCTTGCTCTTGGCCGGGCTCGCCGAGGCCTGCTGCTGGGCGGTGTTGTAGACCTTCTCGAACACTCGCGGTACCGCGAGCAGGAAGGTGGGATGGAACTCGCGCAACCCGTCGGCGACGGTCGCCGTGTCCTCCCAGTGCCCGAGGACTGCGCCTGACTCGACGCATCCGATCTCGATGATCCGGGCGAAGACGTGCGCGAGCGGCATGAACAGCAGCGTCCCGTCGCCCGATGTCTCGAATAGCTCCGGCAGCGCGCCGTGCACGGCGTTACGGACCGCGGACAGCAGGTTCCGGTGGCTGAGCTCGCAGCCCTTGGGCCGTCCGGTCGTGCCCGAGGTGTAGATGATCGTGGCAAGGTCGCTGGCATGCCGGCTAGTTCGATGCTCGTAAACCTGCTGATCGGTGATGCTCGCACCGGTGGCGGCGAGCTCGTCCAGGCCTGCAATCCGCCAGAGCTGCCCCAGGTCAGGCAAGCGGGCCTTAAGACCGGAAATGATCTCGGCGTGCCTGTCGGTCTCCGCGATGGCCGCTTTGGCGCCGGAGTCGCCGAGGATCCACTCCACCTGCTCCGCGGAGGACGTCTCGTAGACCGGAACAGCCACGGCCCCGGCGGCCCAGATCGCATAGTCCGCGAGGGTCCACTCGTAGCGCGTCCCGGACATCAGGGCTACCCGGTCGCCAGGCTCGATGCCCGCTGCGATCAGGCCCTTGGCCAGCGCGGACACCTGGGCACTGAACTGCCCGGCGGTGACGTCCTCCCATTGCCCGCCGGCCGAGCGCCTGCGCAGCATGATGTCGCCGGCACCTGCGGCAGCGCGGCTGAAGACCGCATCGGCTAGTCGTGTGTCCTCCGGAATCTCGATGAGGGCTGGGATGCCATATTCGAGCACGGACCCTCCACTACCTCGTTCCCTGCTGATCTTTGCGACGTTATCGCGTCAGCCGGCGTGACTGTCCGGCGCGGTCTGGCTAGGCCTTGCTGCCGGACTTGCCTACTGTAGGTGGATGCGGGTGCACGTGGTAAGCGATGTACACGGCCGGGCCGACGCGCTTCGCGTAGCCGGCCGGGGTGCTGATGCGCTGATCTGCCTGGGTGACTTGCTGCTGTTCATTGACTATGCAGACCACAGCCAGGGCATATTTCCTGACCTGTTCGGCGCGGAGCAAGCGCGGCGACTGGTTGAGCTGCGCGGGGCCGGGCGGTTTGACGAGGCGCGGGAGATGTCGAGCGCGCTGTGGGCGCAACTCGGCGGCGACCCGCGGCAGCACATCGAGGCGGCGGTCTCCCGGCAGTACGCGGAGCTGTTCTCGGCCATGCCGGTACCGTCCTACCTGACCTACGGCAACGTGGACCTGCCCAAGTTCTGGCCCGAGCACGTCCGGCCGGGTCAGCACGTCCTGGATGGTGAGCGGGTTGAGCTTGACGGCTGGACGTTCGGTTTCGTCGGTGGCGGGCTGCGGACCAGCTACCGGACGCCTAACGAGCTCGACGACGAGGTATTCGCAGCCAAGGTCGAAGCGCTCGGCCAGGTAGATGTGTTGTGCTCGCACATCCCGCCAGCGGTGCCTGAGCTGCTCTACGACACCGTGGCCCGCCGGATGGAGCGTGGGAGCGAGGCACTGCTGACGGCGATCGAGGAGACTAGCCCGCGCTACCTGCTCTTCGGCCATGTGCACCAGCCACTGCAAAGCCGAGTCCGCATCGGCGACACTGAGTGCATTAATGTCGGCCATTTCCGGGCCAGAGGCATGCCGTACGTGCTGCAGTGGGGCTAGCCGCACTAGGGCTGGCTGCACTGGGGCTGCCCGGTCGGGTGCGAGCCGGGTGTGGAGGTACGCTCCGAGTCATGGCAGACAGGACTTCGTCGACCATTACCGTGTCGGCAGCCCGGCTGACGGTCATGGGTGTGATCGCCGACTTCGGTGCCTATCCGGAGTGGGCCAGTGGTATCCGCTCAGCCGAGGTGCTGGCGACCGGGCCGGACGGCCGGCCGGAGCGAGTCCGGTTCGGTCTGGACGCGGGCGTGATCAAGGACAGCTACGTGCTGTCCTATGACTGGGACGGCGATGCGGCGGTCCGCTGGCAGCTCGCCGAAGCTGGCTCGGTGGTGACCGAGATGTCGGGGCAATACCAGCTGGCCGAGGACGGGCACGGCACTGAGGTCAGATACGAGCTGGCGGTCGGGACCAGAGTGCCTCTCGGGCTGCTCAAGCGCCGTGCCGAGCGGACGATCATCGAGACCGCGCTCAAGGGCCTGAAGTCCCGGGCGGAGTCGGCGCAAGCCGGAGGTCCCACCTGATAGCCGGCCGCGGGCCCGAGGCAGCGGCCCATGTGAGCGGCGCGCTGTGGCGGGGATGATACGGGGGACGATCAGGAAATGGTGACATCGATGACTGAGCAACCCGGGCCGCGAGACCCAGCAGAGCGGCGGACAACGGACCGGCCAGCTAAGGGCGTCGACGTGTTCGGCGACCTGCAGCGCTGGTTCATCCGCCAGAGTGCCAAGAACATGCGCAAGGAGATCAGCGGACAGGTACGGCGGACGCTCGGCGGCGGCAGCCGGCCAACGTCTGACGTCTGGGATACCGCCACGAACGAGATACCGCCGGAGGTCGGCGAGTCGCCGGAGTGCCAGTGGTGCCCGATCTGCCGGGCAGCTCGCCGGATGCGCGACTCGGGTCCGGGCATCGGCGGCCAGATTACCGGCGCGGGCGACGTCGTCGCCTCGGCAGTGCAAGACGCCATCGGCGCGCTTGACTCCCTGCTGGCCAAGGCCAGCGGCACCGGCCCGAGCAAGCCGAGCACAGCAGGGGAAAGCACGGCCAGAGACAGTACCGCCGGAGAGAGCGCAGCAGGGAACGGGCCAGCGAGAAACAGCCGGCCGGGGGATAGCGCACCACCGCAGAGCGCGCCGTCCGACACTTCCGCTACCTCTGGCACGTCCGCCGGCTCGGCGGGCGCTGCCCGGCCTGGCACTGCATCGCCGCACGGCGCTGCCGCGCCGGACCGCCAGCATGTGACGTCGAGCCAGCCCGACCATGACAGGGCAGCGCCAGATTCGCGCCGGGACCGGCATGGGCTGGTGGGCCTGCCGGGCGGCGGCGACTCCAATGCGACGGGCAACGTCACCGACGGCATGGTGAATGGCAACGGGTCTGGCCCGGCGGACCGGTCACCTGACCCGCTCGCAGGCGCGCAGGGCAGTGAACCGGATCCGTGGAGCGCGGCCACCAAGCCAGCAGAGGCCGACCGCGACACCGAGGCTGACGACAGCTCAGACGGGCCGGGGCATGAGCCTGACGATCGGCGTTGATGTCGGCGGTACCAAGGTCGCCGCTGGCGTCGTGGACGAGACCGGGCAGATCGTCGAGAAGCTGAAACGAGACACTCCGGCCGCCCACCCGGAGAGCACCATCGACGTGATCGCCGGCGCAGTGAATGAACTGCAGGCCAGGCACGACGTGACTGCCGTCGGAATTGGTGCTGCTGGTTTCGTGGACGAGACGCGCTCGACGGTGCTGTTCGCGCCGAATCTGGCCTGGCGTGACGAGCCGGTGCAGAAGCTAGTCGAAGCCCGCATCGGCCGGCCCGTCGTGGTCGAGAACGACGCGAACGCGGCGGCTTGGGCCGAAGCGAAACTGGGCGCGGCCCGCGGGCAGGAGCATGTGCTGCTTATCACTGTCGGCACCGGAATCGGGGCTGGCATCGTGCTCGACGGCCGGCTTTACCGCGGTCGCTTTGGCTCTGCTGGCGAGCCTGGTCACTACCGCGTCGTGCCGGATGGCCGGTTGTGCGGCTGTGGCAACCGCGGTTGCTGGGAGCAGTACGCCAGCGGCAGCGCCCTCGTCGCGGAAGCCCGTGACTTCGCGCGCCGGTCACCGGACGCAGCAACGCGGCTGCTGGAACTTGGCGGCGGTCGGCCGGACGGCATCGACGGTCCTGCGGTGACCAGGGCGGCGCGCGAGGGCGACGTGGGTGCGGTTCGCTGTTTCGAAATTGTCGGCAGCTGGCTAGGCGCTGGCCTGGCTGACCTGGCGGCCATCCTCGATCCGGGTTGCTTCGTCATCGGCGGCGGAGTGTCGGAGGCCGGCGACTTGCTACTCGGCCCGGCCCGGACTGCCTATCAGAACGGTCTGACCGGCCGTTCCTACCGCCACCTTGCCGATGTGCGGCTGGCCGAGCTTGGGCCGGACGCCGGGCTCATCGGCGCTGCCGACCTGGCCCGGTACAACTAGGCCGGGTACCGCTAGCCCCGGTAGAGCTAACCCGCTTCAGCTAGCGAGCACGCGTCTTACAGCACGGCACCGTCGTCATCATCGTCGCGCCGGGACCGGTCGCCAGCCTTGACGATGAGGGTAACGAATCCGCCGATGAAAGCTGCGACGGCGATGAACGCCGCGAACGGCGAGACCGTCAGGTCCAGGAAGAGACCGGCGATTAGCAGATAGGCAGGCCCGCCGATGACCGCGACCCAGGCTGCTTTCGCGACCGGATCCAGCTTGGCCGGCGGTGGCAGCGGAACGGGCACATACGGCTCGTCCTCTTCGTCGGGCGGTGAATAGTTCCGCGGGTAGGCAGTGTGGACCATCCTGTCGGCATGGTCGGCGGTGGTGAGCGGATCGGCGCTCTCGCCCGTGCCTTGATCTGCGGTGCCGGGCGCCGCGGGCGTGGTGCCGGGCAGATCCTCCATCGACGGCCACGGATGCTCAGCGTTTTCCAGCTCCGCCGGGACGTCGAACCGCGCGATCAGGTCACGCCAGGCCGCCTCGTCACCGCTGACCTCGCCGCCGATGTCCCCGGGTCCGCTCATCCGCTGTCATTCCCTGCCTGTTGGTTCCTAGCTAGCGTCACCTGTTGATTCCCGGCTCGCCCGGCTATGTATCTGCACGAACTTCAGGCTGCCGGCAAATATTGCATCTGCATCGTTATCGAGGGTCGCCACGTGATAGCTGTCGGCTAGTTCGCGCACCTCGACCTGACCCGGCCGCAGAGCGGCAGTGAGCAGCTTGATGCTGGCGGGGCCAACCACGTGATCGACAGCGCTGTGGTAGACCAGCACCGGCTGGCTCAGCTCGCCTAGGTGCTGCTGCGTCGACTTCCACAAGCCCGGCAGGGTCGCGGCGGCCTTGGTCGGTGTCCGGTCGTACCCGACTTCGTGAGCGTCCGGGTTCTTGATATCGCTGGCGAGACCCTTGACAGAGGGGACCAGCATCTTCAGGACGGGAGCGATCGCGAACAGTAGCTTGTTATCGGCCGTCAGTGACGGATTAACAAGCACGAGGCCGCGGACTGCCCCGTCGCTCCGCTCGGCAAGCCGCAGTGCCAGGCAGGCTCCCATCGACAACCCCACCAGGAAGATCTCGTCGCAACGGGACTGCATCTCATCAAACGCCCTGACCACCTCGGCGAACCAGTCCTCCCACCGGGTCCTGGCCATTTCCTTCCAGGTAGTGCCGTGCCCGGGCAGCCGTGGCAGAGAGACAGTAAGTCCGGCGCTGGCAAGGTACTGAGCCCACGGCCGCAGCGACTGCGGGCTGCCGGTGAAGCCGTGACAGAGCAACACGCCGGTCGGCCCGCCGTCATGGGCGTACGCCTCCGCACCTGGCATTACTGGCATGGGCTCGATCCTCTCGGCAGTACCGGTGGTCCGGGGTTCCTTCCCGAATCGTCGCACGCCGGGCTCTACGGCTGCATACGGTTGCCCGTCAGTGCACCGAAGACGGTCGCCAGATTGTTGTTCTCGCCGGATCGCCCGCGACGTGCGAACATATGGGCGTGTTCTACTGGGTGGTGAAGGCGATCATCGGGCCGTTCCTGCGGCTCATCTTCAGGCCGTGGGCGGAAGGAACTGACAACGTGCCCCGCACCGGTCCGGCGATCCTGGCTAGCAACCACCTGTCGTTCTCTGATCACTTCTTCGCGCCGCTCCCGTTGCCGCGAAAGGTAGTATTTCTAGCTAAATCGGAGTATTTCACCGGACGTGGCATCAAGGGCCTGCTCAGCAAGGTGTTCTTCAGCGGGATCGGTCAGATCCCCGTCGACCGGACGGGCGGCGCGGCCAGCGAGCGAGCGCTCCGCGCTGGCCTCCGCGTGCTTGCCGCCGGTGAGCTGCTCGGCATCTATCCAGAGGGGACGCGCACACCTGACGGGCGCCTGTACCGCGGTAAGACCGGCGTCGCCCGGCTGGCGCTGGAGGCCAGGGCACCGGTCATCCCGACCGCGATGGTTGGCGGCTTCGAGTTCCAGCCGCCCGGCAAGCTCGCTCCGCGACTGCGTGTCCGGCCAGGAGTGCGATTCGGCAAACCCCTGGACTTCTCCCGGTACTACGGTCTTGAGCAGGACCGGATCGTGCTGCGGGCGATGACTGACGAGATCATGTACGAGCTCATGAAGCTGTCCGGCCAGGAATACGTCGACGAATACGCCCAGCGGGCAAAGGGCCGTCTGACCAGCGCGCTGCGCAGGGAATCTGTCCCAGCCCGGCACGAGGAGGCACGGCTGGGCGAGACAGTGCCCGCGGCGCACGATGGCGCGGACGAGGACTAGCGGGCAGTCCCAGCCGGGCAGTCCCAGCCGGGCAGTCCTGGCCGGCCAGGTCTAGCCGTGCCCCGGCGCTAGCCACGCCAGCCTCTCGTCTGCCCGACCGCGCTGCGCCAGCGGTCATGTGCGGATTCATCGCGCGGACCGGGGGTGAATCGCTGGTCCAGCTGCCATGTCGCCGCGAGCTCGTCCCGCGAGGACCAGACCCCGGCGGCAAGGCCAGCCAGGAAGGCGGCCCCGAGAGCGGTGGTCTCGGCAATGACAGGACGCTCAACGGGGCGCTGGATCTGGTCGGCTTGCAGCTGCATGAGCAAGTTATTCACGCTGGCGCCGCCGTCCACCCGCAGAGCCGGCCCGCCGGTGCCTGAGCTGACGCCATCGACCGGCTCGAGTTCCGCGCCAGACCGCGCGGCCGCCTCGGCCGTCATCACGTCGACAACGTCCCGCACCTCGAACGCGATCGCCTCGAGTGCGGCCCGGATCAGGTGGGCTCGCGTCGTCCCCCTGGTGAGGCCGAATATCGTGCCGCGCGCAGACGGATCCCAGTCCGGCGCGCCGAGCCCGGTCAGCGCAGGCACGAACACCACGCCCCCCGAATCGGGCACAGACCTCGCCAGCGCCTCGCTTTGCCCGGCGTTGTCGAGCAGGCCAAGCCCGTCCCTGAGCCACTGGATAGCGGCCCCGGTGACGAACACTGACCCTTCCAGCGCGTAGGTCAGCGAGCCGGACGGCTCCAGCCAGGCAACTGTCGACAGCAGGCCAGCCTCGGACCGCACTACCCGCGATCCGGTGTTCGCGAGCACGAACGAGCCGGTGCCGTAAGTGCACTTCACCGCTCCTGGATGGAAACACGCCTGCCCGAACAGCGCCGCCTGCTGGTCCCCGGCAATCCCGGCGACAGGGACCGCCAGGCCGAGGAAGGCCTCCGGGTCTGTGTGCCCGATCACGCCCGTCGACGGCACGACCTCGGGCAGCGCGTGCGGCGGCACGCCGAACAGCGAGCACATCTCCGCCGACCACTGACCGGCCTCGATGTCGAACAGCAGGGTCCTGGAGGCGTTCGATGCGTCGGACACGTGCCGCCGCCCGCTAGTTAGCCGCGCGATCAGGTAAGAGTCGACGGTCCCGACCGCAAGCATGCCGTCCACCATGCCCGCCCAGGTGTCCGGCTCGTTCTCGGCCAGCCAGGTCAGTTTCGTCGCGGTGAAATACGGGTCGATTCGCAGGCCGGTCACTGCCGCCACCCGCGGCTCGAGGCCATCGGCTCGCAGCCGGTCGCAAATCGCCGTCGTCCTGCGGTCCTGCCAGACGATCGCCCGCCGGGGAGCGGCGAGCGTGGCCCGGTCCCAGATCACCGCCGTCTCGCGCTGGTTGGTGATGCCCACGCAGGCGATGGCGGGCGAGCCCGCTGAGGTTAGGGCCTGCGCGCAGGCGCCGAGGGTCGCCTGCCAGATACCCTCGGGCAAGTGCTCAACCCACCCCGGCTGTGGGAAATACTGCCGGAATTCCTGGTATCCGCGGCCCGCGATGGTGCCCGAATCGGTAACGATGAGAGCCGTGACGCCGGTGGTACCGGCGTCAATTGCGAGAACGCTCATGGGCACTAGTCTGACGGCTAGGAATGCGAGAAAGGGTAGGCATGCGAGTCGGAGTCCTGACCGGCGGCGGTGATTGTCCCGGGCTGAACGCA
>Ga0335072_10007850_pt1 | contig 15509 bp, 16 predicted proteins | sample Lox_Sample_21_FD_206725 | JGI IMG/M metagenome (GOLD analysis project Ga0335072, IMG submission 206725) | Soil microbial communities from Loxahatchee National Wildlife Refuge, Florida, United States - Lox_Sample_2.1 | ecosystem: Environmental > Terrestrial > Soil > Wetlands | place: USA... | reverse complement strand
TCCGCCATGCGGGCGGAGTCGTACTCGTTCATCTGGCAGCCGAAGGTCTTGATGAAGTAGCGGCGGGACATAGGCGGGGACCGGCTCATTCTACGGCCTCGGCCAGACCACCGCACGGGAGCCCGCGAAGAACTGCGTTACATCTATAAAACAGCTTTTTAATCAATAACTTATAACGGTCCTTAAACGGGCCCTAAAATGGAATGTCGTCGTCGAAGTCTTCCCGCTCGCCGCTGCCTCCCCCGCCGCCACCCGTTGGACCGGGATACTCGGGCATGGGCTCGCGCGAGCCGCCGCCGCCCGCCGCCGCACCGCCGCTGGCGCCTGCAGCGCCCCCTCCGCCGCCGCCCCGGCCGCCGAGCATCTGCATCTCGTTGCCGACGATCTCGGTGGAATAGCGCTCGTTGCCTTGCTTGTCCTGCCACTTGCGGGTGCGCAGGCTGCCCTCAATATAGACCTGCGAGCCCTTGCGCAGGTATTCGCTGGCGATCTCCGCCAGCCGGCCGAAGAGGGCGACGCGGTGCCACTCGGTGCGCTCCTGCTGCTCCCCGCTCTGCTTGTCGCGCCAGCTCTCGGTCGTGGCAATGCGCAGATTTGCCACACTGCTGCCCGACGGCATGGCGCGCGACTCGGGATCCGCACCCAAGTGCCCGATGAGGATGACTTTGTTGACTCCGCGCGCCATGAGTGTGCCCTCTTGATTGAGCCGCCATTGTAGACGCGGTGCGGGTCGCGCGCGAACCCGGAGAAGCTGCGCGAATGGGCAATTATTCGGCCCAGGGGGCGCCGGCGGGTACACTCGAAGGCTTGATTTTTCGCGGCGGTGCCATGCAAGAAATCCGTGTCCGCGGGGCACGCACCCACAATCTGAAGAGCATCGACCTCGATCTGCCGCGCGAGCGGCTGATCGTGGTCACGGGGCTGTCCGGCTCCGGCAAGTCCTCTCTCGCCTTCGATACGCTCTACGCCGAGGGGCAGCGCCGCTACGTGGAGTCGCTCTCGGCTTATGCGCGGCAGTTCCTCTCCATGATGGACAAGCCGGACGTCGACAGCATCGAGGGTCTCTCGCCCGCCATCGCCATCGAGCAGAAGGCGACTTCCCGCAACCCGCGCTCGACCGTCGGCACGGTCACCGAGATCTACGACTATCTGCGCCTGCTCTACGCGCGCGCGGGCACGCCTCGTTGCCCCGACCATGGCATCGACCTGACGGCCCAGACGGTGAGTCAGATGGTCGACCAGGTGCTCCGGCTGCCTGAGGGCGCCGCGGTTGCGCTGCTGGCGCCGCTGATCAGCGATCGCAAAGGCGAGCACGCGGAGATTCTGGATTCGCTGCGCGACCAGGGCTTCGTGCGCGTACGGATGGATGGCCGGATCCATGACATGGACGGCCTGCCGCAGCTCGATCCCAAGCGCAAGCATACGGTCGAGGCAGTGGTCGACCGACTGCGTCTGCGGCCGGACGCGCAGCAGCGCCTGGCGGAATCGTTCGAGACGGCGTTGCGGCTCTCCGGCGGCCTCGCTCGTCTGACCTTCCTGGATGACACACAACGCGAAGACCTCGTGTTCTCCAGCCGCCATGCCTGCCCGATCTGCGGCTACAGTGTGCCGCCTCTGGAGCCGAAGCTCTTCTCGTTCAACAACCCGGCCGGCGCCTGCCCGACCTGCGACGGCCTCGGCACGCAGCAGTTCTTCGACCCGCAGCGGGTCGTGACCCATCCCGACCTGTCGCTCGCGAGCGGCGCGGTGCGCGGCTGGGACCGGCGGAACACCCATTACTTCCAGCTCATCCAGTCGCTCGCGCGGCACTACCGGTTCGACATCGAGACACCCTGGACGGAGCTGGCGGAGCAGGCGCGCCAGGTGTTGCTGTACGGCAGCGGCGACGAGGTGATCGAGTTCCGCTACAGCGAGGGCAAAGGCCGCGCAACCGTGCGGCGCCACCCCTTCGAGGGCATCCTGCCGAACCTCGAGCGCCGTTACCGCGAGACCGAGTCCGCCACGGTCCGCGAGGAGCTCGCCAAGTATCACGGCATGCGCACGTGTCCCGACTGCGGCGGCGCGCGCCTCAACCGGGCGGCGCGCTTCGTATTCGTCGGCGGCAAGGCTCTCCCCGAGGTCACTCGCCTGAGCGTCGGGCATGCGCTGGAGCTGTATCGATCGCTGACTCTGGAGGGGTGGCGCAACGAGGTCGCGGCCCCGATCGTGAAGGAAGTCGGACAGCGGCTGCGATTCCTCGCCGATGTCGGCCTGCAGTACCTGACACTCGACCGCGGCGCCGACACCCTGTCGGGCGGCGAGGCGCAGCGCATCCGGCTGGCGAGCCAGGTCGGCTCGGGTCTCACCGGTGTCATGTACATCCTCGATGAGCCCTCGATCGGGCTGCACCAGCGCGACAATGCGCGCCTCCTCGGCACCCTGAAACGCCTGCGGGACCTCGGCAATACCGTGATCGTCGTGGAGCATGACGAGGAGGCGATCCGCGAGGCCGACCACGTCGTCGATCTCGGCCCGGGCGCCGGCGCGCATGGAGGCCACATCGTCGCCGAGGGCACGCCCGATGACATCGCGTCCGCCCCCGCGTCGCTGACCGGTCAGTATCTCAGCGGCAAGCGCACGGTGACGCTGCCGAGGCTGCGCACCCCGCGCTCGCCCGACAGACAGATCCGCCTGATCGGCGCTTCCGGCAACAACCTGCGCAACGTCACCGCGGAAATTCCGTTGGGACTTCTCACGTGCGTGACCGGCGTCTCCGGGTCCGGCAAGTCGACGCTGATCATCGACACGCTGTTCGGCCACGCCACCGCGAAGGTCAATGACCGCTTGAGCGCGCCCGACGCCGCCCCCTGCGAGCGGCTCGAGGGTCTGGAGGAAATCGAGTACGTCATCGATATCGACCAGGCGCCCATCAGCCGCACGCCTCGCTCCAACCCGGCGACCTACACCAACCTCTTCGCGCCGGTGCGCGAGCTCTTCGCCGCCGTCCCCGAGGCGCGTGCGCGCGGCTACGACGCCGGCCGCTTCAGCTTCAACGTCAAGGGCGGCCGCTGCGAGGCCTGTCAGGGCGACGGAGTGATCAAGGTCGAGATGCATTTCCTCCCCGACGTCTACGTCGCGTGCGATGTCTGCAAAGGCCAGCGCTACAACCGCGAAACGCTCGAGATCCGTTACCGCGGCAGGAACATCCACGAGGTCCTGGACATGACCGTCGAGGAAGCGCTGCGCTTCTTCCAGAACGTCCCGGCGGTCGCCGGCAGGCTGCAGACCCTGACCGACGTCGGCCTCGCCTACATCCACCTCGGCCAGAACGCGACCACCCTGTCGGGCGGCGAGGCGCAGCGCATCAAGCTGTCCCGCGAGCTCGCGCGGCAGACGCACGGCCGCACGCTCTACATCCTCGACGAGCCGACCACGGGACTGCACTTCCACGACGTCGCCCAGCTCCTCGACGTCCTGCACCGCCTGCGCGACCAGGGCAACACGATCGTGGTCATCGAGCACAACCTCGATGTCATCAAGAGCGCCGACTGGGTGATCGACCTGGGGCCTGAGGGCGGTGAAGGCGGCGGCGAGATCGTCGCCACCGGCACGCCGGAGCAGATCGCGGCGACTCCGCGGTCGCACACCGGCTCCTATCTGCGGCCCTTACTGGCCAAGGAGTCCCGCCGGGCGCCAAACGTCAATACCATGTATTGACATAGCGCCGTCGACCGCCCTAAGCTGCCTGATGAGCCGAAAACCCCGGAGCGAACAGCTTCAGATCCGTGTCTCGACGGCGGAGAAGGAGGCGATTCGCCGCTCTGCGGAGTACGCGGGATTGGACATGTCCGGGTATGTGCTCAGCCGCGCCCTCCCGGCCCCTGCGATGCGGTTTCAGGAATGCGTCGCGGATTGTGCCGGCCCGGCCCCCGCCAGCTTCGGGCTCGCCGAGCTCAATGCCCTCCTCACGGCCTGGACCGGCGCTGAGTTGCGCGCAGCGGTCGCTGTTCCGCCGACGACGGCGTTGCCACCTTTCCTGTGCAACTACATCGCGGCGATGATCGAGCAGGCCTGCGAGCGCCGTTCCGTCCGCGTGCCCGATTGGGTGTGGAGAATCAAGCCTCTTCCGGAGCCGGCTTTTGGATCCACATTGAAGAGCCTGCGGCTTCACCTGCTGACCCATTCGCCGCCGCCCTTCCGGCGCCGGAACATCTTCATCGACGCGACGATCGGTCAACAGGTCTGAAGCAATGCAGCCTCTGACGAGAGCGGACATCCGCCGGCTGTTGGAAATGCTCAGCGAGGACTTGCGGCAGACCGGCACGCAGGCGGAGATCTTCCTCGTCGGCGGCGCGGTCATGTGCCTCGCATATGGCGCGCGCGCATCGACACAGGATGTCGATGCGCTGTTCCGGCCGGCGGGATTGGTACGCGAGGCCGCAGCGCGCGTCGCGGCGCGCGCGAATGTCGACTCACACTGGCTCAATGACGCGGTGAAGGGCTACTTGAGCGAGCACGCGGATTTCGCGCAATTCCTCGAGCTCGATCACCTGCGAGTCATGGTCGCGCAACCCGGGTACCTGTTGGCGATGAAGTGCCTGGCGATGAGAATCGGCGCCGAATTCCATGACGAAGCGGACGTATGCTACCTGCTCCGTCACCTGGACATCGACTCGTACGAGCGTGCGCTGGCCGTGATCACGAAGTACTACCCGCTGGAACGTTTTCCTCAGAAGACGCTTTACGCGCTGGAGGAGATCCTCGCGAGGCCCGCTTCGGTCTAGAGTGCTTTGGACTCGAAGGTCTGCCGCACTTCGCCGTTCACGACACGCTCGCGGTAATTGCCGCTGGTATAGCTCGCGACGACGCGGCGCCAGAAGCTCACCGCGGTGGCGTTGCGCAGGTACTCGGTGATTTCCCAACGGCCGGCGAAGCGGCTGAAGATGAGCCTGACGGCGGTGGCGCCGATGCCGAGCCGGCGGCTGGCGCGGGTGATGAAGAACTCCGCCATGCGGTACTGCATGGACGGGCGGTCCTGCGCGCCCGCGGCGGCCGCCGCGCCCGCAGCCGCGGTGCGGGGTACGGTGAGACCCGCGCGGGTGCGCACGACGAGCGCAAAACCCACGGGCTCGGAAGCCCGCACGATGACCAGCGGAAAGCAGTTGGGATCGCCGAACCAGTGGAAGAGCTGATCGGGCTCCCGGTGCCCGACCTCGCCGAGCGCGGGGAACCTGCCGGTGCGGTCGGTCGGCACCAGATCATCCAGATAGTCGCGGTAGACGCTCTGGATCCACAGGCGGTCGCCTTCCGTGTTCCGCGCGTCGCGCACGCTAACCGTCATGTCGGCTTCCCGGACCCCCGAAGAAACACGGCCCGGACGGCTCGCGCGTGCGATCCGACCGGGCCGTGTAGAGCCAGTCCCGCAACGAGGCTGCTGACAACAGCCTGCCCGGGCAGGGGCGTCTTGCTGCGAAGGTTAGCTGGCCGGGGCGGCCGGAGGCGCGCTGTTGTCGGACGGCGCCGCTGCCGGCGGCGTGCTCTGCATGGAGCCGGAATTGTCCGACGGCGCCGCTGCAGGCGGAGCGGCCGGAGCGCTGCTCGTCGAAGCGGGCGGAGCGGCGGCGGGCTCGGTGCCAGAGGAATCATTCTTTGCACACGCCGTCAGCAACAGTGCTGCCACAGCCAGCGCGCTAAGAGCAACTTTGGTGTTCATCGATCGGTACCCCGATGCTTTGTTGAGAGAGCCAGTACGAAGAGAGACTTTCTTGAACGAACGACTTTTTTTATCGTTCCGCGAGTCCTTCACGGGTCGCGCCGCGGGATTTTATAGACTCATCATGCGATTGGAAACTGCCTGGGCAGTTTGCTGTCGCCCCGGGACGACATTTCGGCGCGGCTGGAACAGTCTTGCACCCTGAAGGCGCCCCGTCCGGTCCGAAGGCATACAATCGGCGCCTTTCCTCGCCGGAGTGCCCCAGATGGCCGACGTTGGCGCGCTTGCCAAGCCCCTGCCCGAGCCCCGACAGCTCGAGGCACTGTTCGCGTCCCATCTCGAGGGCGTCTGCGCTCGCACCTGCCGGGCGCTCGAGGCCTGCGGCTACTCGGCCCTGCTCGTTCATTCCGGGTCTCTCCTGGACGTGTTCCAGGACGACCGGACCTACCCGTTCGAGGTCCACGCCCCCTTCAAAGTCTGGGCGCCCCTGCTCGATGCGCCCGACTGCTTCCTCTACTTCGAGCCCGGCCGCCGCCCGCTGCTGGTCTTTCACCAGCCCGAGGACTACTGGTACAAGCCTCCCGCGCTCCCCCAGGGCTATTGGACCCGGCCCTTCGACATCCGCCCCTGCCGCGACCGGGACGAGGCGCGGCGGCTCCTGCCCGCCAACCTGCGCGCCACCGCCTTCCTGGGCGATCCGCTCGCGGAGCTGGGCTCCTGGGGCGTCGGGGACGTCAATCCGCCCCACCTCATCCGGCACCTCGATTTCCCGCGTGCGATCAAGTCGCCCTACGAGCTCGCCTGCCTGCGCCAGGCGAGCCGCCTGGGCGCCCGCGGCCAGCTCGCCGCCGCACGCGCCTTCCAGGCGGGCGCCTCGGAGTTCGAGATCGAGCTCGCCTTCCTCACCGCCTGCGGCCTGCGCGAGCAGGAGCTGCCCTACAACCCGATCATCGCCCTGAATGAGGGCGGTGCCGTCCTTCACTATCAGGTGCTGGACAAGTCGCGGCCGGCGGAGCGCCACTCCCTCCTCATCGACGCCGGCGCCGAGTTCGCCGGATATGCCAGCGACATCACCCGCACCCATTCCCACGGCGACCCGGACTTTGCCGGCCTGATCGGCGGCGTGGACCGGATGCAGCAGGCTCTGTGCGCGGGCATCAAGCCCGGGGTGGACTGGCGCGACGTGCAGCTGCGGACCCACCGGCTCCTCGCGGAGCTGCTGCGCGAGGCGGAGCTGGTCACCTGCAGCGCCGAAGAGGCGGTAGCCACCGGCGTCACCAGCGTCTTCATGCCCCATGGCATCGGCCACCTCCTCGGCCTCGAGGTCCATGACGCCGGCGGTTTTCTGCGCACCCCCGACGGCGGCGACATTCCCCGCCCGGACGGCCATCCCTATCTGCGCCTCACCCGGGTGCTGGAAGAGGGCTTCGTGGTCACTATGGAGCCCGGCCTCTATTTCATCCCGCAGCTTCTCGAGGCGGCGCGCGGCGACCGGCGCGCAACCCACATCAACTGGCGCCGGGTCGACTCGCTGCGCAAGTTCGGCGGCATCCGCGTCGAGGACGACCTGGCGGTGACCGCCACCGGCCACGAAAACCTGACCCGGGACGCGTTCAAGGCCGAATCCGCCTGACGTCAGGTCATGGACCGCGGACGGCATGAGCCTCCTGCTGGCGATGCTGATCGACCGATGGCTCGGCGAGCCTCCGCGGGCATTGCATCCGGTCGTCTGGATGGGACGCTATCTCGGACGGATAGGTAAGCATTTGCCCGCACGGCGGCCGGCGGTCGCATTCGTCCTCGGAATGATGGCGTGGCTGGTGGGCGCCGCGATCGTGGCCGTCCTATACGCCTATGCGTGGACGCTCATCACCCGGTCTCCGCAATGGCTCGCCCTCCTCGCCGGCGCGCTGCTGCTCAAGCCGCTGTTTGCGCTGCGGATGCTGCTCGGGGAGGTGGGCTCCGTCGAGCGCGCGCTCGACGAGAGTCTCGAGCACGGCCGCTCGCGTCTGCGCAGGATCGTGAGCCGCGATACCACGCGGCTCGATGCCGGCGAGGTGCGCGAGTCCGCGCTCGAGTCTCTGTCGGAGAATCTCTCCGACTCGGTGGTGGCGCCGCTCTTCTGGTTCGCGCTCTTCGGACTGCCGGGAGCCGCGGTCTACCGCTTCGCCAACACGGCGGATGCCATGTGGGGCTATCGCGGCAGGTGGGAATGGGCCGGCAAGTTCGCGGCGCGCGCCGACGACCTGCTGAACCTGATCCCGGCGCGCCTCACCGCCCTCGCGCTCGCGCTGGCCGGCCGCAACCGGGGACAGGCGCTGCGCCGCCTTGCCGCGGAAGCCGCGCACACGCCCTCTCCCAACTCCGGATGGCCCATGGCGGCGCTGGCGCTGAGCCTCGGCATCAGACTGCGCAAGCCCGGCGTGTACGCGCTCAACGAGCACGGCGCCGCACCAGCAGCGGCCGATGTCGCCGCGGCGCTGCGCCGCAGCGAGCTCGTCGCCTGGGTCCTGGCGGTGTTGCTCGCGGCGCTGCTCGCCGCAACCCCATGGCTCATCGGCGCGAGCCGCCCGCTGCCGTAGAATCCCCTCATGATCGATCTCGCGCCCGTTCACGGCGGCACCGACTCGCTGCCGGAGCCCCGCCATGACTTCTCCAGCAACGCCAACGCGCTCGGGCCCTGCCCGCCGGTGTTGGCCGCGATCCGCCGGGCGGATGTCGGGCGCTATCCCGATCCGTCCTACACACGGCTGCGGCAGCGGATCGCGGTTGCGCACGGGGTGGCGCCGGAGCGCATCGTGGTGGGCGCCGGCGCGAGCGAGCTGATCCTGCGCCTGGTTCGCCATTTCGACAGGAGGGTGCTGCAGCTGGCGCCGACTTTCTCCGAATACGCGCGCGGCGCGGGCATCGCTCGCCGGCGGGTGATCGCCACCTCTTCGCCGGAAGCGTTCCTGCGGGCCCAGAAGCGGCAACGCAGCCTCGCATTCCTCTGTTGTCCCAACAACCCGACCGGCGAGGTCTGGGACCTGGGGCTCATCGCGACGGCGGCAAGACGGGGTCCGCTCGTCGTGGACCTCGCCTATGCGTCGCTCTGCGGCAGCCCGCGGGCGTCGGAGATCGAAACGGCGGCCGCCGGCGCGTGGCGGCTTTACTCTCCCAACAAGGCGCTCGGACTGACGGGTGTCCGCGGGGCCTACCTGATCGCGCCCAGGACGGCAGGCCGCGTGGCCGACGAGGCGCCGAGCTGGGTCATCGGGCGCGATGCGGTGGCCATGCTGGAAGCCGCGCTCGAGCCGGCCGCCCGCGAGTGGCTGGCGCAATCGATACCGAAACTGTGCCGCTGGCGCGCGCAACTGGCCGACGGCCTGCGTGGGTTGCGGCTCACGGTTCGCGAGAGTCCCGCCACGTTCTTGTTGGCTGAGGTGGGCAACGGCTCGCGCGTGGCCAAGCGCCTGCGCGACGCGGGGATCCGCGTCCGCGATGCAAGCTCGTTCGGACTGCCGCGCTGGATCAGGCTGAGCGCCCAACCCGCGCCGGCGCGTAAAGCGCTGCTCGCCGCGCTCGCCGCCTCATTGTAGCCGGACGACTCTCACGAGCGGCCCGGCTCTCACAGACCCGCCGCCGCGGCGGCCGCGACGGTTACTGCGCAGGCCGTCTCGATCACCTCGATCAAGGCACCCGCACCATCGCCGGTGAATCCGCCGAGCCGCCGGACGAGTCCGCCGCGGATGATGGCGTATGCAATCGCAGCGGCGACCAGAGCGACTGCGCCCAACGTCCGGTACACCGCGAGCGTGCCGAGCAGGGTCGATGCCACGACGAAAGCGCCGGCGGCCCGGGACTGATGTGCCGTCATCTGCTCGGCGATACCCTGTGCCCGCACGTAGGAGGTGTGGGCAAAGAGCAGCGGGATGGCGGCGCGCGCCAGCAGCGGCGGGAGGACCCAGCCGGCGGCCAGGCGCCAATCGGACCAAGGCGTTGAATTCGCGGCGGGCGCGTGCAGGGATGCCGCGTGCAAGTGCGTCGCCAGCGCGGCGAGGGCGGCGAATTTCAACAGCAGCAGGCAGTTCACCACCGCGACGGCGACCGGTCCCGAGCGGGGGTCCTTCATGATCGCGAGCGTCCGCTCGCGGTCGCCGTGGCCGCCCACCCAGGCGTCCGCCGTGTCCGCCAGACCGTCGATGTGCAGCGCGCCCGTCATCGACACCCAGAGCGCGAGCAGGATCGCCGCCCCGAGCAATGCCGGCACCCGCAAGACCGTCAGGGCGAGAGCGGCGCCCCAGAGGAGCATTCCGATCACGAGCCCGACGACGGGATAGCATGCGAGCGACAGACCGATCTCACGGGCTTCGGGCGGGGGCTCGATGCGCAACGGCAGGCGAGTCAGGAACTGCAACGCCACCAGGGCCGCGCGCGGCCAGACGGCGGCTTGCCGCATCGCGCCCACTAGCAGGCTGTCGGGCTCACGCGCATCGCCTACAACTTTTCCGACACTCCGGCTTCGGCGAACGTCGCCATGCCGCCGTGCAGCTCGCATGCGAGGCGCAGGACCGGCACGGCCATCGCCGCCCCGCTGCCCTCGCCGAGACGCATGCCGAGGTCCAGCAGCGGCCGCGCGTCGAGCGCCGCAAGCAGCGCAGCGTGACCCGGCTCCCGCGAGCGATGCGAGTACAGCCACCAGGCCTGCGCGCCGGGCCGCAACCGCCGCGCGATCATCGCCGCGGCCGTCGAGATGAATCCGTCGATCATCGCCGGCAGCCCCACTTGTGCGCAGCGGACATAGGCCCCCGCGAGCGCGGCAATCTCGAAGCCACCGAGCCGGCGCAGGACCTCGCGTGCGCTCCCCAGCGCTGACCCATGATGCTCGAGCGAGCGGCGGATGACCGCGGCCTTGCGCGCCACCCCCTCCGCATCGAGACCCGTACCTGGTCCGGCGAGCGCCCCGGGATCCGCCGGCAGCAACGCGCACGCAAGAGCCGCGGCGGCGGTCGTATTGCCGATGCCGATCTCACCGCCGACATAGAGTTGCGCCTCCGCGGCAACCGCGCGATCGACGCTTCGTCTGCCGGCATCGAGCGCCGCCGCGAGCTGCGATTCGCTCATCGCCGCGTCCTGCGCGAAGCTGACCGTCCCGGGTCCGAGCCACGCGTCGTGCGCGCCCCCGGCGACCGGATTCACGGTGCCGAGATTCACGACCTCGAAGGTGGCCCCGAGGCTGCGCGCGAGCACGCTGATCGCCGCCCCGCCGCGGGCGAAGTTGCGCAGCATCTCCACCGTGACGGCCTGTGGGAACGCCGACACACCTTCAGCCGTGATGCCGTGATCGCCCGCGAAGACGGTGATGTGCACGCGCTCCACTCTGGGGCGCTCCCGGCCCTGCCACCCCGCGAGGCGGATGGCGAGCATTTCGAGGTCACCCAGCGACCCGGGCGGCTTGGTCAGCGTTTCCTGGCGGGCGCGGGCGGCCTCGGCCGCGCGCGCATCGATGGGCCTCGGATCGTCTTCGAGCCAGCGTGAGTCAGCGGTCATGTGAGACCTCCTTCAGTCTTTGCGGCAAGCCGGCCACGACCAGCGTGACGCGGTCGCAGGCCGCGGCCAGACACTGGTGCAACTCCCCGGCGACATCCAGAAAGCGGCGGCCGAGCTCGCCGGTGGGCATGATCCCGAGCCCGGTCTCGTTGCTCACCAGGATCAGGCGCCCGGGGATCTCCTCCACGGCGCGCAGCAGGCTCGCGCGCTCGGACTCCAGGCGATCGGGCGAGCCGGACGTCAGCAGATGCGCGAGCCACAGGGTCAGGCATTCGACCAGCAGACAGCTCCCGTCGCCGGCATGGGCTCTCAGCGCGGTGCCGAGCGCAGCAGGCTCTTCCACCGTCGTCCATTCGGCAGGCCGGTACGCACGGTGACGCCGAACGCGTTCCTCCAGCTCCGCATCCCCCGCGGCAATCGCGGTCGCGATGTAGACAACCCGCAGTCCACTCGCACGCGCCTGTTGCTCTGCATAGCGGCTCTTGCCGGAGCGTACGCCGCCCAGGACGAGCTCTCTCATTTCGGCGCCGTCACAGCTCTATGCCGCGCTGTGCGCGGATGCCCGCTTCGAACGCGTGTTTTACCGGGCGCATGTCGGTCACGGTGTCGGCGAGATCCACGAGCGCGGGCGGCGCGCCGCGGCCCGTGATCACGACATGCTGGTGCGCCGGCCTGGCACGCACCGCGGTGATGACGTCTTCCACCGGCACATAATGGTAGCGAAGGGCGATGTTGAGCTCATCGAGCACGACCAGCGCCACGTCCGCATCGCGCAGCAGGGCTGCCGCCACCTCCCAGGCGGCCTGCGCCGCGCGCACGTCGCGCTCCCGGTCCTGCGTCTCCCAGGTGAATCCCTCGCCCATGACGTGATAGACGACTTCCGGGAAGCGCCGGAAGAACGCTTCCTCGCCGGTCGAGTACGTTCCCTTGATGAACTGTACGACCCCGACGCGCATGCCGTGGCCGAGCGCGCGCGCCACCATGCCGAAGGCGGATGAGCTCTTGCCCTTGCCGTTGCCGGTCAACACCAGGAGAACGCCGCGTTCCTCCGTGGCCGCCGCAATACGGGCGTCCACCGCCGCTTTCCGGCGCTGCATGCGCTCGCGGTGGCGCGCCTGCTCCGCGGTAGGCTCTTCGGGCTCTTCAGTGGACATCGGCTTCGACCCGTGCGCGCACGGGCTTGGCCAATACCGTGTGCAGCAGCGCGGCGATGCCTGCGTAGACGAACGCCACGCCGACGAAGCCGGCGTACCACTCCGTGAAGTTGTGCCACCAGCCGGCGAAGGTCGGGTTGGGAATACGGCCGCCCAGCCAGTAGAAGCTGGCGTTGGTCAGGAGGAAACAGAGCGATGACGCGATCCCGAGGCTCGCCGCCCAGCGGGCCGCGTCGGCCAGGTCATGACGGTAGGCGCGCCGCATCCAGGCACCGCCCAGCCACAACAGCGAGTAGGCCGGCAGCATGAACACGTAGGCCATCGTCACGCAGTAGGCGCTGACGCCGAAGTCGCGGATGACGACGAAGTCGACCGCGACGGCGGTGAAGAGCAGAGTCGGCAGCGCCCAACGCCACTCGCGCGCGAAATAGAAACCGGCCAGGTACAACACGGCCCAGGAGGCGTCGGGCGGCTGCCACGCCGTGCCGAGGTGTCCCGAACGGGTGACTATCATGAGGGCCATGAGGCCCGCAAAGCCGGCCAGTCGCCAAGTCGTGAGTTTCATCAGGTGCTCCGCCACGCGCAATAAGGTCACGAGGCGGCAGGCAGAGGCAGGTACCGAAGGCGCGACAGGCGTCGTGCTTTCCGGCCACGCTCCACGCGAGCCGCCGAAGTCGTCTCAGGCCGGTCTCCGGGCTCGCGAGGTGGAGGGATTCTCCGAGGGACGGCACCTTCCCGTGCATCCAGCCGGTGGTACACGCCGTCCTTCAAACTCGCTTACCGTTGCGTGGGCAGCGCCGGAATGGTCATTCCAAGGAATGCGTCACCGGCTTCCCGTTTCACCCCGCCGCGGCCCGAAGGCTCTGGCGGGGCACCTGGACCCGAAACTCTACGCCTAGGCGGTCCGCTTTGCCAGGAGATCGCGGATCTCGCCGAGCAGCACCTCGGAACGCGGCGGCGGCGGCGGCACCGCGGGCGGCGCCGGGTGCTTCAGCTTGTTGATCATCTTGATGATCGCGAAGAGGGTCAGCGCGATGATCAGGAAGGAAATGATCGCCTGCACGAACAGGCCATACTTCAACAGCACGGCATCTCCCTTGGGGCCCGTGCCGATCTGCACCGCCATCTTGCTGAAGTCGATTCCGCCGGTGAGCAGGCCCAGCGGCGGCATGATGATGTCCGCCACCAATGAGCTGACGACCGTCCCGAAGGCCGCCCCGATGACGATGCCGATGGCCATGTCGATCATGTTGCCTTTGACGGCAAATTCTTTGAATTCGCTTGCGAGACTCATGAGAGAGCACTCCTATTTTTTTACGGGAAAAAGTCGCCTGCGGCGCTTTTTCGGACATTGGCTCCGGTGCCGCCGGCAAAAGGCGCGACTTTTGCCGGCTGCGCCACCGACCGAGGGTAAAGGATAGCTCCGCGGCCGGCAAAAATGACGCGGGCCGCTTACGCGGCCCGCTCACTCATCCCGGACGCCGGCGGCTTCAGGCGGCGGCGGCTTTCTTCTTTCGGGTACGGCGCGGATTGGCCTCGGCGCTCTCGGTAGCCGTGTCCGCTTCGGTCTTCGCCTTGGCGCGCCGGCGGGTCTTCTTCTTGGCGCCGGCCTCTTCGGCCGGAGGGGCTGCCGCCGGCCCCTCGACCAGCTGCATCAGCGCCATGGGCGCGGAGTCGCCCGGCCGCGGGGTCATGCGCAGGATCCGCGTGTAGCCGCCCGGACGGGCCTTGAACCGCGGTCCCAGGTCCTCGAAGAGCTTCACCACCACTTCGGCATCGCGCAGCCGCGCGAAGGCGAGGCGCCGGTTGGCATCGCCGTCCTTCTTGCCGAGGGTGATCAGCGGCTCCACCACGCGACGCAGCTCCTTCGCCTTCGGCAAAGTGGTGCGGATGGTCTCGTGCCGCAGCAGCGACACGCTCATGTTGCGCAGCATCGCGTGGCGGTGCGGGCTGTTACGCGACAGCTGCCGCCCGGAAAGTTGGTGTCTCATGACTCGCTCTTAGATGACGTCCCGGCCGTCGTCGTGCTTCAGGCTCGCCGGCGGCCAGCCCTCGAGCCGCATGCCGAGCATCAGCCCGTGGCTCTGCAGCACTTCCTTGATCTCGGTCAGCGACTTCTTGCCGAGGTTCGGCGTGCGCAGCAGCTCGACTTCCGTGCGCTGCACCAGATCGCCGATGTAGTGGATGTTCTCCGCCTTCAGGCAGTTGGCACTGCGTACGGTGAGCTCCAGCTCGTCGACGGGACGCAGCAGGATGGGGTCGAACTGCATCTCCGAGACTTTGGTCTGGGCCTCTTCCTCGCCCTGCAGGTCGACGAACACCGACAGCTGGTCCTTGAGGATGGCGCCGGCGCGGCGGATAGCCTCCTCCGCGTCGATGGTGCCGTTGGTCTCGATGTCGATGACCAGCTTGTCGAGGTCGGTGCGCTGCTCCACGCGGGCCGCATCGACGGAGTACGTTACACGGCGCACGGGGGAGAACGAGGCATCGAGCTGCAGGCGGCCGATGGGACGTGACTGCTCTTCGAACACGGCACGCGCGGCGGCCGGACGGTAGCCGCGGCCACGCTCCACGCGCAGGGTCATGCTGAGCTCGCCCGCCTTCGTCAGGTTGGCGATGACGAGATCCGGGTTGACGACCTCGACGTCATGGTCGGTCTGGATGTCGCCCGCGGTCACCGGGCCCGGGCCCTTCTTCTGCAGGCGCAGCTCCGCGCTGTCGCGCGAGTGCATGCGGATGGCGACCGACTTGAGGTTCAGCAGGATGTCGACGACGTCTTCCTGGACGCCTTCGATGCTGGTGTACTCGTGGAGTACGCCTTCGATCTCGGCCTCGGTGATGGCACTGCCCGGCATGGACGAGAGCAGCACCCGCCGCAGCGCGTTGCCGAGCGTGTGGCCGAAGCCCCGCTCGAACGGCTCGATCGTGACGCGCGCCTGGCGAGGGGCAACGGGCTGCACCTTGACCACGCGGGGCTTCAAGAACTCTGATACGGATCCCTGCATTGCAGTCTCACCTCGCCAAATTACTTCGAATACAACTCCACGACCAGGTTCTCGTTGATGTCCGGCAGGACATCATCGCGACCGGGCGCGGACTTGAAGACGCCGCGGAACTCCTTGTCGTTGACCTCG
>Ga0335072_10007849_pt1 | contig 15509 bp, 13 predicted proteins | sample Lox_Sample_21_FD_206725 | JGI IMG/M metagenome (GOLD analysis project Ga0335072, IMG submission 206725) | Soil microbial communities from Loxahatchee National Wildlife Refuge, Florida, United States - Lox_Sample_2.1 | ecosystem: Environmental > Terrestrial > Soil > Wetlands | place: USA... | reverse complement strand
GTCCAGCGATCTCACATGGTCTTTCTGATCCTGGTGATCCAAGTCTTTCTGATCCTGGTGATCCAGGTCTTTCTGATCCTGGTGATCCAAGTCTTTCTGATCCTGGTGATCCAGGTCTTTGTGATCCTTGGTGATCCTGGTTTCGGTGATCCTGGTGATCCAGGCCTTTCTGATCCTTGGTGATCCAGGTTTCGGTGATCCTTGGTGATCCTGGTTTCGGTGATCCTTGGTGATCCTGGTTTCGGTGATCCTTGGTGATCCTGGTTTCCGTGATCCTTGGTGATCCTGGTTTCGGTGATCCTGGTGATCCAGGCCTTTCTGATCCTTGGTGATCCTGGTTTCGGTGATCCTGGTGATCCGGGTTTCGGTGTTTAGTAGTCTCCGCCGGCGTCCTGGCCTGGGTATTCGTCTAAGTCGGCGAACAATGTGTAATCGGAGACCCAGCCTACGTCGATGGAACCCGTGGGGCCGTTGCGCTGTTTCGCGATGATGATCTCGGCTTTGTGCTCGAGGTCGGGGTCTTCGCGGTTGTAGTAGCTCTCGCGGTGGATGAAGGCGACGACGTCGGCGTCCTGTTCGATGGAGCCGGATTCGCGCAGGTCGGAGAGGATCGGTTTGCGATCGCCGCCGCGTTGCTCCGAGGCGCGCGAGAGCTGGGAGAGCGCGATGACGGGGATCCCGAGCTCTTTGGCGAGGGCTTTGAGGCCGCGCGAGATCGCCGAGACTTCCTGCGTACGGTTTTCGTAGCGGCGGCCCTCAGGGCCTCCGAATGAGCCGGCGGTCATCAGCTGCAGATAGTCGACGACGATCAGATCGAGGCTCCCGGAGGACTGGCGGAGACGGCGAGCCTTGGCGCGCATTTCGGTGAGCGAGATGCCTGGAGTGTCGTCGATGTAGAGCTGGGCTTCGACGAGGCGCTCGAGGGCATTGGTGAGTTTGTCGCGGTCCTCGCGGGGGATGAAGCCGGTCTGAATCTTCTTGGCGCCCACGTGGGCTTCGGAGGCGAGCATGCGGCGGAGGAGCGACTCCTTCGACATTTCGAGGGAGAAGACGGCAACGGTTTTGGCGCCCTTGATGGCGGCGTTCTGCGCGAGGTTGATGGCGAGGGCGGTTTTGCCCATGGAGGGGCGGGCGGCGATGATGATGAGTTCGGAGGGTTGGAGGCCGGCGGTCATCTCATCGAATTTGGTAAGGAAGGTGCGCAGGCCGGTGACCTGGTGCTGGCCCTGCTGGTAGAGGTTATCGATGGACTTGAAGGAGCCGGCAACGATTTCGTGCACGCTGGTGAAGCCGCGGGTGATGCCTTTCTCAGTGACTTCGAGGAGGGAGGTTTCGGCGGCGTTGAGGACCTCGAGCGCGTCTTCGCTCTGATCGGCGGCGCGCGTGATGGCGGTGGAGCAGATACCGATGAGTTGGCGCAGGAGGGACTTGTCCTTGACGATACGGACGTATTCCTCGATGGTGATGCGGCGGGGGAGGCCCTCGGTGAGGGAGGCGAGCCAGGCGACGCCGCCGACCGACTCGATTTCTTTGCGGCGGGAGAGCTCTTCGGAGAGGGTGACGATGTCGACGACATGGTTGCGGTCGATGAGCTCGCCCATGCGGGCGTAGACACGCTGGTGGGCGGTGAGGGCGAAGTCGTCGGGGCGAAGCATGGTGGCGGCTTCGCTGTAGGCGTGGTTATCGAGGAGGATGGCGCCGAGGATGGTGCGTTCGGCGTCGAGGGAGGCGGGGAGGCCGCGCTCGAATTCGATGTCGGGGGTGGTGGCCATGCTGGATTCGAGTTTAGGACGGAAGGGGGGCGGAGGGTGGGCTGTGAATCAAGAGGAGAACGTGGTTCCTCTTGTGAAAAAACGGGTCACGCCCGCTTGCCGGCGATGGCATTGGGGGCGGTCAAACGTCTATCATGGAGGTAGTCCAACGGAAGCGGATTTAACTATGCATTTTCGGCAATTCTTTATGGCAGTTTGCGTGTTTGCGGTAAGCGCGGCGCCTGGTGTGATGCGCGCGCAGCAGGCGGCGTCGGTTGCGCCGGGCGAGTCGCAGCAACCTCCGGCGATCCGGGAGTTTCAGGCGCTGGAAGATCAGTGGAGTACGGCGGTCGTGAAGAACGACCAGTACACGATGGAGTTTCTGTTGTCGCCGGTGTACGTCGATATTTCGGCGACGGGCGATGTGGCGACGCGGAACCAGATGATCGCGGGGCTTTTCGACAAGGGTGGCCCGGAACCGGTGAGCCTGCAGCAGCGGGTGGTGAGCGTGCGGGAGTTCGGCGACACTGCGATCGTGAGCGGCACGTACATCGTGAAGAGCAGGGCGACGGGCGGCCTGAAGGAAGAGCGCGGGATCTTCACGCATGTGTACAACCGGACGCAGAGACACTGGGCGTGCGTGAATGCGCAGCGGACAGCGGTGGTGGAGCTGGCCGGCAACAAGCAGAAGGCGTCAGCGGAAAAGAAGAGCAGTGCGGAGGAGCCGTTCCATATCCCGTTCTTCCACAAGGGTGCGGAGCCGTCGCAGACGGCGACTGCGCCGGCGAATATTCCGCCGAACTAGCCGCCAGTTGTTAGTTGTGAGTTGTGAGTGAAAAGCTTTCAGCCGTTAGCTGCTAGCCTTTAGCTAAAGGTCAATGAGAACGATGTTCGCATTGGCTGGTTGAACGGGGTGGTAGCTCGTAGTTGCGCGCCCCAGGGGCTGGAGACGATGACGAGCACACGACCCACGTGGGCAGAGGTTTCACGCAGCCGCCTGATTCATAATCACGGCCTGCTCCGCCGCCTGGCCGGGCCGGAGACGGAACTGCTGTGTGTAGTGAAGGCCAATGCTTATGGGCATTGTCTGGCGGAGTGTGCGCGGACGCTGGCGCGCAACGAAGCGCGGTGGTTTGGCGTGACGTGCGTGGAAGAGGGCGTGAAGCTGCGCAAAGATCTGCCGGAGGCCGGAATCCTGGTGATGAGCGGAGTCTGGCCGGGCGAGGCGGAGGCAGCGCTGGAGCACGATCTGACGCCGGTGGTGTGGGAGTCGCGGCATCTGGCGCTGCTGGAGGTTGCGGCGAAGAGGCTGCGCGCGGCGCCGGGGGATTGCCCGGTGCATCTGGAGATCGATACGGGGATGTCGCGACAGGGTGTGCAGACCAGAGACCTGAAGCCGCTGCTGGAGCGCCTCGGTGCAGGATCGCCGCTGCGTGTGGAGGCGGCGATGACGCATTTCCACACTCCGGGAAATGCGGAGCTGAAGGCAGGGCAGATGCAGGAATTTGTAACTGCTGTGGATACGATTGTGGAGCACGGACTGCGGCCGACGATTCTGAGCGCAGGGAGTTCGGCGGCGGCGCTGGAGCCGGACGCAAAGCTGGCGGAGCTGGCAAAGCGTGTGGGAGCGCGACCCATGGTGCGGGCGGGGATCAGTCTGTATGGATATGCACCCGATGCTGAGCATCCATCGGACGGAGCCGCCCAGCTAAGGCCGGTGCTCCAGTGGAAGACGCGAGTGGTGGGCCTGCGGGAGGTTCCCGCGGGGGCGGTGGTTGGGTATGACGCGACATTCACGGCGGAGCAACCGTCGAGGATTGCGCTGCTGCCGGTGGGGTACGCGGATGGCGTGAATCGGCTGCTGTCGAATCATGGGTGGGTGGTGATTCGGGGGCGGCGGGCGCCGGTAGCGGGGCGCGTGTCAATGGATCACACGACGGTGGATGTAACGGATGTGGCGGGGGTGGAGGTGGGCGACGAGGTCGCGCTGATTGGGGAGCAGGGTGCGGAGAAGGTGACGGCGGCGGATGTGGCGAGAGTGACTGGGACGATCAGCTACGAGGTGCTGTGCGCGATTTCGGCGCGGGTGCCGCGGTCGATGGTGGATTGAGGATGCTGAAGGAGCTGTACGAGAAGTGGATGTACCGCTGGGAATGGGCTCTGACGACGCGGGATGAGAATCGCGTGGTGCGGCCGCTGGAGTGGGGCTTCGATTGGCTCGAGGATTTTATCGATGCAGCGGGGCTGCGCGGGATGGTGGATCGCGCAGGAGGCGATAACGACGCAGCCGAGGCGGCGATGATCGCGGTGAATGAGGCGATTGTTGCCAACAGCAAGGAGTTCTACGGGTACGAGAGGCCCGGTGATTTTCGGCTGGAGGAGCGGGCGCCGCAGCTGTTTCCGACGAATGTGCGGCCGGAGACGCTGAAGAAAGATGCGAATCTGAAGCGGCTCATGAAAGATGGCAGGCTGAAGAAGGCGCAGTTTTTGCGCTTCACGTCGCCGGTGCGGACGCCGTATCCGGAGAATGATCTGGTGAATGCGCGGTGGTATCCGGCACCCGCGGATCGGGCGGCGGATACCCGGTCACAGGTCACAGGTCACAGGTCGCAGGGGCAACCGAAGCGGGCGATGATTGTGATGCCGCATTGGAATGCGGATGCGTTCAGCCACAACGTGCTGTGCTCTCTTTTTAACCGGTTTGGGATTTCGGCGCTGCGGCTGAGCAAGCCATTCCACGACATCCGGCGGCCAGCGGACGTGGAACGCTCGGATTACGCAGTGAGTGCGAACATCGGGCGGACGATTGCGGCGGGGCGGCAGGCGGTGGTGGATGTGCGGTGCTGTCTGGACTGGCTGGAGGAGCAGGGGTACGAGGAGTTTGGAATCCTGGGAACGAGTCTGGGGTCGTGCTATGCGTTCATCGCCAGCGCGCACGACGCACGGCTGCGGGTGAATGCGTTCAATCATGCGTCGATGGCATTCGGAGATGTGGTGTGGACGGGACAGAGCACGCGGCATATCCGGCAGGGATTTGAAGAGGCGGGGCTGACGCACGAGCGGTTGTACCGGCTTTGGGCGGGGGTTAGTCCGGTGTGGTACATGGAGCGGTTCGCGTCGCTTGAGAAGAAGGTGCTGGCGATCTATGCGCGCTACGATCTGACGTTTCTGCCGGAGTATTCGGAGAAGGTGGTGGAGAACTTCACCAGGAATGGAGTGGATTTTGTGGCGAAGGTGTTGCCGTGCGGGCATTACACGACGGGGGAGACTCCTTACAAGTTTCTGGATGGGTGGTATCTGGGGTCGTTCGTGTACACGGCTTTTCGGGATCTGCCGCGGCGGGCTCCGCTTCCGCAAAACGAGGGGAGCCGGACACGCGGTGAGAGGGCGGATGCTGAGAAGGAGCTGGTGAGGTAGCAAACATAAGCCGAGCGCTGGTTCTTCGGTAACAGTCGCTGGGTTGGGTTCTTCGGAACAGATGTGTGCTTCTCGAACGTCCCGCGTTGCCGGGGCGCATCTAAATCTCGCGAATGGTGGCCTGAGGAATATCGTTCGCCACGACGTTCGATTTTGTACGAACGGCCCTTCATGTTCTGCTGCCTGCGCCCCGTCGCCAGGGCTTAATCGTGATCTGCGCGCATGGCGATGCGGAGCGGACATGTTCGCGCACGTGTACACATTTGGATAAGCTGCAAGCGCGGCGCGACAAGGATGGGCCGCCGGCGCTTGTTTCGTCCGTTCGGGCCTCTCTTCCTATTGACATTCTGCAGGAGCGAGGGGATAGTGTTTCCTACAGACACTCGATAGGAAAAACATGGGACAAGATCAGACGAATCTGCTGCAGGGAACGCTGGATCTGCTGATCCTGAAATCGCTGGGCGCCGGGGAGATGCACGGGCTGGGCATTTCGCGCCGGATCGAACAGATCACGCATGGGACTTTCCGGGTTAAACCGGGGTCGCTGTTCCCTGCCCTTCATCGCATGGAAGAAGCGGGGTGGCTGTCTTCGGCGTGGGGCGAATCTGAGAACAACCGGCGGGCGCGCTTCTATCGGCTGACAAAGGCAGGGCGGCGCCAGCTTGGCAGAGAGACGGCGCAGTGGACTCGGGTTGCGCTGGCCATGACGAATGCTCTGCGTTCGACCTAGGAGGCGACCATGGTGCTGCTCAACCGCATGCGTGCCGCATTCCGCAATCTGTTCCACAAGCGGGATGCCGAGGAGCGGCTCGATGTCGAAGTCCGCGGCTACGTTGAACTGCTTACGGAAGAGAACATCGCTGCGGGTGTGGCGCCAGGCGAGGCGAGGCGCATGGCGCTGGCTCAGGTGGGCGGACTGGAGCAGTTAAAGCAAACGGTGCGCGATGAGCGAACCGGGATCGGGCTGGACAATTTTGCGCAGGACCTCCGCTACTCTCTGCGCCAGATGCGTCGCACCCCCGGCGTAGCGACGCTCACGGTGCTGACACTGGCGATCGGGATTGGAGCCAACACGGCGATTTTCAGTTTCGTGAACGCCGTGCTGCTGCGGCCGCTGCCCTACCCGAATGCGGACCGGCTGACGATCCTGATGTCGGGGCTGGGGTATTCGGGGCGGGCGCCGTTTTCTTCGTTTGAGGTCTTCCATCTTCGCCAGCGGTCGAAGCAGTTCGATCAGATTGCGGGCATCTGGGTGACGAATGGCGCGCTGCCTGGCGATGGGCCGGCGGAGCAGGTGAAGGTGGCCGACGTCACTTCGAATTTTCTGCCGCTGGTGTGCGCGCGTCCCGCGCTGGGACGCTTTTTCGGTCCGCAGGACGATCTGGAGAACGCGCCGAGCACGATCATTCTGACGCACGGCGTATGGGCCCGCCGATTTGGATCCGATGCGTCGATCATCGGGCGGTCGGTGCGTTACGGGCGGCATCGGTCGACGGTGATTGGTGTGCTGCCGGCGGACTTCCGTTTGATTTTTCCGGACGATGCGAGCGTGCCGGCGAATGTCGAGGTGTTCGAGTCGATTCCTGTGGGGCCGTGGCAGGCCGATGGTCCGGCGTTCCTGCATGTGATCGGGCGGCTGCGCAGCGGTGCGACGCTGGCAGGCGCGCAAGCGGAGATGGATTCGGCGGCGGCACAGATCAACAAGCTGGGAGGGCGGGCTTCGCTGGCGAACTTCACGGTGTCGGTGTTCCCGCTGCAGGCCGACACGGTGCGCGAGGTGCGGCCGACGCTGCTGTGTCTTTTTGGCGGCGTCGGGCTGGTGCTGCTGATCGGCTGCGCGAACATCGCGAATCTTATGATGGCGCGAGCGCGGCGGCGTCTGCGTGAGACAACGATCCGGGCCGCGCTGGGGGCATCGCGGTGGCGGCTGGCGCGGCAGTTCCTGACGGAGAGCCTGCTGCTCGGCGTGCTGGGAGGCATCGCAGCGCTGGGAACCGGGTACGGAGCGATCCGCATCATTCTTGCTGCGCGGCCGCCGTCGCTGGTGAATTTCGATCGCGTCCCGCTCGATGGGCGGGTGCTGCTGTTCACGTTTGGAGTGGCGCTTTGGACCAGTGTGCTGTTCGGGCTGGCGCCGGTGTTTTCGGTGCGCCGACTGGATCTGACGAGCGACCTGAGAGAGTCGACGCGCCAGTCGCTGGGCACGCGCCGTTCGTGGACGAGCGTGCTGGTGGCGGCTGAAGTGGCGCTGGCCTTCGTGCTGCTGACGGGCACGGGTTTGCTGATGCGGACGTTCATCAACATCCTGCACACGGATGCCGGCTTTCGCGCGAACGACGTTTTCACATTTCGCGTCTCTGTGCCCGGCTATGAGCCATTGCACCTGATACAGCAGAAACTCGCGGTGCTGCCTGGGGTGCGGTCGGCATCGGCTATCTCTCATCTTCCGCTGGACGACGCGGGGAACTGGTACGACTACTACTGGAAAGAGGGCGCGTCGGCGGCGGAGCAGAGTTCGGTGATGGCGGATCATCGGTCGATCCTGCCTGGATACTTCAGGGCGGTTGGGGCAACGGTGCTGGAAGGCCGCGACTTCACCGACGCGGACGATGCCAAACATGAGCATGTGGCGATTCTCGATGACGTGCTTGCAAAGCAGCTTTGGCCTGGGCGCAGCGCGATCGGGGAAAAGATCAACCTGTCGGATTCGCCGAAGGGGTTTTACCAGTTCGAGCGGGACTGGGCGGTCGTAGTTGGTGTTGTTCACCACGTGCAGTACCACTCGCTGACGGCGATCGTGCGACCGCAGATTTATGTTCCCTATCCGCTGGCGCCGCGGCCGTCGATGTCGTTTGTGCTGGAGACATCGGGCGCGGGAGCGGGACTGGCTGCGGCTGTGCGGAAAACGGTAGACAGCGTGAACAAGGACATTCCCACGACGCACGTGGAGCCGATGCAGGTGCTGGTGGATCGGGCGCATGCGGAGAGCCGCTTTGCATCGCTGCTGGCGACGCTGCTGTCGGTCATTGCGCTGGTGCTGGCGGCGAGCGGCATCTATGGCGTGCTGTCGTACTCGGTGGCGCAGCGGACGGGTGAGATCGGGATCCGCATGGCGATCGGTGCGGGGCGCGCGCAGGTTCTGCGCATGATTCTGGGGGATGGATTCGCATGGATCGTGCCCGGGGTGGTTGCGGGAATGGTGATGTCGCTGATGATCACGCCACTGCTGGGCCGGCTTCTGTACGGTGTAGAGCCGACGAACCTGGCAAACTACGCGGTCATGCTTGGCGGAGTGCTGGCGGTGAGCGCGGTGGCGGCTCTGGTGCCTGCGTGGCGGGCGGTGAAGATCGACCCGCTGACGGCGTTGCGGTATGAGTGAAGGGGTGGGAGAGCTGGAAGGGAGAAGCTGGAATGGAGAAGGAAGAAGGAGAAGCGAGGTCGATGCCGGGACAATCAGGCTTCGAGGTGGACGGTGGCCATGGCGAGGGAAGCGGTGTGCGTGATTGAAAGTGAGACACGCGTGACGCCGAGTTGTCCAGCGATAGCACGGGCACGGCCGGTGAGGACCAGAATGGGGCGGGCTCCTGGAGCGCGGCGAACCTCGAGTTCTTTCCAGGAAACGCCATGCTGGATGCCGGTGCCGAGGGCTTTGGCTCCTGCTTCTTTGGCGGCGAAGCGTGCTGCGAAGCTCTCGGCAGCACTGGCTCTGGCGCTGCAATAGTCAATTTCCCCGCGAGTAAAGACGCGATCGAGAAAGCGGTCGCCGTAGCGTTCGATGGAGCGCGCGATGCGTGGAACTTCGATGAGGTCGATGCCTGTGCCGACCAGCATGACGCAACGGTAGCACAGGGGTGAACCTTTAGTGCTCTGGCGGCGAAAAAGGGGTGATGGGAGGGGAGGAGGTTTCCGATTGAGAGGGTGTGGAAGAGATCGCAGAAGAACGCTGGGGCAAGAAGGGGTGGGAGCTGAATCTGGCTGCGCTGTGCTCCGAAGATGCGGCGCGAACGGTGCGGTTTCTGACCGGCGCGGTGATCGCATGCGGGGGGTACGTGCTGTCGCGGCGGTTTGACGCGGAGCAGACAGCGGCGATCGAGTTCGAGTTCATACGCGCGACGTGCGTGGAGATGTACAGCGTATTGATTGCAGCAGGGCTGGAGCTGACGGCGCAATCGCACATGATTCTGTCGACCCTGTGCCAGTGCACGCGGGAGACGCTGGAGATGACGGCGAGCGATCCGGTGAGGGTGGAGCTGGTCATTCGCAAAGCGGGTACTCTGGGACAGCGCGATCCGGGAGGATCGACGGCCCCGCGGGTGGCGTAGGGCGGGCGATCGCGGCTGGGGTGGTGGCGGCCGGTGCGGGACGGTGAACAGTTATGGGTAAGGAACGGCCACGGGGGGAGCGGTCGGAACGGGGTTCCTTCCGATTCGGACCGATGACATTAGGGTTTGGGCGATCTGATGGGGAGTTGCACCGTCAATCGCCGTCCGGCAGGAGTGGCGGGCCTGTATCTTTCCCGAATTGGAGCGATGACCCTTACCTTGGTTTTCTGCAGAAGCTGAAGTTTGTGGACGGGGGTTGCTGCGAAGGAGTCTTCTGCTTGCTGTGGGGTGAACCTGGCTGCGCTCGTGTTGGGTTTGGGCGATGTGACGGGGTGAAGGTTCGCGGTGGCGGAGCCGGGCCGGGCGGTTTGCAAGAGATCTGAAGGAACCGCAGATGCAGTAAGGCCCTGGAACTGTTTTCCGATTCGGGCGGATGACCTTACTTTGGTTTTCCGAAGAAGCTGAAGTTTGTGGACGGGGGTTGTTGCGAAGGAGTCTTCTGCTTGCTGTGGGGTGAACCTGGACTCACTCGTGTTGGGTTTTTGGGCGATGTGACGGGGTGAAGGTTCGAGGTGGCGGAGCCGGGCGGTTTGCAAGAGATCTGAAGGAACCGCAGATGCAGTAAGGCCCTGGAACTGTTTTCCGATTCGGGCGGATGACCTTACTTTGGTTTTCCGAAGAAGCTGAAGTTTGTGGACGGGGGTTGTTGCGAAGGAGTCTTCTGCTTGCTGTGGGGTGAACCTGGCTGCGCTCGTGTTGGGTTCGGGCGATGTGACGGGGTGAAGGTTCGAGGCGGTGGAGACGGGCGGTTTGCAAGAGATCTGAAGGAACCGCAGATGCTGGAAGGCCCGGTGCTCTTTTCCGATTCGGGCCAATGAGCTTACTTTAGTTATCCGAATAAAGCGAAGTTTATGGACGGGGGCTGTTGCGAAGGAGTCTTCTGCTTGCTGTGGGGTGAACCTGGCTGCGCTCGTGTTGGGTTTTTGGGGATTCGAAGGGCCGCAGTTTGAACGGCCCCAACGCAACCTTAACCCCAAAGTGCTCCCTAACCCAAGTAATGCTGTGGGGTGAACCTGGCTGCGCTCGTGTTTGTTTTTTGGGGTTCGAAGGGCCGCAGTTTGAACGGCCCCAGCGCAACCTTAACCAAAATGCTCCCTGGCCCACGTAATGCTGTGGGGTGAACCTTGTCTCACTTGTGTTTGTTTTTGGGCTTCGAAGGGTTGAAGGTTTGGCGGCTCCATGCAGCCTTAACCTCAAAGTAGCCGAGGCCCAAGTACCCTTAAGGTTCCGACTCTGGAATACAAAGCCTTAGACCGAATCCTCTCGGTTAGAATTCAGCCCATACCACTCCTCCCTCGGGGCCCAGGCCGTAATCGGATCGCCGCTGGCCGGCGTTCGCGACTGCTTTCACCGTTTTTCCGGAGGAAAAAATGAATCTCAGCAAAAAGCTCTTCGCCGAGTTCTTCGGCACCGCGTGGCTGGTCTTTGGCGGATGCGGCGCCGCCGTCCTCGCCGCCGCCTTCCCTGGCCTGGGCATTGGTTTTGTCGGTGTGGCTTTGGCCTTTGGCCTCACCGTGCTCACCATGGCCTATGCGATCGGCCACATTTCCGGATGCCACCTCAATCCGGCTGTCTCCGTGGGTCTTGCGGTGGGGCGCCGGTTCCCGTACGCCCATCTGGTGCCATACATCATCGCCCAGGTTGCTGGTGGCTTCGTCGGCGCTGCCACCCTGTATGTCATCGCGCGAGGCAAGCCTGGCTTTGTCCTGGGCGGCTTCGCCTGCAATGGCTACGGCGCACACTCACCTGGCCTCTACACCATGCAGGCGTGCTTCGTCGCTGAGATGGTCCTTACGTTCTTCTTCCTCTTTATCATCATGGGCTCTACTGACGTCCGCGCCCCCAAAGGCCTGGCACCCATTGCCATCGGACTCGGGCTCACGCTCATCCATCTCATCGGCATCCCTGTCACCAACCTGTCGGTGAACCCGGCCCGCAGCACCGGTCCGGCCCTGATTCTTCGCGGATGGGCTCTCTCGCAGCTATGGCTCTTCTGGCTCGCTCCCGCATTGGGAGGGGTGCTGGGAGGCCTTGTCTATCGTGTCTTCTTTGCTGAGAAGCCCGAACCGGGAGTCCAGGCGGTTCCGGCAAAACCTGCCTACGAGCCACTTCCAGGCACCTCAGCCGGCGACTGATCGGTTCGTTCCGATGGAGGCGGCTGGGTCGGCAGCCGCCTCCACGGGCTCGGGAAAAGATCCCGTGCAAAGCGTTTGCCGGAAAATCCGCGCCACGCCAGTCGTTTAGCATGAGTTCACCCGATGCCAATTCAGGCCCAGCTGAAACAGATCGTGGAGGAGCACCGCACCCTTTCGCGCTATGAAGCCCGGGAGACGCTGAGCACCATCCTGAGCGGCGAAGGCGATGGCGCCACGGATCTGGAGATTGGCGCTTTGCTCACCGCAATTGCGTCACGGGGCGAAACCGTGGACGAGCTCACGGGCTTTTCGCAGGCGATGCGCGGGCTGTCGCTCCCCATTCCTCTGGAGGCCGACGAACGCGCGGCTCTGGTTGACACGTGCGGCACGGGCGGGGATGGCCTTGGCACGTTCAACATCTCGACGGCCGCGGCGCTGGTGGCGACCGCAGCGGGCGCGAAAGTTGCGAAGCACGGCAACCGGGGCATTACTTCAAGATGTGGTTCGGCCGATGTGCTCGAAGCCATGGGCGTTCCGGTGGCACTCACTCCAGAGCAGTCTGCCGACTGCCTTCGCGCCACAGGATTCACATTCCTCTATGCGCCGGCGCTTCACCCCGCCATGAAGCGGGTTCAGCCGGTGCGCCGCGCCCTCGGGTTCCGGACCATTTTTAACCTGGCCGGCCCGCTGACCAACCCCGCCCAGGCACCGGCGCAAATCATGGGTGTCTATTCACCCATGAAGCTCGATGTGGCAGCCGGCGCCATGGCTCGTCTCGGTATTCGCTTCGGCCGCGTCGTTCACGCGCGTAACGGCATCGACGAGATCGCCCTCTCGCCCACCGATACCATCGTCGTTCGCTCGGTATCCGACCATGGTCCGCCGCACGCGATGTCTGTCCACGTGTCTCCGGAAGACGTCGGGCTCTCTCCGGCGGAGCTTTCCGATCTGCAGGGCGGTGAAACGGCTCAGACCAACGCTGCCATTCTCGAAGCCATCCTGAGCGGCGGTGAGAAAGGTCCGAAGCGCGACATTGTTCTCCTCAATGCCGCAGCCGCTCTGGAGGCTGTTGGCCTTGCCGCCGATCTGCGTGAGGGCGTGGCCCGTGCTGCCGATGGGATCGACTCCGGTGCGGCGAGGACTACTCTGCGCGCGCTGCGCGAGTTCGGCCGAAGCATCGTGCCGGCGTCCGGCTGATTTGAGGGTCTACGGATTGGTTTGCAGCTGCCTCCAGCCCGCTGCCGGAGCATTGGTTGAGTTCACCACCTGCCCCTGACCGTTGACCCAGTAGTTCGCGGTCGGCCCCGTCCAGACGTCGCGCTTTTCTCCGGTCAGCGGATCGGTTGTGGGGGTAATGCCGTTCAACGCGTTGGTGAAGCTCTGGACCTGCGACGCCTGGGCTGCCTGATGCTGTTCGAAGGCATTCACCTGGTTCTGCATGGCCTGCATCTGCGCCTCAAACTGCTGCACCTGCGCCTGCAGCTGCTGCAGCCGTCCCTGCTGGCGCATCTGCTGGTACTGGAGGCCCTGCGCGTCCATCTTTTTCTGGTACTCCAGCCAGGCCGGGCTTACTTTGAACGACGCCACGCTGTGCAGAACAATCGCTCGGGCTGTGGGAGCCTTGTCGGGAGACGCAACAAAACTCACCATCGCGGGCACCTGCCAGAGTCCCTGATAGAGTGCGGTCTTCGCATAGGCAAACACGACCTGCGCTCCGCCCTGTGTGTCGCAGCGATACGCGATCTGCCCTCCGGACGACTGCACCGCACCCTGCAGCGGCAGATAATCAGGAACCGTGAATCCCGCGTCCTGGCTATCCGCCTGGGGGTTGCGGCATGCGGCCCCGAACCGCGCATGCGAGTACAACACAGCAAATTGCGGACCGGTCCGGTAGCGCGCCACAATCATTTGTGCCTGCGCTCCAAGGTCGTACACCTCGCCCTCACGCGAGTGCAGCTGGTTCGGCACCGCATAGGAGGGGATCGCCACATCGCCCAGGCGGATCTCAATGGTTCCATCTGGTGACCGCACATCCACCATCGGGCGCTCATCGGAGTAGCCGAGGCGGAAGAGGCCGCCCCTGACCACCCAGCCCTGGGGCACGTCGAGGCTAAAGGCCTTCTCCATCGGATCCTGGAACTGGCTCCAGCTCACAGTCGCCGGCGACTGCGCCTCAGCGGCCAATGCGCCCGTGAGCAGGCACGTGAGGACAAGCGGGGCCCACATCCGCCGGGTTATGGCAGATGTGGGACGCCGCGAACTACCCCGGCAGAACGACCGTCCTGGTCTCATCGAGGAATCACCTCCGCTATTGTGGTGCTTCCGAAATCTCCTTCTCGCTCACAAACAGAAAAGCAGGTCCCTCGCTCGCCTACCCCATCTTCGATGGGGCCCCAAAGCGCTCGCTTCGGGATGACAGGTAACGGAATTTTGGAAACACGGCACTACTTGTATGCTCCCTCGCTCAGCAGCAACTCGTCACGATGGGCGCTGCTCTTCGTCATCGATCCGAAGGCAGGCTCGATGAGGGGCTGGGCTTTCAGGGTCTCCACCAGAGCCATGTTCACCTTATCCACGCCCTCCGGGGTACCGGAAACCCAAACGACCGTGAACGTGCCGGGCGCATCGGAGTGGACCGCCAGCTCATCGATCTCGTATTCGAGAAGCGTGCCGTCGGCAAACATTTTCTCGAGGAAGGGCGCGATGATGTTCTGGCTCAGCGATTCGACCGCGTCGCTGGGAGCGTCGGGCTTGAGCTGATAGGTTGCCACCCACGTATAGGCGTTCTTGTAGGATTCCGTCTTTTTGTTGTAATAGCGGCTGATGACGATCTCGTCCCAGTGTTTGGTGGCCGCGTCCATCGCAGGGGAGTTGGGAGTGCCGGCCGCGAACAGCGCTGCTCGCACTTTGAGGAGTCCGGCGATGGACATCGCAGTCCACCAGTCGTCGTGAGTTTCCCCGTCGACGGTGTGAACCACCAGTTCGTCATCGCCGTAGCCAACGATGGTTCCGTCGGCGAGGGCCTTGTCCATGACGGGTTTATTGGCGGCATCGGCCTTCGGCACTTCGGCCCAGTGAGAGCGAGGGATCTGCCAGTTGGCGACGTAGGTGAACATCGGGGGTTTGGGTTGTGCGGGTGAGGACTGCGCGCAGGCGGGAAGAACAGACAGGGTAAGTGCGCCGAGGGCGCAAAGGCCGAGGAACGTGCTGAACCATCGTTTGCTCATGGTCTTGCTCCGGTGTGGATGGGATCGGGAATGCAGGGGCCGGTGGATTGGGAGGGGTGGACCAGAGGTAGTCCAGGCGGGACGCCAAGTCAAGACAGGAAGCTGATTCGTTTTTACGGGGCAGAAGCACCGAGCGATAGGGTGAAACCGGCGGGCGGCCTCAACTCTCGGGACTGGCGCCACGCTGGCGCTCCAGCCGATTTGCCAGACCGCGGAGGCGCCGCGAGACCTGCGCCATCTTCACCTGCTTGTAGAGCAGCTCGGCGGCGTACCTGAGATAGAACGGGAAGAACTTCTCCTTCATCATCGTGGCTCGCCGGTCGGTGCGGTGCTTGCGGCGCAACCACCCACCCTGCAACGGATCGACCTTCTCGTAAATCACGCAGAAGTGAAACCACCGCAGCAGCGCGGTCAGTTGATGCAGATCGACTCCGGTGCCCGCCGCGCGCCGCAATACCGTTTCCATGTGCTCCAGCGTGTAGTAGCCGCGCCAGGCATCCAGGCAAAGGGGTTCCCCTTCCGCGGCTGTCATCGTCGCGTCGGCCCCATCCTGGTGCGCCTGAGACTCCGCCCTGGGGAGCGTCGCAAGGCAGTAGG
>Ga0335072_10007848_pt1 | contig 15509 bp, 12 predicted proteins | sample Lox_Sample_21_FD_206725 | JGI IMG/M metagenome (GOLD analysis project Ga0335072, IMG submission 206725) | Soil microbial communities from Loxahatchee National Wildlife Refuge, Florida, United States - Lox_Sample_2.1 | ecosystem: Environmental > Terrestrial > Soil > Wetlands | place: USA... | reverse complement strand
CACGGGCGGCGCCGCCTTCCAGGTCACCAATCCGGCCGAGGTCGAAACGATCTTCATCGAGGGAATCTCGACGAAGATCTGCACCCAGGACTGCCCGGCGCCGTAGCCGATCGACGCCGGACGCGGGCGTTCCCGTCTGGAAACTCGCTCGAAATCGTGTGAACCTCTGGCGCGGGTAGCGCGTCTTTATTGCATGAGGCCCGGCGAGAGCGGGGCGCCGGGCCTCACTTCAGGACTCCAGGCCCTGCGAACGGGCCTGGAGTCTTGCACGTCTCAGCTGACCGTGTCCAGCATGTGGTGCGCCCGTGCGATCAGAATCGGGACGGCCGGACCTTCCCGCTCGAAGCCTTCGCCGACGGTCTGGTTCAGCAGGTAGCGGGCATGGATGCCCTCCAGGACCACGGCGAGCTTGAAGTAGCCGAACGCGATGTAGTACCCGATGCTGGCGACGTCCCTGCCGGTCAGTTCCGCATACCTGGCCGCGAACTGGGCGCGGGTATAGAAGCCAGGCAGGGCGGTGACCGTGGCGCCGACATTCAAGTCAGGGAACGCCTCGCCCGCGTCGGCCCAGTACGACAACGTCAGGCCAAGATCAGCTAGCGGGTCGCCAAGGGTGGACATCTCCCAGTCGACGACCGCGGCGATCCGGGCTGGCGTCGTGAGCTGCACCAGGGTGTTGTCCAGCCGGAAGTCACCGTGCACCAGGGTGCCTTCGGCCCGCGCCTGGTCCGGCAACCCGGCCGTGAGTCTCGCTACCAGGTCGTCGTATCCCGGCATCTCCCTGTTATTCGACAGTTCCCACTGGCGCTGCCAGCGGGAGAGCTGACGGGCCAGGTAACCCTCAGGCCGGCCAAAGGTGTCCAGGCCCACAGCCGCGAGGTCAACGCTGTGGATGGTCGCGAGCATCTGCGCCAGTAGCTCCGACAGCTCAGCGGCCTGCGCGGCCGACAGCAGCTCCCCGTCCTGCGTGGTCCGCAGCACCAGGCCCGCCACGTACCCCATGAGATAGAACGGAGCGCCGATGATCTCAGGGTCCTGGCAGATGGCCAGCGGCTGCGGCACCGGTACGGCCGTCCCGGCCAGGGCTGACAGCACCCGGTACTCGCGGCTCATGTCGTGCGCAGTTGGCAGCACGTGGCCAAGAGGCGGGCGGCGCAGGACGATCTGGCCGCCGTCGAGGTCCAGGCGGTAAGTGAGGTTCGAGCGCCCCCCGGATATGAGCTCAACGCCGCGCAGCTCGCCCAGGTCAGCCAGACCCGCACCGGCCATCCATTTAGCCAGTGCAACCGGGTCCGCTATGCCGGGAACGCCGGGAACGGGCTGCGCACCGCCCGGAACCTCATTGTCGCCTGTCACCATTCACCTCATCTGCACCGATCTGGCCTGCTCCGGCCCGCTTGCAGCCCGCCGTCCGGCGCGAACGGGAACCGCATGCCGTAATGATTCCTTATCGGCGGCCACAGGCACAGGGGTCTGCCGCGTCATTCGCGCGGTACCGCCACGAAGGTACGGTATGCAACATGAGCGCCGAGAGTCTCTCCCAGACCCCCAGGACTACCCTTCGCCGGCTGCGGGAACGAGGACGCACCGAGCGCACGGACCTCGACGCCGTTCTCGATGCCGGGCTGGTCTGCCACCTTGGTGTCATCATCGACGGCGTGCCCGTCGTGCTGCCGACAGGGTACGGCCGGATCGATAACACCCTTTACCTGCATGGCTCGTCTGCTAACCGGTCCCTCCTGACCAGCGCCGGGCAGCAGGTGTGCGTAACGATCACGCTGCTAGACGGCCTGGTCTGCGCCAGGGCTGTGTTCCATCACTCGATGAACTACCGCAGCGCGGTGATCTTCGGTGAGGCCAGGCTGGTGACGGACCCGGAGGAGAAGCTCGCCGCGCTGCGCGCCGTGACCGATCACCTGGTCCCCGGCCGCTGGGAGCACGTCAGGGGGCCGAATCGCAAGGAGCTCGCCGCGACGGCCGTGCTAGCCCTGCCGCTGGACGAGGCGTCGGTCAAGGTCAGGGCTGGCAGCCCGAAGGACGACGAGGAAGATTACGACTCCGGCATCTGGGCAGGTGTGCTTCCCGCCGCACTGACGTTCGGCGAGGCTGAGCCGGACCCGGCACTGGCCGGTGACGTGCCCGTTCCCGGCCATATCGCCGCCCTGGCCGGCCGGGTGCGGGGAGCGGCGCCCGACGCAGCCGCTGGCCTCTGAGCGCCGCTGGCGCGAGGGCCTGTCCGGATCGCCTAGGCTGAACCAATGACTGACCGGCTCGTCTGGATCGACTGCGAGATGACCGGGCTTGATCTCACTAGCGATGCGCTCGTGGAGATCGCGTGCATCGTCACCGACGGTGAGCTGAAGCCGTTCGATGACGGGATCGACGTGCTGATCAAGCCCCCGGCTGAGGCCCTCGACGGCATGAAAGATGTCGTGCGGGAAATGCACACGGCCTCCGGCCTGCTGGCTGAGCTCCCGGCCGGAGTGACCCTTGGCGAGGCCCAGGACCTCGTGCTCGCCTACATCAGGCAGCATGTATCCGAATCGCGGAAGGTGCCGCTGTGCGGCAACTCGATCGCCACTGACCGGTCGTTCCTGGCCAGGGACATGCCTGAGCTAGACACATTCCTCCACTACCGCATGGTCGACGTCTCCAGCATCAAGGAGCTAGCCAGGCGCTGGTACCCGCGGGTCTATTTCGCCAGCCCGGAAAAGCACGGCGGGCATCGCGCGCTCGCGGACATCCGGGAAAGCATCACGGAGCTCCAGTACTACCGGGAGGCAGTGTTCGTGCCCCAGCCGGGCCCGGATACTGCGACCGCTCGTCAGCTGGCGGCTCGCATTACCGCCGAGCCCACGCCTCACGGGCAATCCGGTTCTGCAGACTGACCGGCGCCCGGTATGCTTCGTAGGCCGCGTGGCATTAAGGTGTCAGGCGGTCATGGTGGGCGTAGCTCAGTTGGTTAGAGCGCCAGGTTGTGGTCCTGGATGTCGTGGGTTCGAATCCCATCGCTCACCCCGATGAAACTGCAGGTCAGCGGCCTGTCTGCAGTTCGTTGCGCGCTGGCTCCCGGTTCGGATGCCCGATTCTGGAAGCGGTTTGGGAGCGGATCTTGAATGTCGGCTCCCGTTGAGGGGCCAGTAGCTCGTCCAGAACCGCCACCCTAGACGTCGGCCCTAACCGGGCGCGATCCCCCCAGCGGCTGTTCCCATAGCCCTTGGCAGCCCTGCCTTCAGTTCTGCATGCATGCCAAGCGTGACGTGGCTGTAGACCGCCTGCCATCACCGCGCGGCTGGAAACAGTTTGGGCATCGTCCGTTATCTTGCCATATCAGGAAAAGTAGAATGCTGTAACGGCAAGCTACGATAGTAGCCATTGCTTGCTGGCGTTAGGGCCAGCCAAGTTTTTACCGGAGGCCGCGCCAAATGTTAGGACGTCGCTGCTCGACGCTCGTCTTGCTCGCTGCAGCCGCCATTGTAGGCGGCGGTGTCACTCCTGTATGGGCTGCCGGGCAGGCCGGCGCCGCCACCCGTCCCGGGAATGTCACCATCTACCTGGCGCCGAACGGGAAGGACAGCAACAGCGGGACAAGTTCGTCGAGCCCGCTCCTGACTCTGGCCCATGCGCAGGCGGTGCTGACGAAGCTCAATCCGGCCGGCAACGTCACGGTCCTGATCAAGCAAGGCACCTACAGGGCCAGCGCTATCACGTGGTCGTTCTACGTGCCTGGCCACACGGTCTCGTTCATGCCCAGTAACTACAAGGTCGGTGGCGGCCGGCCGGCGGGCGGGGATCCGGTCTTTCTGGACCCGGCTAGCGGCGGTAAGTACATCGGCCAGACGTGGTTCACTGCGATACTTCCCGCTGCCTCGTCCAATTCGCTGCACGACGGCGGCAACACCGGCCTGCGCTTCTATTACCTGGAAATCGAGGACTACACCCAGGGCATCTCGTTCAACGGGCAGGCCGGCCACTCTTACCACAACAGCACCTTTTACATCCAGCCCAGCAAGGGCGTGAACGACAACGACGTGTCCGGCATGACGTTCTACGACATCGGTGATAAGTACGCTCCCGGTCAGACCGGCTACGGCGACATCCTGTTCACGGACTCGTCGTCCGACACCATCTACAACAACACCTTCGACAACTTCTATAACGGTGACGACCATGACCAGTTGCACGCGCTGTACATCACGCATTTCAGCTCGGACAACACCGTCGACCACAACCTTTTCGAGAACAGCAACGGCGAAGCCGTCAAGGTGCGTGACCGCAGTAACTACAACAACGTCTACTCCAACACGTTCAAGTCGACCGGCGGCGTCTCCGCCTACCTGGACGACTTCTGCGATCAGGCGTGCGTGAACGCCAACAGCGGGAAGTACCGCGAGTGCGCGTCATACGGCAACCGCTTCGCGGACAATGTCATCGAGTCCAATACATGGTGGGACCTGATCCCGGCCGGCGAGACCTACGCCGGCGGGTCCGGCTGCTCGATCCCCTCAGGACAGGAGCGCCTGCACACCGCGGGCAACAAGACCTGACCGTCGGTGAGCGCGGACGTTGACTGAACAGCTGGAAACGATGCGCTCACCGGGCGATGCCGAGCCGCCGGGCTAGTCATAGACGGCTGCAAGTCCTCCCGGTGTCCAGCCGGGACGCGGCGCCCTGGCCCACGCCGAGCTTCCGGGCAACCTCGACCTGAGTCATCTGCGCCGCCTTGCGGATCATCGCCCTCCGGCCGCGGCCTGCTGCCAGGTCCCGTCAATCTCGATCATGTCCGAGGCGTCAAGCGCCGCCTGGAGACCGACGACCTCGAACATGTTGGCGCCGGCGGCGATTGCCGCGCGTACCTCCTCCTCGCGCCTGGCGCGCGCCCGCGCGACAGAGAGGGCGCGGGAGGCGTCGGCGAGCGGGATGCGCAGCACTCCGTCGCCATCGGCGACAATCACATCGCCCGGCTCGATCAGGACGCCCCCGCAGACGACGGGAACGTTGACTTCGCCCGGTCCTCGCTTCAGCAGGCGGCCGGCGTACGTGCCGCGGCACCAGACCGGGAAACGCTCCTTGCTGAGCGCGTCTGAGTCGCGCACCGGCCCGTCCACGACGACCCCGGCGAGGCCCTTCTCGCGTGCCGCGACCGACACGAGCTCCGCGAACATCGGGGAAGATGCCCGGCCTGCGGTCGTCACCACAAGCACTTGCCGGGCACTTGCCAGCTGGAGCGCCCGGTAGGCGGCGAGCCCGTCGCCAGGGAAAACATGGGCGGTAACCGCCTGGCCCGCGATCTTGAGCCCGCGGTTCAGGGGCCCGATCGCCGGGTCGAGCAGGGCCATCCGGCCCGGCATGGTCTCCATGGCCTCGTGCAGGTCAGCGACGCTGGACCTGCCGATGGCCTCGATGACCGCCGGGTCGCCTGCCGGGATACGGGTGAAGATACGGTGCGTCATCGTCAGCTGCCGACAAGCGCCGGGTCAGCGGTGAGCTCTCGCACTCGCGCCCGGTATTTCTCGGCACTGGCCAGCTTGATCTCTTCATAGCCGCGGATCATGTCGGGCAAGGCGGCAAGTTCGACGGCAACTGCGTAGGTTTCCTGGCTCAGCGTCGCCAGCGCGCCTTCGATCATGCCCCGGTACTCGCGGATCAGCTCGAGCTCGGTGCGCCGCACCCGGGTGTGGCCGAACGGGTCGAAGGCGGTCCCCCGCAGCGGCTTCAGCATCCGCAAGACGACGAACACCGAGCGGAACCACGGGCCCAGGCGAATCTTGTTCTTCCTGCCGAGCGAGCGCAGGATCGGCGGGTGGAGCAGGTAGTACTCCTTCGCACCCGGGCCGAATTCGGCCCGCACCGCCGCCCTGGCCTGCGGGTCAAGCGAAAGCCTGGCGACTTCGTACTCGTCCTTGTACGCCATGAGTTTGTAGAGGTACCTGGCGACCGCCACGGAAAGCTCCGCGCCCGCAGCAGTTCGCTGCTCGGCCTCACGCACCCGAGATACGAACTCTGCGTAATCGCGTGCGTACTTCAGGCTCTGGTAAGCGACGAGATCGGGGACGCGTGTCGTGATCAGGCGCTCCAGTTCAGAGCCGGGAACGCTGCCCACCGCGTCGATGATCGCCCGTTCGGCGGTGGTCGGCTCGTGAACGGCCGCCGGCGGTGCCAGCGTGGCGAGGGCGGACGCGAACGCATCCGGGTCGGCGAGGTACTGCCGTCCCCGCCGGAAGGCCTGGAGGTTCTGCCGCACCTGCACCCCGTTGAGCTCGATCGCTTCCTCGACGGCCGCCGCGGGCAGCGGCAGCGCACCAGCCTGGAACGCCGCTCCGGTCAGGAACATGTTGGCGAACTGGTCGCTGCCAAGCAGCGTCACCGACAGCTTGCGGGCATCGACGAAGACCGACCGCTCCGCCCTGGTCGCTTCCCTGATTCGCGCGCTGACTGTCTCAACGTCGGGGAACTGAGCAGACGCGTCCGCCACCATGATCCCGGTCGGAACCCTCGACGTGGACACCACGGCGACGGTGCGCCCTGGATCCGTCACGGCGAGATTCCTGGCATCGGCAGCGACCAGGAGGTCGCAGCCGAGGTAGAGGTCGCACTCCCCCACGGACGCCTTGCTGCTCTGGTCGCTGGCGGTCGCGCTGATCTTTATGTCGGAGACGACCGCGCCGCCTTTCTGGGCCAGGCCGGTCTGGTCGAGGGTCGCGACCTCGCGGCCGGCTAGCAGGCCCGCTGCGGTGAGGACCTGGGCGAGCGTGACCACTCCGCTGCCGCCGATGCCGGTGATCCGCGTGGTGTGCGCCCCGGCGGTCAGGATGGAGATGACCGCGGGGTCGGGAATTTCGCCGGCCTCCAGTGCCGGCGCAAGCGAACGGCCGCCCTTATCCCGCTTCGAATCGGGAACGACAGACACGAACGAGGGGCAGTCGCCAGCCACGCAAGAGTAGTCCTTGTTGCAAGACGACTGATCGATGGCGGTCTTGCGACCGAACTCGGTGTCGGCGGGGTGGACGGACAGGCAGTTCGACTGCACGCCGCAGTCGCCACATCCCTCGCAGATCCGCTCATTGATCATGATCCGCGCGACAGGGTCAGGCGCCAGCCCGCGCTTGCGCTTGCGCCGCAGCTCCGTCGCGCATTCCTGGTCGTGGATGAGCACCGTGACTCCCGGCACGCGGCTCAGCTCCTCCTGGGCCTCGACTAGCCGGTCGCGATGCCAGACCTGCACGCCCGGTGCCAGGCGCACACCGCGATACCGGCTGACCTGCTCCGTGGTCACGACGATGCGGCGCGCCCCTTCGGCGAGAAGCATCCGCGTGAGCGCCGGGATGGGCATCGCGCCCGCTGCCTGCTGGCCGCCGGTCATCGCGACCGCCGAGTTATACAGGAGCTTGTAGGTCACGTTCACGCCGGCGGCCACCGCCGCGCGCACAGCCAGGCTGCCGGAGTGGTGGAAAGTCCCGTCGCCGATGTTCTGCAGCAGGTGCTTGCGATCCGTCAGGAAGGGAGCCATGCCGATCCACTGGGCGCCCTCTCCGCCCATCTGCGTCAGTCCGACGACATTCCCGACGGTGTCCGGCGTCATCATCAGCACAAGCGCGTGGCAGCCGATGCCGCCGCCGACGAGCGAGTCGCCCGGTACCTTCGTCGACGTGTTGTGCGGACAGCCCGAGCAGAAATACGGAGTGCGGGCGACTAGCGGCAGCAGCACAGGCGTGCGCTGCTGCTCGCGGGCCGCCTGCCAGGCAGCGACCGTCGCGAACCCGGGCTGGGCACTCAGCCGGCTAGCTAGCCCGGCCGCGACGCTGTCGGCGTCGAGCTCGCCATCGGCGGCGAACAGCGCGGCGCCCTCGGGAGTCTTCTTGCCCGTCACCCTGGGCGCGGCCGGGATGCCGTAGAGGACCTGCTTGACGGCCGACTCAACGAAGCCGCGTTTCTCCTCCACGACGATGATCTCGTCCAGGCCGCCGGCGAACCCGGCGATCTCCGCCGGGATCAGCGGATGGATCATGGCCAGCCGCAGCAGCCGCACGCCCGCCGCATGCAGTCCTGCGTCGTCAAGTCCGAGGATGCGCAGTGCCTGGCGCATGTCGAGGTAGGTCTTCCCGGCCGCGACGATCCCGATCTTCGGGGTCGTTCCGAAGCTCTCAACCCTGTTCAACCGGTTGGCCTGAGCGTAGGCCTGCGCGGCGTCCAGCCGGATGCCCTCGCGGCTCCGTTCCATCTCCGACAGGTCGGGCTGCAGCAATCGCGCGCTGACCCGGTGCTCGAACCGCTCTCCGCGCCACCGGACTTCGGGCGCGACGGGCGCTATGCGATCGCTGTCAACCCGGACCTTGCCAGTTCCGTCGGCGACATTCGTGACGATCTTCAGGGCGACCCAGAGACCGGAACAGCGCGACATCGCCACGGCATGCGTGCCGAGGTCGAGCACGTCCTGCGGATCGGCCGGGTAGAGGATAGGCATCCCGAGATCGGAGAGCAGAATCTCGGAGGCGCCAGGAACGGTCGACGACTTCGCCGATGGATCGTCGCCGACGAACGCCACCGCGCCGCCGCGCGGGGCCGTGCCCATCAGGTTCGCATGCCTCAGCGCGTCCGTGGCCCGGTCAAGGCCGGGTGACTTGCCGTACCAGTACCCGGTCACGCCATCGACCCTGGCATCGGCCAAGCCCGGCGCCAGTTGGGCGCCCTGCACCGCGGTGGCTGCGAGCTCCTCGTTCACCGCGGGGCGGAACACCACGTCGCAGGCGTCGAGCACCTGCGCATGCCGTTGCAGCTCAAGGTCGTAACCGCCGAGCGGCGAGCCCTCGTATCCGGAGACGAACGCGGCCGTGTTGAGTCCGCTGGAACGGTCAGCGCGGCGCACGTTCAGGGGCAGGCGCACGAGCGCCTGAACACCGGTCATCTGCGCATCGCCGGTTTCGGCGGTATAGCGGTCCTTCGGCTGAATCGTCAACGTGCCGTCCCAGTGCTAGGCGCTCGTGAATATCACAAGGCTCGCACCAGAGAAGCGGCTATTCTACTGACAGAATTCAGATCTTACGATGGAGATATCGTGGAAATCACGAAAGCTGCCGAACCGGCGCCTGTACCGGGCACGCGCGCGCTGTTCGCCGGACTGGCCGCGCGCCTCGGTCGCGTCACGCCGGAGATCACGGCGCGCATCCGCGCGGAGATCCCCGGGTACAGCGCCCTGACGTACGGTGAGCATTTCGCGGACGTGGACCGCCAGATCCGCGACGCCGTCGGCGGCCTGGTAAGCGGGTCAGGCCCGACCTCAAGCGCGATCGAGCATGCACGCGGCATGGGCCACCGCCGGGCTGCGGCCGGGATGGCGCTTCCCGATGTCATCGAGGCCTATCACATCGCCTACCGGGAGATCTGGGCCGAGTTGCTCCGCGACGCGCGGGAGTCAAAGCCGCCGCTCGACAGCGTCCTCGCATCCGTGGTCAGCTTGCTGTGGCTGTGGTTTCACCGCCTCAGCGCAGCCGTCGCCGAAGGGCACACGGCGGAGACGCGGGTGCGCCGCAGTGACCGGCTCGAGCGCGAGCGCGAACTGATGGACCAGCTGACAGGCCGGACGGCCGTCGACGACGCGATCGCCACCGAACTCGGATACCAGGTCGACGGCGAGTTCGTGGTCGCGTGCGTAGTCGGGCTAGGCCGACGTGACGCCGCCGACCGCCTGGCGGAGGCACTGCACACGGCTGGCTCCCGAGTCACCTGCACTTATCACGAAAGGCACATTGTCGTCGTCGCCCAGGGCCTCACAGCCGCGCAGATCCGCGCCGCAGTCGAGGCGATCCGGCCGACGGCCAGAATTGGCATCGGAATTCCCCGTCCTGGTCTAGCCGGCGCGGCGGTGTCTCTCAGGGACGCTCAGGAGGCCGTTGAACGCACGAGTGAGGACCGCCGGATAGTCGAGTTCGAGCACGACTGGCTGATGTCGTGCCTCAAGGCGATCAAGCCGCGGTTCGAAACGATCCTCCAGCCGACAATGGCAGTGGCCCGGAGGCATCCGGATCTTGCCGAGACTGTCCTGGCCTATTCCGGATGCCGGTACTCAGTGAGCGCATGCGCACGCCAGCTGCATATCCATCCGAACAGCGCCAGGTATCGCCTTGACCGCTGGAAGGCCCTGACCGGTCACGATCTTGAAACTGCCGACGGGCTGACCGCCTCTGTCATAGCGCTCGAATTGATGAGCTAGGACCTGGCAGACGTGGTGTGCAAAGCGGCCTCCGCTTGCTCGGCCATCCTGAGGTGCGTCTGCAGCATAGGCAGATAGCGAGTGGCATATGCCTTCACCGCCGCATTGCTGCCTGTGCTCTCCTCTTTCTTGAATATGGCGATAGCTGCCTTGTGGCCACTGATCGAGGCACTGACGAAGCCCATGTCCTGGCTCCGGCCCTTCTGCGCCTCGATCCGAGCCACGGCGGCTGAATTCGCGGCACCGGCTGTCGTCGGCAGGGTCACATGCAGGCTCGACGCTAGTGCCCGGAGGTTAGCTTGCGCCGTTGTGTGGTCACGTGCGTAACGAGCGCCGAGGTTCCTTTCTGCCGTCATCGAGGCGCGTGCCTCCATGAACCTGCCTAGCGAGATCTCGGTCAAGTTGATCTGCGATGCCTGATCCATGAACATGCGATCTTGGCTGGACACCGCCGGGGTGGTGCGAGTGGCGGCCAGGCTGGCGTTGCCGGCCCTGGTGCTGACACCGGCCGCTGCTGTCCCGGCAGTCGCCGCTATGCTCCAGCCTGCCGTGGCCAGGCCGATGGCGAGCCCGGCGCTCGCTGCCATCTTGTGCAGGGTCATCGAAGCCTCCCCTCATATCGCTCTCAGAACCACTCCCCGCTAGAGGTCTGTGAAAACGACGAGAGGGGTAACCTTCCGTACCCCAGGGATGTCAAAAGGCGCTGGTCAGGAGATAGCGATATTAATTTCCTGATGGACAGATTCGGTGCTGTCCACCGACGCGGCTCGGCAGCCTCAAGACCAGGAAACCCGCGCGACGACAAACCACTGCCCGTCGAGAAGCGTCTGGCCGCCGATCTCCTCGGAGAGCTGATCACCGGAGAGATACCGCTTGTAGACCCAGTGACGGGAGTCGTCATTGAGCACGCGTTGCTGCCACTGTTCGGCTTCCACTCCAGGCCGCAGGGCTGAGTCCACCACAACAAGCTCGCCGGCCACCCGGCGGACTTCGACGAGGAAGGCCGTCCGCTCCGCGGGAGCCAGGTGCCCGTAGAAATGGCCGGTGAAGACCCTGTCAAAGGCGCGATCGGCGACTGCGAGACGCAATCCGTCACCAACTAGGGCAGTCCCGTCAGACAGGCGCGATCTGGCAATCGCCGCCATGGACGCGCTCTGGTCGATCCCGACGACGGATCCGCGCAGGTGCCTGGTCAAGAACCCGGTGCCGCACGCGACGTCAAGTGTGCGGGCGGGTGGTAGCCGTCGTATCAGATCGATGACCTGCTCGACGCCAGCCTCCCAGCCAGGCCGGTCCCGCTCGGCAAACCTGCCCAGACCGGTGTACCACTCGTCGTACTCCCCCGCCCGCTGCTCGTAATAGGCGGCGGTCGCCGGATCAGTTGCGAAGGCAGGCGGCATCGTTGGCATAGTCGCTAGTTTGTCATCGGCCGCCTGGCCGGCGTCGCGTCAAGCCATTCGATCGGCGTCCCGGCGTCGATCGTCAGCTCGTCCAGGGCACGCTTGCCGATCTTTGTCAGCAGGTCCTGAGGCCCGGTGAACGCGAGTGCCCGAACGCCGAGATCTAGGACCCAGCCTCGCCCCCGTTCCCACGTGGCGTCGTCGATCCGCAGTCGGGCACGAAAGGCAGGACGCTCAGCGCCGGACAGCATCGTCCAAGCGATCATCATGTCGCACGCCGGGTCACCCGTACCGACATGGTCGAAATCGATAATCGCCGACACCCGGCCGTCCAGCACCACAACGTTGGCAGGATGGAGGTCGCCGTGGAACCACGTCGGTCGCCCGCTCCAATCCGGCACGTCGAGCACCTTCTCCCAGATCCGGAGCAGCGGCGCAGTCTCGGCGACTGAGCCGGCAAGCAAGCTGATAGCAGACCGGACTTGGTCGTTGCGGCCCGCAAGGGGATGCCCCGAAAGGGATTCTGTGGTCCGCTCTCATGAACGTGCTGGAGCGCGTCGAGGAACTCCGCAGGTCTCGTGCCGCTTCCGCGAGATCAAGCTCGGGTTCTAGCGCGGCAACTGCGTAGCCACAAGCCGTCGCACGAGCCCGGCATCGATATCCGCCTCCGGCGGCGGGCGCTGTCCGGGACTCAGGCAAGCCTCCCGACGCTCAGAAAGCGCGGATGCCGTGGGGGGTGCCGAGGCCTGTTGGCGCGTTGTAGCCGGGGGTGGCCACGCACAGGTAGTCGTTGCCGCAGCGGAGTTTCGGCGACATGGGCGCAAAGTCCCAGGCGTTGTTCCCAATGCCGATGTGGTTGAACGACCGCGGGTGCTGGTAGAGGTTCTTGGTCGTCACCGTGGCGCCGTTGCCTGCCAGGCCGTAGATGCCCGCGATCAGCGGGGCCGCGACGCTGGTGCCGCCCACGGTGATCCAGCCGCCCCAGGCCTTGTTGTAGATCGGCACGTTCCACGCCACTGCCGCGACGTCGGCGATAGTCCGGCCCGGGCACTGTACCCGGTGCTGCCAGGCTGGCCGGCGGACGTAGGCGGAGCAGCCGCTGCTGCCGGCGCCGGCGTAGTTGTTCCAGACCGCTTCCCGCCAGCCGCGCCGGTCGTGGGAGCGGGTGAGCTCGGTGCCGCCGACAGCAGTGACCGTGGCCAGGTTCGCGGGGAAGTTCGCAGAGGTGAAGCCGCTGTCACCGGAGGCGACCACCACAGTGTGGTGCTTGAGCCGGTAGTCATGGGCGTAGGTCATCGCCAGGCCGTTCTCCGGCTGGCCGTAGCTGTTGCTGATCACCTGCGCGCCGAGCCGCGCGGCAGTCTTGTCGGTCATGCCGAGCGGCCCGAGATTGGCGTTGTTCGCTTCGACCACCAGGATGTGGCAGTGCGGGCAGGCCACCGAGATCATGGACACGTCGAGGGTTACCTCAAGGTCCCAGCCCGACAGCCGCCCGGACGGCGGCAGCTTCTTGCGCCCGCCGTACTGGTTGACCACCCGGAAACAGCCGCTCTTGACCGTGCACGGCGGCAACCCGAAGTACTTGCGGTACACCCTCAGGTAGTACGCCAGATGCGGAGTGTTGTAGGCGATCGAGACCGCCACGGTCTGGTGCGACTGCCGGCTGACCGGAAGCCGGTAGGCGGACTCGATCTCCTTGGGAGTCAGGCCCTCGGGCCTGGTCACCTTCCCTGACTGTCCCCGTGCGATCGCCCGGTTGACCGACGTCTGCGGCTGGTACAGGGCGAAGCACGAGGCCGTGCCTGGAGCGGGCGGCCACTGGCACGCCCGCCGCATCCCCGAGGCGGGGCTAGCCGCCTCATGCCGGGCCGCCTGGGCCGGCGTAGCTTGCACGGCCAGTGCGCCGGCCGTTATCACCGCCACGGCGACGGCCGCCGCGCCGGCCGCGAGGCGGCTCCGCAGAAAGTGGTAGCGCGCGCTGGGCCGCCGGGACCTGAGGCTCATCTGGGTGCTCCTGTTCGCTGGGTCAGGACGAGACGCCGTAGGCGCGCACTATGGTTTCGGTGATCGAGCCACCGGCTGCGTCAGTGGCGCTGACCCGCAGCGTCACGTCAGTGCCGGCTGGCGCGCTGAAGCCGACCTGGAACTGGCCGCCGGCAGCAGCGGTGACCGTGGCAGGGTCGAAGCTTTGCCCGTCGTTCAGCGAGTAGGCCGCGCTGAGGCCGGTGATCGCCGATGCAGCGGCGAGCTGGACGTGACTCACGCTGACATCGACGGTCTGCGGGCCGGGTGCCGTGTCACCGGTCAGCGACAGCCCCTGGACCTGGTAGTTCAGAGTCAGTAGCGGCTGGATCGCGCACCGGTAGTCCGGCACGGCGTTTTCCCGGACGATCTTGTATCCGCAGAACCAGCTGTGCGGCACCCTCGCGGCCGGCTCGGCCCGGGTTTCCCACGTCCAGACCGTGCTGCTGGCCGGCGACAGCGGATACCGCGCGCCCCAGGTCCCGGCGTTCAGCACGAACCGGATGGTCGACGGCTTGCCGCTGACCTTGACCGGGAGGAGCCCGATTGTGGCAGGGTTCCCGTGCGCGATTCGCTTCCCGTTCTGGTAAACGGCGTAGCTGTCGACCACCGTCTCGCTGAAGGGGCCATAGAAGCCGGCGCCGACGTGGCCGAAGTAGTTGTCGCTGAACGGTATCTCGGACAAGACGAGGAAATTGCCAGCGCGGAAGGCAGACGGATACTGCGGCAAGTCGTCCGCCAGCGAACCGGTCAGCAGCTGAACGTCCGGCTGCGGGTGCAGCGGGTAGGCGTTCCAGTCCTCGCTCAGCTGCCCTCCCGCCGGCAGCGCGCGCCACGCGTCGTTCACGAAGGCGAAGGAATTGATGTTCGGCAAGTACTCGAACTGCCAGGCGATGTCCGGGCCGGCCGAGAAGTACTGGACCTGCTGGGTAGGCAGCCTGAACGGCACAGCCTCAGCGATAACCCCGCCCGCAAGCTGGTTAGCGAATCCGCCAAACGCGAACCAGCCGCCAGCTGACTTGACGTCCTGATAGAAGACCTCGTTGACGGTCGCCAGGTCAGCCGCCGTCACAACATAATGCTGCGGCGGGATGATGCCGGGCGGCCCCTGGAAGTCCAGGTTGTAAAAATACGGGGTGCCTTTTGTCTTCGGCGGGTTCGTCAGTGTCGCGGTGGTGTAAGTACTCAACCGGCCGACGGTCGGCTTAGCGGTCGTGGGGCTGACGAACAGCGAGATCCCGCTATCAATGAAGGTGAAAGAGTTCACCGAGCCGTGCAAGCCAGACCGGATCAAGTCGATGCTGACCTGCGACGGGACCGCGGGGCGCGGCGTAGCAGCGGCGATCTGGCTGGTGGCTGAGCGCTCATCCACCCGCACAGTCGTGGCGCCCTTCACCGTGAACTGCGGGAGCACCACCAGGCGTTCCTGGGGGTTTTGGCCGTGCTTGCCGAAGCTCAGGAAGTCGCCGATCGCCCAGTAGCTGCCGACCGGAACGCTGAACTTCGCCGAACCCTTCCAGAAGAAGCTGAGGCCCTCGAAGTCAGGGCCGCCGAAGATGTTTGGATTGGCGGCATTGAAGACGATGATGCTGTCGCCGTAATCCTCGCCGCCGTTCAGGTTGCGGCCCAGCATGGTCAGCGTGCGCATCTGGTAGGCCGGGCGGACCGGCGTCACGACCGCGGGAACGCCGGCCAGTGCAATGCGCACCCCGCCGGCGAACAGCCCGTCCTGGCCGTAGCTCGCCCGCGCGTGATCGGAAACGAACTGCCGGGCCAGCGCCGCCCCGAACGCTCTCGCCCCCGCCGCCGTCAGGTACCCGCTCGCGCTGCCCCCGCCTGAGCGGGTGACCGTCACGCCGGGCAGGCTGGGCCGGGTG
>Ga0335072_10007847_pt1 | contig 15512 bp, 16 predicted proteins | sample Lox_Sample_21_FD_206725 | JGI IMG/M metagenome (GOLD analysis project Ga0335072, IMG submission 206725) | Soil microbial communities from Loxahatchee National Wildlife Refuge, Florida, United States - Lox_Sample_2.1 | ecosystem: Environmental > Terrestrial > Soil > Wetlands | place: USA... | reverse complement strand
GCGCGTGAGGAGTTCGACCGGATCGGGGCGACGAATACCGTCACCGTCCCGCTCGGCGTGGACCTGCATACCTTCCACCCGCGCCGGCACTCCTACCTGGTGCGGCGGCGATGGGCCACACCGCAACAGATTCTGTTGGTCCACTGCGGCCGGCTGTCGGTGGAAAAGCGTGTCGACCGCAGCATCGACGCACTGGGCGCCTTGTGCCACGCCGGCGTCGACGCCCGGCTGGTCGTCGTGGGCGAGGGCCCATTGCGGGCCAGGCTGCAGCGACAGGCCGCCCGGCTTCCGATCGACTTCACCGGTTTCATCAATAACCGCGACACCGTGGCGGGACTGCTCGCCACGGCCGACGTGACGCTGGCACCCGGGCCGCATGAGACCTTCGGGCTGGCCGCACTGGAATCGCTGGCGTGCGGTACGCCGGCCGTGGTGTCGCGCACATCGGCGCTGACCGAGATCGTCACACCCGACAGCGGCGCGTCGGCCGACAACGACCCCTTCGCCATCGCGAGAGCGGTCGGCACCATCGTCAGTCGACCCGAGCAGCACCGCCGCAGTTCTGCGCGACGCCGCGCGGAGAGCTTCACCTGGCAACGTGCGGCGGCGGGCATGCTCGCGTCGCTGGGAACCGGCGATGCTGAAGAAAGCGCCTAATGGCTTCGCGGCAGCGCTGCGAGCATCGCTTCGACCTGTCCGCGCGTCAGTGTGGTAATGCTTCCATCCGGTAGCCCGAGGATGCGGTCGATGGCGAGCGCGTGGAGTCTGAATCTGGTTGTCAGACAATCGATTGCCTGCTCGCGCGCGGATTCGTCGGCGGCCTGCAACACCTCTACGACGTTTGAGTTGGTGCGCGCGGCGAGGCTGTAAAACATGTCGGCGACCCCTTCGGGATCGAACGTGTCAAAGACGCCGCCGTCGACCCCGTCCGATATCAGCCGCGTCAGCAGCGGCCGGAACAGCGCTTGCTCGACCGCGACGATCCGTCCGTACAAGTGCGCATTCTCCGGGCGCAGCAACGAGACCATGGCGGCCAACTGCTCCGGTCCCGCGATTTCCATCTTGACGTCAAAACCGGCCTGCAACACCGCGTTGAGCCGGGCCAGCGCGTCACCCTCACACCCGGCCACCGCGTCCTCGATACCGGCGAACGCTTCGCGGGCGCTGCGCTCGGCCAGCGCCTCGATCAACGCGTCTTTCGACGGAAACCAGTGGTAAAAGGCGCCTTTGGAGACCCCGGCATCGGCGATGAGATCGTTCAGGCTGACATTGTCATACCCGTGCCGCAGAAACAGACCCGTCGCCCGATCAAGCAGCTCCGCTCGACGGATGTCCGGATGCTTAACGACCCGCGGCATCCGGCTTCCAGCCGACGTAGGTCAGATACACCCCGGCCGAGGCCAGGCAGGCGAACAGCACCCAGATCAGCGCGATCGCACCCGAGCTGTAGAGGGCGTTGCCGGCGGCGGCGTAGGCCCGGGGAACGGTCAGCAGCAGCAGGCCACGTATCGCGAGAAACCAGCCGACCACCGACACGATGATTGCCGCAGGGCTGCGCCAGTATTGATGGAACGCGATGATGATGAGGCCGGCTATCAAGAGAATGGCGCCATACAGCCACGGCCACATGGGGTTTGCCTTGAACTCGTCAAACAGGGTGTGCATGTACGCGCCGCGCACCGCAACCGTGGTGGGCACGATCATGAAGAACGGCCCCAACACGCGGGCGAACATCCGGGTTCGGATCTGTGACTGCTCTGATGTGCTCATTGCGCTACCTCCGTTCTCGCCATCGTATACCGACCAGTGGTCGGTATGCTAGACCACTGGTCGCAAGGCCTGCTAGAAGTCAGAGATGTCCCTGGGCAGCCACAACGAGATCAAGCGCGCTGAGCAGACCCGGATCCGCCGCGCAGACTGCGGGGATGGCATTCACCACTCGGGCGGCGGTGGCAGTTGTGCCGGGTAAGTCTCCGCCGTTGAGCGCAAAGTCAACCTGTACCGGCGGATCACCCTCGACCGTGATTCGGGTCAGCCGCCGGGTGGCGCTGCCCGGAGCGATATCGGGCTGCCAGTCTTCTATCGGTTCATCGGGCATCGACCAGATCGAGGAGAACTGCAACCGCGGCTGACCGCCGATGATGGCGTCGAATCGCATTCGCACACTGGCGATGGTGCCGGGGGCAATCTCTCCGGCATCAAAACTGTAGTGACGATCGGCAAGCGCAACGTCTCGATGTTCGTGAATGTCGTCGATGGTCCAGCCGAGCCCGTCTGCCGAGAGGCGCAACGACGGCGCAAACAGACCAATCATTGCTCCCGGCGGATAGGCTTCGGCGTCTTGTTCGGGCGTCCGCCCGAAGCCCAGGGCCCCGAAGAAGCCCGGCACCCGATACGCGCCGCAGGGAATGCGTTCCTGGACAAGCACTTTCGTTGGCAACTCACTCATACTCGCCGCATGCACGGCAAGAATGTCGCTGGTGAAGCCGGGCGCGATGCCTGTGGCGAACAAGGAGCTAAAGCCTTGTCGGCACGCGGCCTCAAGCTTCCCGCGCGCGGTGTCGTCAAGCGCCGGTGGATGAAACAGCACCGGACACGGTGTGACAACGTTCTTTCCGCTTGCCAGGAACGCACACACCTGGTCAACGACTTCGTTGCTGTCACGACCGGAATCCGTGGCGAAGTACGTCACGCACTCAGCGTCGAGCGCGAGAAAGTCCGCAAGGCTGTCGGTGGCCGCGACACCGACGGGAGAGTCTCCGACCAGCTCGCCGGAGTCCCGACCTACCTTCTCGCGGTTATGCACCAGCTGCCCGACCAGTTCCAAATGCGGTGACCGGAGGATCTGCCGAAGCGCGATCGATCCGGTGTAACCGGTACCCACGTGCGCCACCCGATACTTGTTGCCCACACCGACTCCTCGTTTGCTCTGCGGTCCATCAGGACCCTACGCGGCCCTTTGCTGAGAGGAAATGCTCTTGATCCGGTGGTTAGGCTCGACGGAGGCGATCAAGGAGGTGAGTCGGTGGAAGCGCGCGACCAGGTGCTGATCACCGCCACGGAGCTGGCCGCCCTTATCCAGGCGGGTGATCCGCTCACCGTGCTGGATGTGCGTTGGCGGCTCGACGAGCCGGACGGGCGCCCGACCTATCTGGAGGGCCACATCCCGGGCGCGGTGTATGTGTCACTCGAAGACGAGCTCAGCGATCACACGATCGCCGGCCGTGGCCGTCACCCGCTGCCCTCGGGGGGCGATCTGGAGGCCGCCGCGCGGCGATGGGGAATCCGCGCGGACTCGTTGGTCGTCGTCTATGACGACTGGAATCGCGCCGGTTCGGCGCGGGCGTGGTGGGTGTTGACCGCGGCGGGGCTGCCGAAGGTGCGGATTCTGGACGGCGGCCTGTCCGCATGGCTATTCGCCGGACACAGCCTTGAGACCGGTCCGGTCGAGCCGCAACCGGGGAATGTGACTGTGCTGCACGATGATTTGTATGCCGGGAGCCGACCGACCTTGACCGCCGAGCAGTCCGGAGCAGGCGCCGTGACGTTGCTCGATGCCCGCGCGCCGGAACGCTTCCGCGGCGACGCCGAACCTCTCGACCCCGCTGCCGGTCACATTCCCGGTGCCAAGAACCTGCCATTCACCGCGGTGCTGGCCGCCGACGGCACGTTTGTTGGCGACTACGCAGTCGCCCAACTACTCTCCGACCGCGGCATCGGTCGTGACGGCCCGTTAGGCGCCTACTGCGGCTCAGGGATTACCGCCAGCGTCGCGGTCGCGGCGCTCACGGCGACGGGCCGCCAGGCGGCGCTTTTTCCTGGGTCATGGTCGGAGTGGTGCTCGGACCCGGACCGCCCGGTGAGCCGCCGTCCCGAATAGCACAAGCTTTCCTAGGCTCCCGAGCGCGGCACCCACTCCACCGATGTAGGCCTTGGCGATCTCACGGACGGACACTTCAGCGCCGTCCGGGAGCGAAGTCAGCCACGCGACTGCGTCATCGCGTTCTTCATTGCCATACACCCACACCGGGCACGGCATCCAAGCGCCGATGCCGCGGGTTGGCGTCCGAATCCAGCCGATATCAGTCACGACAGCGCAGCCGTCGAGCACCTGCAAGTAGCCCAACCCAAGTCGGGTGTCCGCCCACAGCGCGCCCGGCGTGATGCGTTCGAAGCGGGGACCAAACTGGTAGAGCAGGCGCATCCGACTTCCAGTTCGTCGCGCCTGATCGACCAACGGCGCAAACACCCGCTTGTAATCCTCTGCCGTAACCGTCCCGACGGCTTCAAGGGCCCGAATGCCGGCAGGCATGCCGGCAAGTTCTTTCAGCACCACGACCCCTCTCCGGCGTCGTCGATAAAAAGATTCTATTTCTTAGTGCAACTATTTCATAGTGCTATAGTTAGGGTGACCCTGCTAGTTTGGGGAGGTACGGCACATGGACGTCGCCATCGTCGGCGCTGGCATCGCCGGCCCAACGCTCGCGTACTGGTTATGGCGTTATGGTCACCAGCCGACCCTGATCGAAAAGGCGCCGCGGCTCCGCACAGGCGGCTATGTCGTGGACTTTTGGGGTGGCGGATACGCCGTCGCCGAGCGCATGGGACTCACCGCCGAATTGCACGGCGCTGGGTATGTTGTTCACGACGTGCGGCTAGTGGACCGATACGAGCGGAAGGTGGGGGGGTTTTCGGCCGATTTGTTCCGGCGGAACGTCGATGGCCGGTTCGTCACTGTGCCGCGCGGTGATCTGGCGGCGATGATCTACCGCTCGATCGGCCACCATGTCGAGACGCTGTTCGGTGAAAGCGTTTCCGCCATCGCACAAGAGGACTCAGGCGTCCGGGTCACACTCGAGCACGGCCAGTCACGCCTGTTCGACTTGGTCATCGGCGCCGGTGGCATCCATTCGCCGGTGCGCGGTTTGGTATTCGGCCCGGAATCTAGATTCGAGACCGACCTCGGCTACCGAGTGGCCGCCTTCGAAGCAGACGGCTATCAGCCCCGCGATGAACTCGTCTACCTCGCCTACAGCGCGCCCGGGCAAATGGTCGCGCGATTCGCTATGCGTGGCGAAAAGACCTTGTTTCTTTTCGTTTTCAGGGCCGATAACATGAGCGGCCCTGACCCACAAGACTTGTCGGAGATCAAAACCACCCTGCGTCAAGTCTTCGGCCGCGCCGGGTGGGAATGCCCCGAGATCCTACGCAAACTCGACGGGGCCTCCGAGGTGTACTTCGACCGCGTGAGCCAAATCGTCATGGACAACTGGTCGAAGGGACGGGTAGCGCTCATCGGTGACGCCGCGGCCGCGGTCTCGCTGCTCGCTGGTGAGGGCACCGGTCTGGCAATGGTGCAGGCCTACGTGCTGGCCGGCGAACTCAGCCGCGCAGGTGCGGATCATCGCGAAGCGTTTCGTCGCTATGAACGCCAGCTGCGTCCGATCGTTGAGGCCAGGCAGCGGTCGGCGCGCGCATTCGCCTCAATGTTCGCCCCCAAGACGTCGCTGGGCCTGTGGACCCGCAATCAGGCGTCCAAATTGCTGAACATCCCGCACGTGGCCGATTGGGTCATCCGGCGTGAATTCCGCGACGACATCGCTTTACCTGAGTATGTCGCGTAGCGGCATACTCGATTCAGACGCCCCAGCTCCGCAGAAACGCCGCGGTCACCCGGGCGGCGTTGCGGGCCGCCATCTTCTTGTAGAAGAAGAACTGGAACGGAAAGCCCGGCAGGTGAAGTGGGTCACCGGGCCCGTCCGAAATCCCCCGGATCCCCAGGAATGGGACGCCGTGCGCGTCGGCGACAGCCTGCGCGGCCGCGGTCTCCATGTCCGTGGCGTCGAAGGCCGGGTTTGACGTCAATCTGACACGCAGGTTGCTGGCCAATGCGTTTTTCAGCCACGGCCCGGCCGCCTGGAAGAAGTTGCCGGTATGCAGAATTGAACGGTCGGGCACGTTGCGGGGTTGGCAGCCGAAAACGTCGCCGCCGTTGGGGATGCAGGGGAACGCGACGCCGTTGTTGGTGTCCCAGCTGCAGCCGTCGCCGCCGACGAACACCTGCGGTCGGCGCTGCAGGTTGACGTGTGTCAGTGCGACAGAAAGCCTCTCAGCCGCAGCCAGCATCCTGGAGTCGACCGGATGAAACGTCGTGCCGTCGTCAAGCGTCCATCGCGCCGGTATGGCCACATCCGCGATGCTGGTGCGCCCGGCGCCGCCGGCGACCCCGGAAAACACCACTGCGGCAATGGCAATACCGGAATTACGGGTGAAGCGGGCGAAAGCGGTCTCGGTGGTGTCGGTGGTGTTGACCAGGCCGATGCCGGTCATCGCCACGACCACCTTCCTGCCGCTGATCGAGCCGAGGTAAAAGTGGCGGCGGTCGGCGACCACCACCGGGCTGGGGTCGAGCTTGGTGCGGGACAGCACCGCGTCGGCCTCGGCCGGAAACGCAGACAAGACCAGCGTGCGCTGTTCGGTTGGATCCGCCGTCACGGTGGGCACTTCCTCGGGCTCGGCAGCGGTCACATTCTAATTTCCGCCGCGCCAAACGGGGCCAAACGCTAATCTCAGCGCTCATGCTCGAAGTGATCGAAAAGCGGCCTTCTGATGAATCTGACAAAGCGCCGGTGCTCTTCGTCCATGGCGCCTGGCATGGCGCCTGGTGCTGGGACGAGCATTTCCTCGACTTCTTCGCGGAAAAGGGCTATCGGTCGGTGGCTGTGAGCCTTCGCGGCCACGGGAAAAGCCCCGCACCAAAACGAATGCAGTTCTGTTCGATGGCGGACCTCGTCGATGATGTCGATTCCGTCGCCAGGAGCCTGCCCAGACGGCCGGTATTGGTCGGTCACTCCATGGGCGGCTTCGTGGTGCAAAAGTACCTGGAATCGCACGACGCTCCGGCCGCGGTGCTGCTCGCCTCCGCACCCGTGAGCGGGGTTGCCGGCTTTCTGTTGCGCCGGTTCAGGCGCCACCCATGGTTGACCGCGACAGAACTGGCCAAAACCAAATCGTTGCGCAGCATTGGTGGCACACCCGAATTGACCCGCGAAAGTTTCTTCTCGGAGTCGACGTCCGATGCCGACGTGGCCCGCTGCACCGCGCAGCTTGGGGAGGAGTATCTGGGAAAACACGTGCTCGACATGTTGTTGCTGAACCTGCCCAAACCTGATCGCGTCGCCGCGCCACTGTTGGTCTTGGGCGCCGAGAAAGACCGATGTTTCACACAGCAGGAAGTCCATGCGACCGCACGCGCGTATCACGTCGAAGCGGAAATGTTCCCCAAAATGGGCCACGACATGATGCTCGAGCCTGGCTGGGAGGCCGTGGCCGAACGAATCCACGAATGGCTCATCACCACACCGCCGACGCCCTGATCCCGGCGGTGATGACTTCGAGGCCCGCGCGAAACCGCGCCGCGGCTTGGCGCCTACCGAGCTCCCGAAACGCGGCCGCGCCCGCCTCTTCCAGGCTTATCGAGCCCAAAGGTGTGTGTGCAACACGGAGTGAGCCGCGGTCGCACTGGCTGTCGCAAGGCCCGCCTCGGCGAGCAGTGAGCGGCTGACTCGATCAAGACGACGCGCGTATTCGCCACCGCGGTTGTTCTGTAGTAAGCCCACAGTGCCCGGGACGGCAAGGATCGCTGTGCGTGCGTCGCAGTACAGCTCGATGAGACGGACGTCCCACGCACCATCCTCTGGTATCGGGACTTGGGCCAGGACGGACACGGCGAGCAGGTCCAAAGCGGCTTGTTTCCCCGGCACGTGGTAGTACAGAGCCGGCGTATCGACGCCGAGTTCGGCGGCAAGATCGCGCATTTTCACGTGTTGTACACCGACTCGTCGCGCGAGCTTATGCAACGCCGTCACTACTTGGGCGCGATCCAATTCGCCATAGGCGCGGCGTACCCCGGCTGGCACTTTAACGCGTTTTTTGGCGGCCGCCACAAAATCATTCCTCAGCAGATTTGATCTCGGTCAACAGAATTCGAGCACCTTAACATCTACCCAATATCTCTTCGCAGGAAACCGATCGGCCGCTGGGTAAGATCTGCCCAATGACGGGCCGGCTGGACAGCACACGTCGCGCGAAGCTGTCGGTAGCAACGCCGGTGGTGACGATGCTGCCCCAGATCAGTAGCGGTTGGGAGAAAACTGCGTCGGCCGATGACCTGGCCCAGATCGCGCAAGCCGCAGATCAACTCGGCTACCACCACCTGACTTGCAGTGAGCACATTGCGCTGCCTGCGGCCGAGCACCAGCGCCGCGGCACCCGCTATTGGGATCCGCTGGCCACATTGGGCTACCTGGCCGCCCGCACCCAACGGATACGGTTGGCCACCCACGTCCTGGTGCTCGCCTATCACCACCCGCTCGAAATCGCCAAGCGCTACGGAACCCTGGACAAAGTCAGCAATGGCCGACTCATTCTCGGGGTCGGCGTGGGCAGTCTCAAAGAAGAGTTCGACCTCATCGGTGCTCCCTTCGACGACCGCGGACCGCGTGGCTACGACGCGTTGCGGGCGCTGCGCGCCTCGCTGTCGGTCCCCGAGCCCGCCTACCACGGTGAGTTCTACTCGTTCGGTGACATGGTCGTCGACCCTTGCGCCGTCCAGGATCGTGTCCCCATCTGGATCGGTGGGCGCACGCTGCGGTCGCTGCGCCGAGCCGCCACCCTCGCCGACGGCTGGGCCCCTTCAATGTGAGCCTGCAACAAGTCCGAGACTGGTTGGGCCGCTTCGAACTTCAGCCCGGGTTCGAGGTCGTTCTGCGGCCCGCGGCGCCGCCGGACCCGATCAACGAGCCGGAACGCACCCGCGACGTCCTCGCCGATACCGCCGCACACGGCGCCACCATCGTCAGCGCCATGTTCACCCACACCTCGCTGCAGCATTACCTGGAGAATCTGCAGGCACTGGCGGAGTTGCATTCTCCGGGAGGAACCACGTGATCCGAGTCAAGGCAGGCATTTTCAGCCTCACCGCCACGGCGCCCCCCGATGATGACGGCAGCTACCTGCACTGGCATCTGCTGGATCACATGCCGGAGCAATACCAACTTCCGGGCATCGTGCACGGGTTGCGCTGGATCGCAGACGGCGATTATGTCGGCCATCGCTTGGCGGCCCACGGATCGCTGGGCGAGGTCGGCAACGCCGTGCACTATCTGGTCAGCGACCCCGTGGAAGAAACCTTCGACGACTTCGTCGCACTCGGTCGCACGCTGCGCGACAACGGCCGCTTCCCCATCACGCGACCGTCACTGCAGGTGGCCGGGCTACGCCTGCTGCAGTGGCAATCCGCACCGCACGCACTTATTTCCGCGGAAGTGGTGCCCTTCCGGCCGCACCGCGGAATCCTGCTGATCGTCGAGCAACCCACCGAGGGCCGCTCCGACGACTGGCTGCAATGGCTGCACGCCGAACACTACCCAGCACTGCTCGCCGCACCCGGCACGGCGGGCGCCTGGACATTCGGTTCGACCACCGCCTGGCAGATGCCGCGCGATTGGCGAACCAACCACCAATACATCACCGTCGTTTACCTCGACGACGACCCACTCACCGTCACCGACGCACTGGCTCCGCTGATCGAAGAGCGGTGGCGATCGGCGGCTGTGCGACCGGTATTCGCCGGACCACTGCGGACCATGATCAGTTGGGAAGCCTGGCCATGATCCCTGTAGTTTAGGTCCCGGTGAGCTTCTAGGACGTGAGGAGGAATCCGGCCGTGGGGCGGCGAATCGTTGTCGGTGCTGCGGGGCTCGGCGTTGTTGTGCTGGTGGCAGGCCTGTCGGCCTGTTCCACAAAGAACGGCGGGCCGGCTTCTCCGACGAGCTCGAATCCGACTCCGCCCGCCACCACCGTCATGCTCGACCAGCACACGCACACGATTTACAACCGGGTCGAGTGCAATAGCTCGGCAGCGAAACCGAGTGCGACACCGGCGGAATCGGGAGATCTGACCACCCGCATCACCGCGTACGACGACTCGGCATCGGTATCGCTCGCGCTGTCGGACGAAATACCGCCGAGCGTCGATGGCTTTGCAATCTCACTCAAGGTGGGAAACGGTCAATATCAGCTGCCTTACCAGTCGGTCCAGTCTCCGACCCAGGTCCAGGCAGCCAAGGAGGGCAAGAGCTACACGGTGACCGGGGCGGGGCAAGCCACCGTGCCCGGTCAAAGCGGTATGCGTCAGGTGACATTCGGGATTCACGTGACGTGCCCGTAAGCAAGCATCGCGGCACCGTTGTTGTCTAACCGCGATTCCCTTTGAGATGCTGGCAGCTTGGACATCTTCGCGGAGTGGCAAAACGGTAGTACCGAACTTCGTTGGCGGTCGACTACGGCCGGCAACGACGGACAGGAAGTCACGGTGTTCAGCCGCCGCTGCGGCACACCTGGGGCGCCCGCACTGGTGCTGGTGCACGGCTTTCCGACGTCGAGCATCGACTATTTCGCCCTGACGAGCGAACTGAGCTCCGAGTTCGACATGTACCTGCTCGACTTTCCGGGCTACGGATTGTCCGACAAGCCACCGGAGCCGTACGTCTATTCGTTGTACGACGACGCCCGTCTGCTCGTGTACGCGATCACCCAAGTGTGGAACCTGACCCAGTACCGCATGCTCACCCATGATCGAGGCAGCAGCGTCGGCATGATCGCGCTGGAGATGCTGGCGGCCCAAGACCCACCGGCCGTGCCCATCGACCTCATCTTGACCAACGCCAACATCTATCTGCCGCTGGCGAACCTCACCGCGTTCCAAACCGCGGTGCTCGACCCCGCGACGGGGCGCGCCACCGCAGCAGCGACGACGCCCGAGCTGTTGGCGGCCGGCTTGGGAGCCAGTACCTTCATGCCGCGGCGGACGCCGCAGGACCCGGAGATCGCCGCATTGGCGAAATGTTTTGCCCACAATGACGGTATCCGGGTGCTGCCCGACACGATCCAGTATCTGAACGAGCGCGCAGCGGATGAAACAGGTTGGCTTGAAACGCTTTCCACGAGCGCCGTCAACACCACCGTGGTGTGGGGCGTGCACGACAATGTCTCGCCGCTACGTGTCCCCAATCATGTCTGGCAGGCGTATCTGAAGAACAAGCCCGGTCGAAACCGTTACTGGGTGGTGCCCAGCGCCGATCACTATCTGCAGTGCGACGCCCCCGGGCAATTAGCCCAGATCATTCGCCTCACAGCCCAGGGTGAGGACGTTGCACTCCAGACACTCGGGAATCAACCCGACGGCGCGGTCCTGGTCGATACGAGCCCCAGTGACCGACACCAGGCCTGACAACGACGCCAGCGAGCGGTGGCTTACCCCCGGTGTCGGCGCGGTTGGGGCGGCGAGCTTCTTCTCCGACGCGGGCCATGAGGTGACGACGTCGGTGCTGCCCACCTTTCTCACCGGCACGCTCGGTGCTTCTGCGGCGGCGCTCGGCATTATCGACGGGATCAGCGACGCACTGATTGGCGTGATGAAACTGGTCGGCGGACCACTGGGCAACAACCCCGACCGGCGGGGACGGATTTCGTCGGGCGGTTACCTGGGCACCGCACTGGCGACTGGAGCAATCGGCGCGGCGATGACGATATGGCAGGCCGGGATTTTGCGTGCACTCGCCTGGATGTCTCGGGGCGTGCGGGGACCATCGCGCGACGCCCTCCTCGCGTCGCTCATCCCGGAATCCTCACACGGCAGGGCATTTGGCCTCGAACGCGCCGGTGACAACTTAGGTGCGGTGGTGGGCCCGCTGCTGGCCGCCGGGCTTGTCGCCTGGGTAGGCATCCGGCCCACGCTGTACCTGGCCGCAATTCCGGGCCTGTTCGCTGCAGCCGCGATCCTGTTTGCCGCCCGAGAAGCCCGTCGCCGCAACCAATCCGGAGACCGCCCGGCCAGACGCCGATTTGAATTCGGCGCGCTGCGCGATGCCGGGATGCTGCGGGCGCTGCTGCCGGTGGCGCTCTTCGAATTCGGCAATGTCGCAACGACATTGCTGATTTTGCGCTCCACGCAGCTACTGACGTCGCCGCTGCGGACGGTGACCGCGGCGACATCGCTTGCGATCCTGATCTACGCCGGTCACAACGCAGTCGCCACGGTGGCTTCACTGGCTGCGGGGCGATGGTACGACCGGACCGGACCCCGCACGGTATTCGCCACGGGCGCGGCCGCCTATGTGATCGCCTACGCGGTGTTTGCGGCCGGCTCGCACAGTGCGATCGTCGTGGCGCTGGGCTTCGCGCTCGTCGGCGCAGGCATCGGGCTGGCCGAACCCACCCAATCGGCCGTCGTTTCCCAGCTGCTTCCGGACCGATTGCGCGGCAGCGGATTCGGGGTACTCGGGGCCGTGCAGGCAATTGGGGATGTGGTGGCCACGGTCGTCGCCGGCGTGCTCTACACCGTAGCTTCACCCATGGTAGCCTTCGGCTACGCGGCTGCGTGGATGGCGGTCGCGATCATTGCTTCCGGCTTGTTGCGCCCCTCGCAGGCCTAATCGGCTGGCACCGAGGGTGACGCTGGCGTCACGTTCGAGCTCCAGCGTGACGCTGGCGTCACGTTCGCGGTCTAAACCCGGCGGCTCCAGCGCTCTCTAAACGTGTCGGTGTAGGAAGCCGTGCAGGATCGCCTGAATGAGTTCGTCGACGATCACCTCCCTCGACGGCGTATCGGTCCCGAAGTAGGTCGAACGCAAGGCAGCCATCCCGGCGATCATCGCCACCGTCGAATGGGCCGGCAGATCGGGGTGGTCCGACCGCATCCCCCGCAGGTGCATGCCCTCGGCGCTGATTTGACCGAGCGTCCTGATCGCCCGCCTGATCTCGGCGATGCCGGCGTCGGTCTTTTCGTCATCGCTCAGCGCTTCGGATGTCATCAGCGTCAAAAGCAGGCCCTGGTGTTCGACGAACACGTCATAGAGCTGCCCAACGAAATGCCGCGTCAGCTCGTCCTCGTCGGTTTCCTCGGGGACGACCGCCTGCCACGTCAGGCCAAACTCATCGACGAAGTTGGTGAAGGGCAGGACGAGCGCCTCGCGGAACAACGCCGCCTTCGAGCCGAAGTGGCGGAACAACAAGTGTTCGGTAACGCCTGCGGCCTGGGCGATTTCACGCGTCGTCGTACTGCGGTAGTCCTGGCGGGCGAAGAGGGCGCGCGCGGTATCGAGCAGAAGTTTGCGCGGGGCGCCGCGGGGCCGGCGGATCGCCGGGGCCGGCGCCTTCGTGGTGGACGGTCGCTGGGGCACCGTTATCTGCTCCTCGCCAGGCACTCGGGGTTGACGCTATTTAGGATAGTATGCACTATCTAATGAGCTCGAGCTCGTATCGAAAGGGGTACGGACGTGGGCGCTGTCATCATGCTCGGCACACTCTTCGGACTGATCGTCCTGATGTTCGGCTTGGTGATCCACTTCGACCCCGAAGCGCGTCCGAGGCAAGGTCGCGACAAGTGAGCACCGGGATGACGCCCTTGATGCAGGCGGCCAGTGGCTTCGCCATCGTCGGGGGCATCACGTTTACCGCGATCGGTGTCTATCTGAGCGTTCGGCAGGGCCGCATTCACCCACTCCTGCTCCTCTGCATCTCGGCGATCTCGTTCTCGTGGATCGAGGCGCCCTACGACTGGGCGATGTACGCGCAGTTCCCGCCCGCTATCCCCCGCATGCCATCGTGGTGGCCGCTGAACATGACGTGGGGTGGATTGCCCCTGTTCGTTCCCATCGGCTACATCTCGTACTTCGTGCTGCCCGCCGTGACGGGCGCCGCGCTCGGGCGGTGGGTGAACGCAAAGTTCCACTGGCGCAGGCCGATTGCCCTGCTGACCGTCGGGCTCGTCGTCGGCTTCTGCTGGGCGCTCCTGTTCAACGGGTTCCTGGGCGCCAAGCTCGGCGTCTTCTATTACGGCCGCGTGATTCCCGGGCTTGCGATACGCGAAGGAACCACGCACCAGTACCCGCTCTACGACTCCCTCGCGATGGGCATACAGATGATGGTCTTCACCTACCTGCTGGGCCGGACCGATTCGGAGGGACGAAACGTCATCGAGACGTGGGCCCACAAGAGGTCGTCGAATCGCCTTCAATCGTCGATCCTGTCGATCATCGCGGTCGTCGTCATCGGAAACGTCCTCTACGGCGCGGTTTTCGCGCCCCATCTGGCTACGAAGCTGGGGGGTTGGGTGACCGCGGGACCGACGGGCGAGTTGTTCCCGGGCGTACCCAACCAACCCCAATAATCTGCGCCCAGCGTCGAGTTGTTGGGCGAAAATGGGAGATTCTGGACCAACTCCTCGCCATTCGGCGAGGAAATTAACGAGTAAAGACTGGCAGCTTCGCCCATCCGCGCACGCTCGATGTGTGGGCCTTGCTGGCATTGGCATAGTCGACTTCCCAGTCCGGCCAGCGCTTGATGACCTCCTCCAATGCCACTCGTGCCTGCATGCGCGCCAAGGCCGATCCCAGGCAGAAGTGAAGGCCGTGGCCGAAACTGAGATGGGTGTCACCGCGACGGATGTCGAATTTTTCGCCATCGGGATACCGACGTTCGTCGCGATTGGCCGATCCGTTGAGTAGCAACATGACCGAACCTTCGGGAACCGTTGTGCCGCGGCATTCGACGTCGCGGGCGACGTAACGCGCCTGAACCGGCGAGGGAGCTTCGTAGCGCAGCACCTCTTCGATGGCCGCCGGAATCAGCGACGGGTTGTCCACGATCTGCCGACGCTGGTCGGGGTGTTCGGCCAGAAGTTGCCCCGTGAAACCGATCAGACGTGTCGTCGTCTCGTTGCCTGCACCGGCAATCATATTGGTGTATTGCAAGACCTCGGTCCGGTTCAGCCGTCGGGTTCCGCCGTCGTCCTCGAACTCAACGTTGAGCAACTGCGTCATCAGATCATCGGAAGGATGGTCCACCCGCCAATCGATGTAGTCGGAAAACATCTCGTAGCTCTGCTCGAAGAATTCTTGCGTGGCGGGCCTGAACGTGCCTTCTTTGAGGGTGAGCTGGCGGCCGCCGCGGTCGCGGATCGACTCTTGGCTGTCTTCGGGAATGCCCAGCAGATAACCGATCGTGCGCATCGGGACCATCGCGCCGAGGTTCTCGACGAAGTCGAACCGCCCCGAGCCCACCAAGGGATCGAGCGCTCGCACACAGAAGTCCCGGGTCAGTGGCTCGATCGACTCCATCCGCCGCGGCGTGAAAACCTTTGAGAGCAAACGGCGATGCAGATCGTGAATGGGCGGATCTTCAAAGAGAATAATTCCGGGTGGAACCTCGATGCCACTCATGATGATGTCCATGGTGGTACCGCGGCCGGACCTGAAGGAATCAAAGTTCATCAGCTCGCGAGAGACATCCTCATACCGGCTCAGCGCGTAGAACTTGTACTTGTCGTTGTAATACAGCGGGGCCTCGTCGCGCAGCCTCTCCCAGATGGGGTACGGATTGTCGTCGATGTCGAAATCGAACGGGTCGTAGTAGACCTCGGTGGTGCCGGTCTCGGTCATGGTCACGTC
>Ga0335072_10007845_pt1 | contig 15514 bp, 13 predicted proteins | sample Lox_Sample_21_FD_206725 | JGI IMG/M metagenome (GOLD analysis project Ga0335072, IMG submission 206725) | Soil microbial communities from Loxahatchee National Wildlife Refuge, Florida, United States - Lox_Sample_2.1 | ecosystem: Environmental > Terrestrial > Soil > Wetlands | place: USA... | reverse complement strand
CGGCGAAAATTTTCGCGGCCAAGTACCGCGCCGTCGAGGGCGCGTGGCGCGTGGTGGATCTGGGGCTCGATATCGTCGGAGGCCAGGGAATTTTCCGCTCGGCGGGATACGAGCGCCTGTTGCGCGATGCCCGGCTCGGCAGGATTCATCCCGCCAATACGTTTCTGGCGCACGAAGTGATCGGCAAGACCGCGCTCGGGATCAGCCTCGACGAGCAGCCGCGCTGGGGCTAGTCCGCCGCCGCGCATTCGGTTGGTTGCGAAGTTTTTTATGTTGGGGAATGCCGCAGGCCGCGAGTCTCACTCGCCCGCGGAGGTCGCGCGGTAAGAAATGCGTCGCCTGCCCGGAAATCGCGCAATGCGCTGCAACGGGAGCTCGAAGAGCGCCTGGCCGCACCCCTCGTAAAGGGATTTGGTGGACGTGAGGGGGCTCGAACCCCTGACCCCCTGCTTGCAAAGACGGGCAATAAAATCTATCTGATTGGTTCGCTTGGCTTTGTTCTGTGTCGTAGTAGCTGGTTTTGTAGGTTATTTGTCAGCAATTGGACCCAAGTTGGACCCAATTTTTGAGGTGACCCCTTTGGGATGAACCCCTATAGCGAGACACGAATTTGGGCACACATGCAGAGGTTCATCCCCGCCGTTTCGGCTGGGCCGCTCTCCAAATAACTTTTACCACTCTTAGCTGCCGGAAGTGATCGACCTCTAGACCGCTGTACTTCTTCCTCCACCGGTAGAATCTCTGTTCCGATATCCCGATCTAACGGATCACCTCGACGACCGGAATACCTAGCTCAGCCTGCTCCAGAATGGCCACAATTTGTTCGACGGCGAATCTCTTCTTCTTCACGGCAAAACTCTCCCTCTTCAGGTCTAGATTCTGCCGAAAATTGACTCTCATTTTGGATCAAAAAGCGAGGTCCCATCATTACTCGGGATGGACCGCTGTAATACGATAATCACTTGACAGATAATCTGTACCGGTTTTATATAGCCGCCATTATTTCTGGAGGACCTGTGCGAATCTTTGCGATTTGTGCCCGTCATCATCTTTCGTGCCCATTTCTGCTGCTGTGTCTACTCATTTTTGTGGGCACGAGCCCCAGCTTCGCACAGACTCCCCCGCCTCCGACCGCCGATGACGAGATGGGCCTTCAACCATTTCAGTCTTACCATGGTGGCAATATAGATGCGATCGGTCTGAGCACGGGCACTCTTAGTCTGGAAGTCCCTTTTCTTTCTTATCCGCAGCGAGGGAATGTGCATGTTTCGTTTAATCTCTATTACAACAATCAGCCGCAGCATGTTGCAAAGTTCTGTCCACCCTCTGGCAACGGGGCGCTGGTTTTAACCGATAGCTCAGGTGGGTCCAGCAGCAACGATGGTGAGTCTTCTGAAGGTTCCGCTCAACCCGCCACAGGTGGTCAATGCCAAATGCTTTGGGGGTACAGTCCGTCTCTTTCTCTACTTCCTGTCGAGAAAGGTGACGTGTTTGTCGGGTCTGCACAATCGGTAGCATTCGGAGGCACCAACGCAACCGTTACTTACGATTCGGGAAAGAGCGACCAGTTCACGGTTAATTACACAGTCTGGAATATTCAGACTGCCGACGGAGCAAAGCACGAGGTCGGGAATCAGGGTACGACTACACAGACTGGGACGGCACCTGAGTTGTACATGGTAGGTAGTGGGCCATGGGAGGCTGTGGACGCAACTGGCTGGAGAGCACTAGGACCCGAAACACCCACGGCCAATTCAACTTATTCTTTCGGGTCGCCAACAGCGATAATCGGACCCGACGGCGTCAACTATCTCGGTGGGCAAATAGATTCAAATGGAAACCGAGTGATCTACAGCAATACGTCCGAGACGGATTCCTTGGGACGACAGATTCCGCTTCCGCCCACTGCCGCCTCTGCGTCAAACACCACGAGTGATGGCTGTCCGCAACCCCCGCAGGTTTCGCTCCCTGTCGCATTCGCCGTCAGTTGGAATCCCCCTGGATATTCAGGCGGGAATCTTTCATACAAATTCTGCTATGCGACCGTTGCGATAAATATGCCGCCGTACGGGAGTAGCGGTCACGCCGTAACCACCACATCGACAAAACTCCAAAGTATTGTCCTTCCGAATGGGGAGACTTGGAACTTCGCGTATAGCGATCCGGGCGATGGAAGTACCTACGGCGGCGCTCCGGTGAACTATGGGACGCTTACTCAGGTCCAACTTCCGACCGGCGGAACTATTTCATATACGTATATGACGGGCACTGGTTTTGTCCCAGGCATACAGAACATCGGAAGGTGGGTTACTTCACGAACTCTGAATGCAAATGACGGGACCGGTGCACACGAATGGACTTACTCCTACGCTTCCCCGCAGTTGGGTTGCACCACCGTGACGGACCCGATGGGAAATTACGTTGTACATACGTTTTCGGTCCTCGGTTCGTCCCCTGGGACTCCTTACGAGACGGAAACTCAATACTACGGTTCCGGCGGCACACTTCTAAAGACCGAGAGTACCGTCTATTCGTATTTATCTGCTCGTGGGATCACCGGAGTCATTAATGTGGTTCCTCAGACGCGAGCCACGACATGGCCGGACGAACAGATCTCGACCGTTACCTACTCTTATGACTCAGGTTTTCAGTTCGAGGATTTTAAGGGCTCGACCACGAATCCGAACGGTGTGAGCAATGTCGGGCTCTACGGCAAGAAACTATCGGAGGCGGATTCGGATTACGGAGGCGCTCCACTTCGAACGACGAAAACGAATTATCTTGCACTATCAAACCCTTCCTACCTGACCGACAACCTCTTGGATTTGGTTTCTTCTCAGCAGATTCTCGACAGCGGCGGAACTCAGCGCGGGTATGCAACTTATTCCTACGATGAAAATAACGGCAGCCCACAGGGAGTCCTTGGTAACTTGACATCTGTTCACCGGTGGCTAAACACCACGGGCGGCTATCTGGTCACAAGTAATGTTTATAACTCCAACGGACTCATGACTTCATCCACAGACCCGAACACAAACACGACGACGTACGGTTACTCCTCCTGCTATGCGGGTTCGGGCCCCACATCCGTCAAGAATCCGCTGAATCAAACCACGAGTTATTGCTATGACACCAACACAGGATTAGTGACCTCATCCACCGACCCCAACAGTCAGACAACCAGCTACGCCTACGACGACATGGCTCGACTGACTCAGATTACCCGCCCGGATGGTGGGCAAACGAACTTGATTTACCTCACGCCAACCGAAGTGGATATCTCTGATTCGATAGACAACTCCGGGAATAATCGAACTTCATATCTTGAGGTAGATGGCCTCGGTCGAAAAGCCCGCTTCGCCGTTACAAATGGAGAATCTACGCCATACGATGAAACGGATACCTGTTACGACGCCGATGGAAGAGTAGGTTTCTCATCGTACCCATATCAGGACACTGGACCGTTTTCAGCAACGCCCTGCACGAAGCCAGGGGATTCTTTCTCGTATGACGGAATCGGGCGGCCGATCTTGGTGACCCATGTCGACGGCTCCAGCATATCGACTTCTTATACGGGCAGCTGTACAACTGTTACAGATGAAGCGGGCAAGACTCGTGAGACCTGCACGGACGGCCTTGGTAGGCTGAATGATGCTATCGAAGACCCGAGCGGACTCGACTACACCACCCAATATACGTACGACGCGTTGAGTAACATGACGGGTGTGACGCAGGCTGGCTCTCGCCAGCGAACTTTCGTTTACGATTCGCTTTCGCGTCTAACAAGTTCGACAAACCCTGAATCCAATACTGAGGTTATGTCTCCCTACTCGTCCGTCCCAACAACCTATTCATACGATGGAGATGGAAACCTCATATCAAAAACGGAACCTGCGCAGAATCAGCAGGGCACTTCTGCCGTCACCCTGTCGTACTGCTATGACCAACTAAATCGTCTGACAGCAAAGGCGTATACCCTTCAAACATGCGCGAACGGAACGATGCCGTCTCCGCTCATCACATATTCGTACGACAATCCGAGTTGCGGCGGTCTTTCTCCCTGCCTGAATATCGGACATCGAACCGGGATGGTCGAACAGGCCGGATCCGAGACATGGAACTATTCCTACAATCAATCCACACCCCACCTTGGCGTTATGGTGACGGACACTCGCACTACAAACCCGATACAGAAAACGGCCACCTATCAATACAACCATTTGAACTCCCTCGTGAGTCTGCAATACCCGAGCGGGCGCACGGTCAACTATAACTACAACATCGGAGGCAGACCAATCTCCGTGGTAGACGGCACTACCTCGGTCAACTACGCAAATGCTATGCATTATTGGGCGGGCGGAGCGCAGTGCTGGGCCGTCTTTGGTGGGTCCGCAACTGTCGCGGCCACTTACAACGGTCGGTTACAACCTTCCAGAATGCAGGCCACGGGTAGCGTTGTGTCTTATCCCTCGAATTGCCCAGGATTGGGCCAGACCGGAAACCTGATCGACTTGACCTACAATTTTAACTATGGGTCGGGTGACAATGGAAACGTGATAGGAATTACGAACAATTACGATGGGACTCGCTCGCAAAACTTCACATACGACTCTCTGAACCGGATAACGATGGCAGAGACGACTTCGAATCATTCCACCAGCCCTGGGCATTGTTGGGGTGAAACCTATCAATTCGATCAGCTGGCTAGCGGCGGGGCACGGGGGAACCTGACCGGAATCACACAGGTGACAGGTGCGTACACCGGATGCACTCAAGAAAGCGGTTTGGGCGTGTCCGTAAATGACCAAAACCGCATCACGTCGAGCGGCTACGGCTATGACACTGCGGGAAATATGACCCTGGAACCTCCCGGGACCACTTTGGTTTACGATGCCGAGAACCACCTCACCTCGGCTGCGGGCGTCACTTACACCTACGACGGAGACGGCAAGCGCGTCGAAAAATCCAGCGGCAAGATTTATTGGTACGGAATCGATGGAAACGTTTTGGACGAGACCGACTTGACGGGCAGCACGACAAACAGCAGCTTCGCGGAGTATATTTTTCTCGAGGGCGCACGGATTGGTCGCCGCGATGCTTCGAACAATGTAATCTATTATTTTGCGGACCATCTTGGGACTTCGCGAGTCAACGCTGAGGTGCTTTCAGGACAGAACACGGCCACTCTCTGCTACGACGCCGACTTCTATCCCTTCGGCGGCGAGCGGCCTTACACAGACACGTGCACGCAAAATTACAAGTTCACCGGTAAAGAACGGGATAGCGAATCCGGCCTCGATAATTTTGGATTTAGGTACCTGACGAGCAGCATGGGTCGATTTATGTCTCCCGACTCAATCGCCAACGATTGGGAACTCGCCAATCCTCAAACATGGAATCGCTATGCCTATGCCCGAAACAATCCGCTTATCTACGTGGACCCTGATGGGGCTGCGGTAGAACTCATCTGTACCGGCGGGAATGCTGATCAGTGTGCGGCACAGCGCCAAGCAGCACTTCAGACGCTTCAAAACGCCGTGGGGAACAAGGCGGCTGACAGCCTCTACATCAATGAAGTAAAGGATGGAGACAACACCCGATACTTTGTCGGGATTAAAGGCGACGTTGGAAACTTCGAAAGTCTCGGCAGTGGCGCCAAAGACCTAGGGGAACTAGTGGGTGCGAAGCAAGTCGTTGAGTTTGGATTGACCGACAAGGATCTTCCAGGAAATGGTGCTGGACAAGCCTCATACACATATGCCCCAGGGGAGATCGGAAATGCGAACCCACGAGTTCTCGTAAATCCAGGTGCAGTAGCAAACGCCAGCAGCTTCTTTTCAGATACGGTTTTTGGTGGTTCCTTTTTCGGCCCCGGAAAGATTCGGGATACCACAACTGAAATCGCAGCTTTCCACGAATTCGGGCACGTTTGGAAGATGTGGGAAAACATCAATGCCGCCGCCAACGGTATCATCCCTGGCGCAAACGGAATTGACCCGCGCCTCAACACGTCCAATGAGGCATTGAGGTGGGAAAACCGCATGCGCATACAAGTATACGGCCCACTTGGCCCGAACAACGCCCAACGCATAAAGCATGACTGATCGCCTGTCAGGAGGACACAATGAATACTAGGTGGTCTACAACACTGGCGGCGCTGGGAGCTGCAATCATGCTAGTGTTGGTTTTGGTCTTCTACGCCAGCACGGACAAGACCGCAGTCCGCCAGTGGGTCAACACAGTTGGTTTTCCGGGAATCTGGGTGGGCGCGAAACTCTTCAAGGGCGCTCCTTTGACGCGAACAACCGACGTCTTCTTTAACCTATATCTGGTCGCATTCACCGCCCTTGAGGGGTTTCTTGTTGGCTGGTGTATTGAGCTCGTTCGGAAGAAAAAAGGTGGGCGCGCCCATGTCTACGACGCCCCTCGATGATCGGGGCCTACCACTACGACGCGGTGTCTGGCAAATTCACCGGCAAAGAACGGGATAGCGAGTCCGGCCTGGATAATTTCGGCAAAAGATATTTGGGTTCATCACTTGGCCGGTTTATGTCTCCTGATCCACTGTTGAATTCGGGCCAGCCGTGGGACCCTCAAACCTGGAATCGTTACAGCTACACGCTGAACAATCCGCTGCGATACACCGATCCCCTGGGCTTGTATGTATGGGGCAACTGCTCAGGCGACGCCGATAAGTGCAAAGCGGAGCAGCAGAGATTCAGAGATTCCATCGCGAAGCGCAGCAAGCTTTGAAGGGTCTCGATCCAAACTCCAAAGAGGCGAAAGCCCTTCAGAAAACACTCAACAAGCTGGGCGAGGAAGGCAAAGGCAACATCAAAATCAACTTCGGCGATGCTGGCAAAACCGACGGGCAACCGAACCTAGGCAGGACAGTGGGTAACAGCATTACGATCAACTACGACGCCGTCGATTCCGTCAAGAGCGGTTTTAACTTGAATCAGTCGGAGTCCGAAGCTCTTGATGCTGGTGTGACCACGCACGAGGGCACGCACGCAGGCGGCGGGCCTAGCGTCTTGGGTTTCCTGGGGATGCACGGAGAGCACGCGGCGTATTTCACTGAGTCGGGCACATACGAGGGCCTGCACAATACTGACCGACCGTTCCTGCTGTGGAATGAGAGCTGGCGCGCTGTGGATCAGCACACGCTGGAACAAAATCGAGAGAACGCCATTCAGAATGCGATACATCCACCCAAGCAGCCAGAGCAGCCGAAGCAGGAGAACCCGCAATGAAGGCGATTGCGCGGGTCACTTGCATGTGTTTCCTTCTTCTGACGGGTGGTGGAGTCTGTTGGGGGCAGGAGGCTTCGAAACCTGTGGAGGCTACTCTTTGCGAGTTGTACCAAAATCCCGAACAATATGCAGGGAAGATGATCAAGGTGCGAGGGGGTTCTGTAGGTGGGCTACACATCGAAGACTTGCTGCACGACTCCCATGCTGAGCCGTGTCCTGCCTACATGCGCATCATCGTGGTGTTTCCAGATCAGGTAAAACCGGGACCCGGCTTTCAGCTTGTTCAGGACGGATCTTACAAGAAGTTGGCTGAGGCACTTCACTACCCAGGGCCAATGCACATCGACGCAACCTATGAAGGACGCTTCGACGCGGCGTTTACTTGGCGCGATCACAAGCCGATCAGGGTGGGTCAGGGTAACGAGGGAGGCTACGGCAAGAAGCATGAATACGATGCCCGAATAGTGCTGCGCCAAGTTTGCGATGTATGGGCCAAACCTCTTCCGCGTAAATGACTCTTTCGTCGTTCATGGAGCGGAGTTTATGAGCCGCCGAGCGTGGGCCGCGTTCGCCGCCGTGCAACTGGTGGGTGCGGTCTGCGTGTGGGAAGGACCGCGCATCCTGACCGCGCCGGGGCCGGTGCTCTTCCTTAGCGGTCTGGTCCTGCTGGCACCCCGCGACCTGTGGAGCCTGGTGCTCGTGGAGAAGCTGCTGTGGAACAGTAGGCTGACCCTCTCGGGGATGACCTGGGCCGAGCTAGTCCTGACGCTGGCGATCAATGCCGCACTGTGGTGGTCGGTAGCGAAGGGATGGAAGGCGATCCGCTCCCGCCGATCCGCTGTGCCTGATCCTGACCGCCTGATGGATGGCCCGCCGATGCGTTCTGCTGGTCGTAGCGGCGGTTAACGGGGAGCGCCGGAGGGGAACGGTGCTTCGCACCGGGATGGCCTATGAGACGTCACCCCGCGCGGGTGACTGCCCGGTTGCTTTCGGAATCCGTTGCTCTGCTTCCCGAAGACCCCACCGCAACCCTCGATGCGCACTTCGCCAAAGACGGAGAAGCAGGCACCGCAAGCCACGCCGGTCCGCTCCGTCCGCCCGAATGGGGCAAATTCGCCGTCCTGGCACGCTCCTCCCGGACGCTCGCCCAGTGCTTCGAAGTCCGATTTCTTCCCCGTGCAGCGAATTCTCGTCTAACACTCCCCGCTCCAACGAGTTCCGCCACCCCCGAAAGTCCACGGCCGGCCTCGTTTGACGCGCATGATAAAATGGGGAGAAGTATGAAGAAAGCTCATGCCGCCGCTCCTGAATTCGCCGCCCCCTCGGCGCGCCGTCGCCGCACGTCCTAGCCCCGCCGTTCGCCCCGCCCACCTTCCTCGCGCGCCCCTTCGCTTCCTTCCGCCCCGCTTTCAATCGCTACCCGCATCGAATTGCTTTTTCTCGCAAACCCCTGAAAACAAACCTCGGGCAGCAGCGGCAATCGCTACACTCCCGCGACCTCTCGCCTTCGCGCACCCGTGCTCACCAGATCGCCGTTCTCTAGGCCCCGCGCGTCTGCCTCGCCATCGCCAAATTGTCGCAGGAAAAAGCTTCGTAACGCTCGGCGGGTCTCAACAAGCTAAAAAATCTTTGCTGCCGGCCGGATCAAGCTCTCGCCGCCTCCGACAGCGGCAGCCACACCTGAAATCTCGTATCTCCCGGCTTCGACCGCACCTGAATACTCCCGCGGTGCTTTTTCACGATTCGCTGCACCGTGTCCAGGCCCAATCCCGTTCCTTCGCCCACGCCCTTCGTCGTGAAGAACGGCTCGAAAATATGCGGCACCACGTCCGCCGGAATTCCCGCGCCGTTGTCGCCGATCTCCACCACCACGCATCCGTTGTCGCGATACGTCCGCAAGCTCAGCTCGCCCTGGCCGTTCATCGCGTCAATCGCGTTGTCAATCAGGTTCGTCCACACCTGGTTCAGCTCGCTCCCGAACGAGTTCACCAGCAGCGGCACCGGCTGGTAATCGCGATGCACCGCCACGCCGCGTTTCATCTTGTGGTTCAGGATCGTCAGCGTCGTCTCCAGGCTCTTCACGATGTCCACGTTCTGCACCGGCGCCTGGTCCATGAACGTGTACTGCTTGATCGCTCCCACCAGATCCGAAATTCTCGAGGTGCTGCTCTCGATTTCATCCAGCAGGCTCGCCACTTCCACCGACGCCGCAATCCGCACCAGCGCCGCTCGCGCGCTGCCCGCGCCCAGATTCTCGAAAAGCGATTCGAGCGCCTCCGGCTGCACTCCCTTCTGCGCCAGCTCCGCCGCCAGCTCCCACAAATCGTTCTGCCCGTGGCTGCGCAGCAGGGAATCGATCTGATCCTCCAGATCGCTCACCGTCAAGGCATCCGGCGGCGGACCCTCCCTCTGCGTGATCGAGCTCTCCAGCTTTTCAATCTCCGCCTTCTGCGTCGCCGTCAAGTCGCGCCGCCCCAGCTCGTGGCTCGCGTCCTTGATCCGCTTCAACGTGTCCCGCAAATGCGCCGCCGCGCGTTTCGCCGCCGACGCCGGATTGTTCAGCTCGTGCGCGAGTCCCGCCGAAAGTTTTCCCAGCCCCGCCAGCCGGTCGCGCTGTTGTTCGATCCGCGTCATTTCGCGGATCCGGTCCGACATCACTCCCACCAGCCGCTTCGCCAGCTCCGGCATTTTGTGGACCATCTCCGGAAAAAGCTCCGCCGGAAATCGCAGCATGCGCCCGTCCGTCACCGTCCGGCCCGTCACCGTGAATTGCTTCATCCGCGAAAAGGGCAGCGCTCCCGTCACTTCTCCCGCTTTCATGGGAATCACCGCCGTGTCTCCGCCCAATTCCCCGCGCCACTCGAATTCACCCTCGAGCAAAACGAACATCGCATCCGGCGGATCGCCCTGCCTCGCGATCACATCTCCGGCCTTCGTCTTCACCTCTTGCGCCTGGCTCAGGAACCACTCGAGCTGGTCCTCCGGCAAATCGGCGAACGCGCGAATGCGGGAAAGTTCGGCCGGCGTCGCCATCAGACCTTGCTCAGATATTGGTGTATGAATTGCACCGCCACGGAACCCTCTCCCACTCCCGACGCCACTCGCTTCACCGATCCGTGCCGCACGTCTCCCACCGCAAACACGCCGGGAACGTTCGTCTCCAGCAAAAACGGATCCCGCTCCAGCCCCCATCCCTTCGGCCGCGCGCCGTCGCGCACCAGGTCCGGACCCGTCAGAATAAATCCGCGCTCGTCCCGCTCCACCAGCCCCGCCAGCCAATCCGTCCGCGGCAGCGCTCCGATGAAAATAAACATCGAGCTGGCCGGCACGCGCTCGATCTTGTTCGTGTCCGTGCACAAGACCGAAAGCTCTTCGAGCCGTTTGTCTCCGTGCGCTTCGGCCACGCTCGCATGAGTCCACGTCTGAATATTCGGCATTCGCTGGATCTGGTCGATCAAATATTGCGACATCGTCGCCGCCAGCCCGTCTCCGCGCACCAGCAGCACCACCCGCTCCGCGTACTTCGCGAAATTCATCGCCGCTTGTCCCGCCGAATTCGCCCCGCCCACCACGTACACCTGCTCCCCCTTGCACGCCAGCGCTTCCGTCGCTCCGCCGCCGTAATACACTCCCGCTCCCTGGAGCTTGTCGATTCCCGGAGCGTCCAGCCGCCGCCACTGCACTCCCGTCGCCACCATCAACGCGTGGCACGAAATCTCGTTTCCGTCCGCCAGCTTGATGATTCGGTACGGCCCCTCCGTCCGCGCGCCCACCGCTTCTTGCGGCGACAATATTTCCACTCCAAACCGCTGCGCCTGCACCACCGCGCGCCGCGCCAGATCTCCCCCGCTCAGCCCCGTCGGAAATCCCAGATAGTTTTCAATCCGCGAACTCATTCCCGCCTGCCCGCCGGGAGCCTCGCGTTCCACCATCACCGTCTTCAATCCTTCCGAAGCGCCGTAAACCGCCGCCGCCAATCCCGCCGGCCCTCCTCCGATAATCGCCAGATCGTAAAAATCCGTTTGCGCCCGCGTCCGCAATCCCACTTTCTGCGCCACGTCCGCCGGCAAGCTTTCCAGCAGCTTCGTCCCATCGGGAAACAAAACGATCGGCAGATTCGCCGCTTCCGGCGAAAGCACCTCCAGAAGCCGCTTCGTTTCCGGATCGCTCCCCGAGAGCTCCACGTCAATCCACTGGTAGGGAACGTGGTTCCGCGCCAGAAAGTCCCGCATCTCGTAGCTTCGCGGCGACCACCGCGTCCCCAGCACGCGGATTCCTTCGAACGCCGGATGATACGACGCGCGCCAATCATCCAGCATGTCGTCGAGCTGCGGATACAAATGCTCGGCCGGCGGGTCCCACGGCTTCATGAAAAAATAGCTGATGTTCGCCTCGTTGATCGCGCTGATCGCCGCGCTCGTGTCCGCGTACGCGGTCAGCAGCGCCCTCTTCGCCTCCGGAAACAGGTGCATCCCTTCCTGCAGAAATTCCACTCCGTTCATCCGCGGCATCCGCTGGTCGGCCAGCAGGAGCGCCACGCTGTCGTTCCGCACTTTCAATTGCTTCAGAATATCGAGCGCCTTCTCCGGCGAATCGCTGCCGATCACCCGGTAATCCCCGCCGTATTTCGACCGCAAATCCCGCTCGATCGCCCGCAGCACATCCGGGTCGTCATCCACGCTCAGCAATATGGGTTTGGCCATGGCCTTTTCTCGCTTGGGTCCCGCCTGCTATTCCGGCTTCAGTACCGTAACACACCCTTAGATTCATTTTCCGCCGCAAGGGTGCGTCCCGCCTGCGCCTTCCTTATTGAAGAAGAAAAAGGTAATCTGCCTGTCGCACCAACTGCGAAATTTCCTGCCCCTCGTTCGGCCAAAAACGATTCACCGTGGACGAGTTTCTTCCTCTCGTCCGGAGAGTCCTCCGGGCGGTATGATGCATCGAATTTCTCGGATGAAGCAGCAGCGAGGCGCCGGCGCGCCTTTCCGGGCCCGAAAGCGAAATCTGGGAGCCTCAGGAGGCAGCTATGGCACAGGCCGTCAAAGACCAGTCCTCATTCCGCGAGGCCGCGCGCGAAGAAATCAGCCGCCGCGCTTTTGAAATTCACCGCGCCCGCGGCGGCGGCTCCGGCGGCGAACTCGAGGATTGGCTCCGCGCCGAACGCGAATGGAGCAAAGCCTTCGTTCTCGAAGCCTTCGACACGCTCTTCAACCGCCGCGACTACGCGAAGGCCGAGCGTTTCTGGTCCCCCAAGTACATCCAGCACAGCGCGCACATCGCGCCCGGCCGCGAGGGCCTCTTCCAACTCGTCAAGGCGGCTCCCGCGTCGCTTAAGTACGAACCCGGCGCCATCGTTGCCGACGGCAACTTGGTCATCGTTCACGGCCGCTTTTCCGGAACCGGCCGCCCCGCCGCTTGGATCGCCGCCGACATCCTCCGCATTGAAAACGGCCAGCTCGCCGAGCACTGGGACGTCTTGCAGGACGAAGCCACGCGCGAGGAATCGAAAAGCGGCCTTCCGATGTTTGGCCCGAAATTCGTGGAGCGATCGTCCGCCACGAAGAAAGCCTGAACGCCTCCGGCTGCGCTTCGCGGCGTTTGAATTTCGTCCGCTGCTCCGGCACGAACGCCGGGCTCACCTACAAATTCGACCCGAATGCCAGGAGCCGCCCGTCGCAGTCCTTCACCACGAATTCCCGCGACTTCCACGGCATGTCGCCCAGCTCGCGCGCGAATTTCACGCCCCGCGCCGCATACTCCGCGTACAACGCGTCCGCGTCCTCCGCAAAAATGTACGCGTCAATCAGCTCTTCCGCGTATTTCTCCGGATTCGCCGCGGGCGGTTCTGCGCATCGAAAGTGGATCGCCCTCTGGTCCCGCGCCACGATCGCATACACCGGCGGGTCCATCCAGGTTCCCAGGCATTCAAACCCCAGCTTCTCTTTGTAATACGCCAGCGTCCTCGGAATGTCCGTCGTGAAAAACACCGGCGCGATCTGTCCGATCATCCGCCGAGTCTACTACGATTCCCCTCGCCCACGCCTCGTGCCGATCGCTCACCCCTTGCCGTAGCCCCGCTCCTGCAGCACCCACGTATTTCCATCGGGATCCGAAAAACTCGCGAAGCTCGCGTAATCCCCGCGCCCGGGATCGAGCCCTCCCGCAAACCTTCCATTCCATGCCCCCGGCGGAATTTTGTGACGTATCTCGCTCACCTTTACCCCGCGTTCGACCAGCCCTCGCCGCGCGGCCTCCAGGTCCGCCACCACCAGAAAAATATTCCGAAGGGAGCCCGCCGCCGCGTCCGTCAGTCCCTTGCCGATTTGTATCGAGCATCCCGACCCCGGCGGCGTCATCTGCACCACGCGGAACGCCTCGTTCGGCGAGTAATCCACATCCAGCCGGAACCCGGCCCGCTCCACGTAAAATTGCTTGGACCGCTCCACGTCGCTCACCGGCAGCGTAACCACCTCGATCAAAAATGTCGGCGCACTCACGATCGTTTCTCCTCTCCGCGAAAAGCTGCCGTTCTCACCGCCTCCCTCACTCGATCCAAAATCACGCCGATGGCCGCCGCGGAAGCACCTCCGCAATCGTCAACTCCCGGTCCGGCCCATGCGGAATCACGCTCTGCCCCGGCTCCAGCCGCAGCCGCTTCCCGTCAATCTCCACCGTCACAATCTCCGGCTCGAACGACAAAAAGTTTGCGATCCTTCCCACCTCGGGATACGCCTCGGGGTACGACCACGCCGCCAGCGGCGCCTCTCCAATGTCGTAATAGCTGCACACGCCCTTGTACGGGCAAAACGTCTTCCGCTCCACCGGCTTCAGCGCCGGCTCGTCCACGTCCGCGCGCGGAACGTACCAGCGCGGCGCGAATCCCGATTCGTACAGCGCCATCGCCCGCTTCGTATCCGCAATCACGCGCACCCCGTTCCGCACCACCAGATGTCTCGACGTCTGCCGGATGTCGATCCGGTGATAGTTGTCCGCCGCGTGCCCCACGATTCGCTCGTCCTCTTCATAAAAAGCGTCCATCGCCGGCCACGCAAACGCCACTCGCTCCCGCAACTCGCTCGCGTGCGCCGGCAGCTCCACGTGCCGCCACGCTCCTCTCGCCGCGCGCTGCCCGCCGGCCTCCACGGCGTACCACGAGGTCCGCCCAAAATCCGGATGCTGCGTCGTATGTCCCGCATCCTGCAAAATATTTGCGGCGATGTCGCTCGCTGGAAAATACGCCATCGGATAGTGCCCCGGCTCAAACAACAAAACCACGTTCTCGCTGTCCGCGATCCACTCCCCTCCGAATCGCACGCGCATCCGCCGCCGCAACGGCTCAGCGTACAACAGCCTCTTCGGCAGCGCCTCCGCCGCCAAAAATCGTCCCACCGCGCCCGGTGACAATGGTCCTTGCTGCCAGGAAAGTCCCACGTCTGCCTCCTCAAATATTTCCTTCACAAATCCAGAATCACGTTCGCCTCCGGCTGCGAGCAGCACACCAGCACGTTCCCCGCCGCCGGCCTTTCCAGCGGCTCCGGCGCATAACGCACCGTCCCGCCGATCAGCCCCGTCATGCACGTGTGGCACACTCCCGTCCGGCACGCCCACCGCACCGGAACGTCGCAGGCCTCCGCCATCTCCAGCAAACTCCCGAACCGCCCGCTCCACGCCGCGCTCACTCCGCTCCGCGCAAACGAAACCATCGGCCCCGTCCCCGGCTCGCCTTCCGGCGAGTGCGGCTTGTGCGCCGTCTCTGCGATTCCCGGCGTAAAGCCCCCGAGCCCGCCGAAAGTCTCCGCGTGCACCCTTTCCGCCGCCGCTCCCCAGCTCGCCAATCCCGCGCGCATGCCCTCCAAAAACGCCGCCGGCCCGCACAAATAAAAGTCGGCGTCCCGCGGCACGCCCAGCCTCTCCAGCAGCGGCACATCCACGCGCCCCGGCCCGTCGAAATTCACTCCCGCCGCGTCGCCTGCGCCCGGCCGGCTGTAGGCGATGTACCTTCTCCCGCGCGGCAGCCGCCCCACCAGCGTCTTCGACTCTTCCGCGAACGGATGGCTCGCCCCGTCGCGCGCTCCGTAAATCCACCACACCTCCCGCTCCGAACGTTCGGCCGCGAGTTGGTGCAGCATCGCCATCACCGGCGTCGCCCCGATCCCCGCGCTCAACAGCGCCACAGGAGTTTCCCCCGCCCGCAGCGTAAAGCTCCCTCGCGGCGCGCTCACCTCCAGCGTGTCGCCTTCGCGCACGTGCGTGCACAAATA
>Ga0335072_10007843_pt1 | contig 15517 bp, 15 predicted proteins | sample Lox_Sample_21_FD_206725 | JGI IMG/M metagenome (GOLD analysis project Ga0335072, IMG submission 206725) | Soil microbial communities from Loxahatchee National Wildlife Refuge, Florida, United States - Lox_Sample_2.1 | ecosystem: Environmental > Terrestrial > Soil > Wetlands | place: USA... | reverse complement strand
TGGCGCGGCAATCACAAGCGTAATGACAAGCTGAAATTCGTAAGGCTTGTTACCAGGTACCCGTCATGAGCCTGACAATCTCAAGCGTGCCGCGCGCAATCTGCGTCTATTCGCGTGCATCCCCTTCTTATCTGCGTTCCAATTCTTTCTTTGCCGCCAAGCGAATCGATCGTCCGGAATGAGCCTTGACCGCTCTATTCCGCATCGAACGTCACCGTCCCAGGGTCTCGCCCGCAAATAGCCCTGGCCCAACATGATCCTCTTGACCCAGATGTTGCAGCGCCGTTGGCAGCTTCGAGGCCGTCTCAAGCAAGGGCATTACCACGTCCCAGCGCCGCCTCCCCCCATCGCCTTCACGCTCTGCTTCCGCGGCCGTGACCAGACAACGCCGGGATAGCCCTTCAACGGCCCAAGCGCCTCGCCCCGGTAAGCCCATTCCGGCGACTCTTCCAACCCGATGTGATACCGCGGCTCCCGCCCGGTGCGTTTCTCGAACAACGCCCGCGGCACATTCACCATCCGCGGTGACCGCCCCCGCTCATAAACCAATGGCGTGCCGCAGCTCGAACAAAAGCATCGCACGGTCCGCCGCGCCTTGTCCTCGAACCGGGTGACGCGGTCGTTGCCGGCGACGATACGGAAATGCTTCTTCCACACGCCGACATAGGTCGCATAAGCCGCTCCCTGCGCATGCTGCGTCGCCCGCGAGTGATCGTGCCAGGCCCAGAACGCCGGATAGTCGAACTCCAGCCGCACCCGCCCGCAGACGCATTGGCCCGACACCGTTGCAGCCGACACCGGATGCGCCTTCACCATCGCCGTTCTGCCCATCACATCCCCCATCACATCCCCCAGGGCGTCTGCATGCGCCGCTGCAACCACCTAGCACGCACACGACTGGACCCCGCCACGCCGCGCGCTACCATCACCACACAACCGGCAATCGGGACGGGGGGAAATGGACTACGATACGATCATCGTCGGCGGCGGTTCCGCGGGCTCCGTGCTGGCCAACCGGCTGTCGGCGCGCAGCGGCCACTCCGTCTTGCTCTGCGAAGCCGGCCAGGACACGCCGGAGGACAACGTCCCATCCGAGATCGCCGACAGCTATCCCGGCGTCGCCTATTTCGATCCGCGCTTCCACTGGACCGAGCTCAAGGTCCGCACCCAGCCGATCTCGCACAACAACCCCACGGATCTGCCGCCGCTGCGCAAATACGAGCAAGCACGGGTGCTGGGCGGCGGCTCCTCCATCAACGGCCAGCTCGCCAACCGTGGTGCACCGACCGACTACGACGAATGGGAAGCACGCGGCGCCACCGGCTGGGGCTGGAACGCGGTGCTGCCCTATTTCCGCAAGGTAGAGCATGACCTCGATTTCGGCGGCGAGCTGCACGGCAAGGATGGCCGCATCCCGATCCGCCGCATTGCTCCGGAGTTCTGGTGCCGCCACGCACACGCCGTGGCGACGGCGTTCGCAAAGGCGGGCAGCAGGTTTCTGCCCGACCAGAACGGCGTCTTCGAGGACGGCTATTTCCCGGTCACCATCTCGAACCGCGACGAGCGCCGGGTCTCCGCCGCCATCGGCTATCTCGACCGCGCCACCCGCGCGCGAACCAACCTGAAGATCAGCACCAACACCGCCGTCCGCGGTTTCCTCTTCGATGGGCCAGCCTGCGTCGGCATCCGCGCCAGGGTCGGCGGGCGCGACGTCGAATTTCGCGGCCGGGAAGTGATCCTGTGCACCGGCGCCATCCACAGCCCGGCGCATCTGTTGCGCGCCGGCATCGGCCCCGCCGGGGAATTGCGCGCGCTGGGCATCGACGTGCGCGCCAACCTGCCCGGCGTCGGCGCGCGGCTGATGGACCATCCGTCGATCGCACTCGCATCCTTCATCAGGCGGCCGGCGCGCCTGAACGGACATACGCGACGGCATATCCACGTGGCGATGCGCTATTCCTCCGGCCTGTCCGGCGCGCCGGCGGGCGACATGTTCGTCGCCTGCGCCAGCAAATCCGCCTGGCATGCGGTGGGCGAGCAAATCGCCTCGCTGATCCTGTTTGTGAACAAGACATATTCGGAATCTGGCCGCGTGCAGCTCGTTTCGCCCGATCCCGATGCCGAACCGGCGGTCGCCTTCAACTTGCTTTCCGACAGCCGCGACGTCGAGCGGCTGATGGCCGGCTTCCGCCGCCTCGGCGCGTTGCAGCAAACCGAGGCGCTGCGGAGCGTAACGACCGATCCGTTTCCCGCCAGCTACAGCGACCGGGTGCGCCGCATCGGCGTGGTGAATGCCAAAAACAAGTGGGCGACGCGGGTGATCGCGGGATTGCTCGACGGGCCGGGACTGCTGCGAAGCTGGTTGATCGACCGCTATGTGGTGGAAGGCTTCCGCTTCGATGAAGTGATGCGCGACGACGAGAGGCTGGAGGCGTTCATCCGCCACGCGGCCATCGGCGTATGGCATGCCTCATGCTCCTGCCGGATGGGCGCGGCCGACGATCCGATGGCGGTGACAGATCCGGCCGGCCGGGTGCGCGGCGTGCCGGGGCTGCGGGTGGTAGACGCGTCGATCTTCCCGGTGGTGCCGTGCGCCAATACCAACATCCCGACGCTGATGACCGCGGAAAAGATTGCCGATGCGATCGTGGCGGGTGGGTGAGGGACGGGTCCCGAAAAGGCTCAGAACAATCCCGCCCCTTGCAGGCCGCCGAACACGCCAAGCGCGCAGGTCAGCGCGGAGACGCCCACGACAAGCCATAGATACCCGCCTTGCAGGCGGTACGGCCGCGGCAGCGCCCGCACCGACAGCGCGATCAGGAAACCCAGCACCAGCGGCAACAGCAACGCGTTCATCACCTGCACGCCGACGTTCAGCGATACCAGGTCGGGCCACAGCGCCACCGCGACCGCGCCGGCCACCACGCAGGCGGCATACACGCCATAGAACCACCGCGCCTCCAGGGGCCGGTATTCGAGCGAGCGGCGGTAGCCGGTCACCTCGCCCAGTCCCCATGCGAAGGCCAGGGAGCAAACGATCGCCGCCACCATTCCCGCCCCCAGCACGCCGAGGCCGAACACGAGATTGCCCATCGCGGTGCCGAGGAACGGCGTCAACGCCTGGCTCATGTCGCCCACCGACTGCAGCGACGCATCCGGATGGCCGCGCCCGATCGTGGCAGCGCAGGCGACCAGCACGGCCGCCATGACAAGCTGGGTAATCACCGCGCCCACCGCGGTATCCCAGCGGGCGGCGGTCATATGCGCCGGTCGCAGGCGCTTATCGGCAATCGCCGACTGCTGGTAGAAGATCATCCACGGCATGATCACCGCGCCGATATTGGCCGCCGCCAGATAGAGGTAGTCCGGGTTGCGGTACGGAATGCTCAGCGAGCCAGAGAGCACGGCATGCCCGTCCGGATGCGCAGCGAAGGCGACGAAGAAGAACGCCAGCTCGAACAAGCCGACGGCGATGGCGACCCGCTCCACCCGCCGGTAGGATCCGGTGATCACCACGGCCAGCAACGCCAGCGCCGCAATCGGCAGCGTGGCGGCGCGAGGCAGGCCATACATCTCGCCCACCCCGGCGACGCCAGAGAACTCGGTAAGCAAGGCGCCGACCGTCGCGATCCCCAGCCCCGTCGCCGACACCCACCCCCACACCGGCCCGAACGTGTCGCGGATCAGCTCGCCATGGCCGCGGCCGGTGACGACGCCCAGCCGGACGGTGAGCTCCTGAACCATGTAAAGGATCGGCACCAGGACAAGCTGCAACAGCAACAGCCGGTAGCCCCACTGCACGCCGCTCTGGCCGGCGGTGATCACGCTGCCGACATCGGTGTCGGCCAGCATCACCACGAGGCCCGGACCGAATACCGCGAGGAATCGCGCTGCCCGCGCTCCCCATCCAGCGCCGCCCGCAATACTCACTTGCTCGCCCGGCATGGTCGACGATCCTTCTTCCGGCCCGGCGGGCAGGATTGCGAATGATTCTTAATTCGCGGTTAGCGCCGTGAGCAATGGCATGTCAATCGGCGGCGCATTGATTTGCCGCAAGGTTTGCCCGAGAAAGCGCGCCTCGCGAAGGAACCGCCATGCCAGCGCTTTACCTGCACAACAGCCTCACCCGCCGGAAAGAGCGCTTCGAGCCGCTCGATCCCCAGCATGTGCGGATGTACGTGTGTGGCGCGACGGTGTACGATCTGGTGCACGTCGGCAACGCGCGGCCCGAAGTGGTGTACGACGTGCTGGCGCGGCTGCTGCGGCGGCTGTATCCGCGTGTGACCTATGTCCGGAACATCACCGACGTCGAGGACAAGATCAACGCCCGCGCCGCCGAACTGGGCGAGCCAATCGGTGCGCTGACCGCCCGGACCATTGCCGATTACCACGCGGATCTGGCGGCGCTGGGCTCGCGCCCGCCGGACGTGGAGCCGCGGGCGACAGAGCATATCCCCGAGATGATCGGGATGATCGAGCGGCTGATCTCCGCCGGGCACGCCTATGCCGCGGAAGGCCACGTATTGTTCTCGGTGAAGACCTATCCGGCCTATGGCCACCTGTCCGGCCGCAGCCCGGAGGAATTGCTGGCCGGCGCGCGGGTGGAGGTAGCGCCCTACAAGCGCGACCCCGGCGATTTCGTGCTGTGGAAGCCGTCCCCGGCCGAACTGCCGGGCTGGGCATCGCCGTGGGGCCGGGGTCGTCCGGGCTGGCATATCGAGTGCAGTGCCATGTCCTGGAAATACCTGGGCGAGACGTTCGACATCCACGGCGGCGGCACCGACCTGATCTTTCCGCACCACGAGAACGAAGCCGCGCAGAGTTGCTGCGCTTTCCCCGGCAGTCATTTCGCCCGCTTCTGGGTGCACAACGGCATGCTGCTGGTGAACGGCGAGAAGATGTCGAAAAGCCTCGGCAACTTCACCACGCTGCGCGATGCGCTGAAGCGTGCGCCGGGCGAGGTGATCCGCCTGCTGCTGATGCGCACGCATTACCGCTCGACGCCGGATTTCAGCGATGCGGCGATCGCCGAGGCGCGGCGCGAGCTGGACCGCTTCTATCGCGCGCTGGAGCGCTACCCGGCCGAGGAGGATGCGGATGTGCCCGCGGCGGTGACCGAGGCGCTGTGCGACGATCTCAACACGCCGCTGGCGCTGTCCGAGATGCATGCTCTGGCCGATCGTGCTCTGGCCGGCGATTTCGACGCCGCGCGGGGGTTGCGTGCCGCAGGTGGGGCGCTGGGATTGCTGGCGGTTGATCCGGCGGTATGGTTCCGCGGCGGTATCGACGATGCGGCTGAGATCGAGGCGGCGATCGCCGATCGCGTCGCGGCGCGCAAGGCGCGGGATTTCGCGCGCGCCGATGCGATCCGGGCGGAACTGGCGGCGAAGGGGATCGTGCTGGAGGATGGGCCGGGCGGGACGACCTGGCGGCGGGGGTCGTGACGCAACAATTTTTTTGACCGCACCGACCATTGTTTTTTGTTAGCAGCACGACCATTATTTTCCGAGAGGAAAGACGCGCGCCGTTAGAACACGCGGCGCCGGATACCGCTGGTGAGTGAGACGGTGTTGAAATTGATCAGCAATCCGACCCGGCTCATGCGCAGGTAGGTCATCAACCGGGCCTCATGCAGCGGAACGATACGCTCGACCGCCTTGAGTTCAAGAATCACCTGATTGTCCACGATGATATCGGCAATCGAGCCGCTATCAAGGACAACGTCGTCATAATCGATGTCCAGCGGCACCTGACGTCGAGCGCCCAACCGCGCGACCCTCGCCAGCAGCTTTCTCATCCGCGGCAAACGCCATACCCTCCCGTCAACCGGAAGGGAGCCGGACGTCCATGGATCGCATCACATTGGCCGGTGTCGACCTCGCGCTTTGGCAGAGCGGTGACGGCCCGCCTCTCCTGTTCTTGCACGGAGCAGGCGGCTTCCGGCCTGAGGACGCATTCGTTTCACTGATAAACCGCCATCGCCGCGTCATCGCGCCATCGCATCCCGGGTTCGGCGAATCCGCACTGCCCGACTGGCTGGACCGAGCGGACGATATCGCCTTGCTCTATTTGGAATTGCTGGCGCGGTTGGGTGGCGGACCGTTTGATATGATCGGGTGCTCGCTGGGCGGATGGATCGGTGCCGAACTGGCCTCAATGGTGCCGGAACGCTTCCGCCGCATCGTGCTCGTGGGGCCCGTCGGCGTGAAACTCGGCGGGCGCGACATGCTCGACGTTCCCGACATCTTCGCAATGCCCGCGTCCGACGTCGAGAAACTGCTGTATCACGATCCCGATCGCCATCGTCCCGATCTGGCCGCGCTGACCGACGCGCAACTCGCGACCATGCTGCGCAACCGCGAAACCACCGCACTGCTGGTGTGGGAGCCGTACATGCACAATCCCAAACTGCGCCACCGGCTGCATCGCATCACCTGTCCCACCCTGCTCCTGCGCGGCGAGAGCGACGGATTGGTGTCTGCCGACTATCTCGAAGGTTACGCGCGATTGTTGCCCAATGCGCGTACCGCGACGATCGCCGCCGCCGGCCACGTGCCGCAACTGGAGCAATCGAACGCGTTTGCAGAGACGGTACTGGCGTTCCTGGACGGAGGGAACTGACCGATGCGCGCCTGGCATTTCAGCGAAACCGCCTATCACCTGCTGCCGCCGGCCGAGACGTATGACTCGATCCGCGTCACGCTGCCTAACCGGCACTACGATCCGCGCATCGGCGCCGATCTCTACCATCGCTATCTCGACGAGTGGTTGCTCGCCGAGGACGAGGGCATGGAGATCATGCTGAACGAGCATCACCAGACCGCGACCTGCGTCGATCCCGCGGCGCCGCTGATGCTGGCCGCGCTGGCACGGCAAAGTTCGCGCGCGCGGCTGCTGATTCTCGGCAACCCGATCGCCAATCGCCGCCAGCCGGTGCGGGTGGCGGAAGAGATGGCGATGATCGACGTGCTGTCGCGCGGCCGTCTGGACGCGGGGTTCGTGCGCGGCGTGCCATACGAAATTTCGCCAGCGAACAGTAATCCGGTGCGGATGAATGAGAGGGAGTGGGAAGCACTGGATTTGATTGTGAAGGCATGGACGCATCACGATGGGCCGGTGAGTTTCGAAGGCCGCTTCTTTCACGCGCGTCAGATCAATATCTGGCCGCGGCCGTGGCAACAGCCGCATCCGCCGATCTGGATCAGCACCACCAGTCCGGGCGGCGCGGCGAAGGTTGGCGCGAAAGGCTACGTGCAGGCGACATTCCTGACAGGCTTTGATGGGACGAAGCGGATCTTCGATTCGTATCGCGCCGCGTGGCGGGAGGCCGGTCGCGGCGATGTCGTGCCGAACGATCGGCTGGCCTATGCGGCGCTGGTCTATGTCGGCGAAACAGAGGCAGCAGCGCATGCGGGCGCGGAAAAGCTGCTGTGGTACATCACGTCGAACAAGGTGCCGCTGCATTTCTCGGCGCCGCCGGGGTATATCCCCGTCGAGGCGGGCGTGCGCATGTTGCGCGGGGAAGAGCATCCGCTGAGCGCGTTCCGCCGCAGCGCGTCGGTGGAGGGCGCGATTGCCGCCGGCATCATGATGGCGGGGACGCCGGATCAGGTGGAGGCTCAAATTCGCCGCGTATACGACCACGTCGGCGGGTTCGGGCATCTGCTGATCATGGGGCAGGCGGGGTTCTTGGAGCATGAGGAGACGGTGGCGGGAATTCGCATGTTCGCGCGGGAGGTTTATCCGCGGGTGCGGGGGTGGTGAAGGAGACTTATCCCGCGGGCATTTGATTAATGTTGCCGGCTTACGAACAAATCCGGGTTCAAATAACGATCCCTGATGCTCTCGAGACCCCACGGGCCACGATGCTCGGATAGTCGAACGATTTCGCGACCGCTTGCCTTGTCGGCTCCTAATTCCACCATATATGACTATAGTGGTCTCCTACGCTTTCCGAGGTCTCACAATGCGAGAAATCCAGCTCCGCGATGCGAAGGCAAGTCTATCAGCAGTGGTGGACGACGCCGTGCGGGGCGAGCCTGCGATCATTACCCGGCACGGCAAGCGGGAAGCCGTCATACTGAGCTTCAAAGAGTGGGAACGCCTGTCCCAGGTGCCTTCGTTCGGCCGACTGTTGATGTCCGCATCCATCTGCCCCGGCGAACTGCGCGACCGCGCACCGCTGCGCCCTGCCGATCTCTAGCAGCCAGTGTATCTGGTCGATACCAATGTCGTTTCGGCCGTTTCAACGGATTTGAATAGAGCGAATCAAATTACCAGGGGCAAGATCTCGCCGCCACCGCGGAGCACGCCCCCATGACCGGCCGCGAACACGGCGCTGCCCTCGAACCGACCGGCAACACGCCCGTCGTCATCCTCGTGCGCCCGCAGCTTCCGGACAACATCGGCGCCTGCGCCCGCGCGATGGCCAATGGCGGCTTGTTCCATCTCCGCCTCGTCGCCCCCCGCGAGGGCTGGCCGCAGCCGAAAGCCTGGCGCAACTCCTCTGGCGCCCACCGCATCCTCGACGAACTCACCGTCCACGCCACCGTCGCCGAAGCGGTCGCCGACCTTGCCCACGTCTTCGCCACTTGCCCCCGCCCGCGCCACATCATCAAGCCGGTCCTTACCGCCCGCGGCGCTGCCGCCGAACTCCGCGAAATCGCCGCCCGCGACCTCCGCGCCGGCATCCTGTTCGGCCCCGAGCGCGCCGGGCTCGACAACGACGACATGGCCCACGCCGACGCGCTGGTGCGCTATCCGCTGAACCCCGCCTTCATGTCGCTCAACCTGGCGCAGGCGGTGATGGTGATGGCCTACGAGTGGTGGATGGCCGACGAACCCTCGCCGCCGCGCAGCCTCATGACCAACGAAACCCGCGTCGCCACCAAGGCCGAGCTGGAGAACTTTCTTACCCACCTGGTGGATCAGCTCGACGCCAGCGGCTTCCTGCGCAACGTGGCGAAGCGCCCCGGCATGGTCCGCAACATCCGCCATTTCTTCCAGCGCGGCGAAGTGACCGAGCAAGAGCTGCGCACCCTGCATGGCGTGGTGACCGAACTCGCGCTCGGCCGGCGGCGGCGTGGGCGGCTGGAGCAGGATGACGATGCCTAGCGGCTTCAGGGCAGCCTCGCGCGGCGGCGCTCGCCCGGTTTTCCGGCCGCCGTCTCGCCGTCGCGGGCCGTCATCCGCCAGGACCGCACAGAAAATTGACACATTGCGGCAATCTCATCTCCCCGCAATTTGAGCCCTCACTTGGCTGGCCTATGTGCTTGGGGCAGACTGCGCTTGGGCATTCAGGTACCAGAATGAAGCATCGCACCGGTTTACTCGTCACCACCGCCTTTCTCGCCGGCGTCGCCGTCGCGTGGCCGGCAGCGCAGTTTCTTGTCCCGCACGTTCCGCTCGCGTTTGCGGACACGGCGCCGTCGGACACCGCCCGCGAGCAATCCCTCACCTTGTTCGGCCAGGTGCTGGAACGCGTGCGCGCCGACTATGTCGATCCCGTCAAGACCAGCTCGCTGATCCATTACTCGCTGAACGGCATGCTGAGCGGCCTCGATCCGCACAGCGGCTATATGGATGCGCAGGAATGGCACGAGATGCAGCTCGAGACCGAGGGCCATTTCGGTGGTCTCGGCATGACGGTGACCGGCGAGGGCGGGATGCTGAAGGTCATCGCCCCGATCGACGGCACGCCCGCGGCGCGCGCCGGCATCAAGCCGGGCGACCTGATCGTTTCGGTGAACGGCAAGACCGTCGAGGGCCTGACGCTCGAACAAGCGGTGGATGAGCTGCGCGGCGCGCCCGACACCCAGGTCAGCCTGACCATCAAGCGTGAGAGCGATACCAATCCGATCGTGCTGACGCTCACGCGCGAGATCATTCACATGGAGGTGGTGAAGAGCAGGCGCGAAGGCGATATCGGCTATGTGCGGCTCAGCGTCTTCAATGACGACACCAACCGTGGTCTGCGCGCGGCAATCGCCGAATTCCGCAAATCGGGCAAGCTGAACGGGCTGATCCTGGACCTGCGCAACAATCCGGGCGGCCTGCTGGATCAGGCGGTCGCGGTGTCCAACGACTTCCTCAACAGCGGCGCGATCGTTTCCACGCGCGGGCGCCAGGCGGACGACAACCATGCCTGGTACGCGCATCCGGGCGACATCGTACACGGCATTCCGGTCATCGTGCTGATCAACGAGGGGTCCGCCTCGGCCAGTGAGATCGTCTCGGGCGCCTTGCAGGACAATCGCCGCGCGATTCTGTTGGGAACGCGCAGCTTCGGCAAAGGCTCGGTGCAGACCTTGTTCCCGCTGGACAACGGCGGCGCGATCCGGCTGACCACGGCGCGCTACTTCACGCCGGACAACCACTCGATCCAGAACGAGGGCATCACGCCGGATGTGGTGGTGCACGAATCCGACAAGCCGGAGCCGAGCTTCGTGCCGGAGCATGAGTCGGATTTGAACAATACGTTGAACATTCCGGAGAGCCAGGCGGCGCCGCGCGAGCGTCCGCCGCTGCCGATTGCCGCGGGGCTGGCGGACAAGCCGCCGCAGGGCTGGCCGAAATACGATCCGGACAAGCCCGGCACCGACTTCCAACTGCATCAGGCGATCGAACTGATGCACCGGATCATCGCGCAGGGCGGCAGCACAATCCCGGCGGGCCAGAAGGTGCCGGCGCAGAAGGTTGCGCGCAGCCCGGCTTGACTTTGCGCCTGCTTCGTTCCGACTCCTCGTCGGGAAAGCGGGGAGGGGGCGGTGGCGGGACTGGACGCACGGCGGCAGAAGCTGCGGGACGATTTCATTGCAGCGCGCGGCTATTGGAGCCCGCTGTGGGACGGCGTGCTGGAATTGTCGCCGGAGTTTTTTGAGGCCTACACCGCGTTTTCTTCAGTACCTTGGAAGCACGGCACGTTGCCGGCGAAGATCAAGGAACTGATCTATGTCGCGATCGACGCGTCCACCACGCATTTGTACAATCCGGGCACGCGCGTGCATATCGCCAATGCGTTGCGACAGGGTGCGACGCGTGATGAGGTGATGGAGGTGCTGCAGCTTGTCTCGGTGCTGGGCATCCACACCATGACCAGCGGGCTGCCGATCCTGGTGGACGAGTTGCGCAAGGCGGGCCGCGGCGCGGACGTGGCGGCGGCGGTGCTGACGGCGGAGCAGGAACATATCAAACAGGCGTTCGTGGCGGCGCGCGGGTATTGGAGCCCGGTGTGGGAGCAAATGCTGGTTTTGTCGCCGGAATTCTTCGAAGCCTATGCGCGGCTGTCATCGGTGCCGTGGACGCACGGGACGCTGGAGCCGAAAGTGAAGGAGTTTCTCTATATCGCTATTGATGCGGCGACCACGCATCTCTATCTGCCGGGTCTGCGCGTACACATCCAGAACGCGCTTCGGCTGGGTGCGACGGCGGCGGAGATTATGGAAGTGCTGGAATTGACCAGCGTGCTGGGGATTCACACGATCACCGAAGGCGTGCCGGTGCTGATGGAAGAGGTGCAGCGCCAGACCGGCTGATACGGGGGGCCGGCGAGGGGGAAATCGGCGGCGCGAACGCGTGGCGGGTCGCTGCGACGAGCCGCCGGTATCAGGGGGTTCGGCCCAGGTCCCTGGTGCTGGCGCCGATGACGGCTTCCTCCAGCAGGTCCAGGGCAGCGCATGAACGCGCTACCGGGCCACAGTTACCGCGACCCGCAGCACCGGGCTCTCCGGCAACAATCGCACTGTGAACGTATCGTTGCCCGAGAATCCCGCATCAGGCGTGTAGTCGATGCGCGTCGCATTTCCCACCGGGTGAACGTAGACCGAGCCACGGGAGGGTGGTTCGATCAGCAATCCGGTGGCGTAGGGCTTGCCGCCGTCGGTCACGCTGATCGCGCACCAGCCGCCATCGTTGGCCACGCTGATCGTTGCCGCGGTCTCTTTTCCCGGCGTCAATTCCGGCTTGGAGGCGGTGCAGTTCTTCGCCTCGCCCTGAAAATCCGAGGCGAAGAGGCGCGGCTGGGCCCCTTGTGGCGCAGATGGTTTCTGCCCGCAGCCTTGCAGCAGGATGCCGGCCAGCGCGAGCGCGGACCACACCGCGGCCTGGCGCGGTAGCGAAATGGAAATCAGCAAGCGAGGGCCTCCGCGAATCCTCCGCCAGCGGGCGGGAGGGCGCGCGTCTAGCAGATGGCGCAGCCTGCGTCAGCCCGCACGCGGATTACGCCGCCGCCATGTCGGAAAGCAGCCGTTGCGACAGATCATCGATCAGCCAGCGCCCCGCGCGTCCCGGTGGCCGGCTGCGAAGATGCACGACATGCAGCGGGAAACTGAACGGGTTGCCGCGTTGCTCCGCAATGTCGAGCGCGACCAGCCGTCCGTCGGCGACATGGTGGGCCACCAGGTGGCGCGGCATGTGGCACCAGCCAAAGCCGCCGAGCAAATACTCCAGCCGGCTGCCCTGATCGGCGAAGCGCCAGATCTGCAAGCTGACCACGTTGCCGCTGAACCCAGCCGAGAGCGGTGTCCGGTCGGTCAGCACAAGTTGCACGTGATGCTCCAGCACCTCGCGCGTCAGCGGCGCGGGTTCGCGCGCGAGCGGATGGTCGGCGGCGACCACCGGCACGGCGGGGACCGCGATGAGGAACCGCATCTCCAGGTCAGGCGCGGCACGCGGCAGCGGCGGGAAAATCGCCAGCCGTGCCGAGCCGTCGCGCAGGTGGTGCTCCGCGCCGCCGAGTTGTTCGGTGAACAGGGTCAGCGGGAGATGCGGAAAGGTCTCGCGCAGTGCGCGCAAACTCGCCATCAGCACCGGATTGGGAAACACCGCATCGACTGCCAGAGTGAGTTCCGGCTCGGTATCGGCGGCGATGCTTTCAGCGCGGGAGCGTAACGTCTCCGCCCCGCGCAGCACCTGCCTCGCGTCCGCAAGCAGGACGCTGCCGGCCTCGGTGAGCACCGGGGTGCGCGCACTGCGATCGAACAGGGCGACGCCGAGCGTCGCTTCCAGCGTCTGCACGGACTGGCTGATGGCGGATTGCACCCGGCCAAGCTGCCGGGCGGCAGCGGAGAAGCTGCCGCACTCCGCGACGGCGGCCAGGACGCGAAGCTGGTCGAGAGTCAGCGGGTCAAGCATGTATCAGTGCAACCGATGAATCCCATCGAGATTTTCGCGATTGCATGATGATGGCAAGTCCCCAGATGGCCGCTCCGAGGTTCATCCAAACAGACTCCGGAGGGGTCCCATGCACCACCTGTTGTTCGTCACCTCGAGCTTGTTCGGCGAGGCATCCAAGTCGCGTTTGCTCGGCTCGGAGTTCGTTGATGCCTGGCGCCGCACCCATCACGGCACCCATGTGGTGGAGCGTGTGTTGTCCGCTGACACCATGCCGCACCTGACGCAGGAGGTGTTGGTGGCGGCGGCCACGCCGGTCGAGGCGCGCACGCCGGGGCAGCAGGCGGCGGCGGCGCTCGCCGATACGCTGATCGCGGAAGTGGAGGCGGCGGACGTCATCGTGATTGCCGCGCCGATGTACAATTTCACAATTTCGAGCATGCTGAAGGCCTGGGTGGACCACATCGCTCGTGCCGGACGGACGTTCCGCTACACTCCCCATGGCCCCGAAGGACTGTTGCACGACAAGACTGTGTTCGTCGCTACCGCGCGCGGCGGCTTCTACCGTGCCGACAGCCCGTACGCGGCGCTCGACTTCCAGGAGCCATATTTGCGGGCAATCCTGGGCTTCCTCGGGATCACCGACGTGACGTTCGTGCATGCCGAGGGCCTGAATATCAACCCGGAGACCGCCAAGCATAGCCTCGCCGCGGCGCGCCGCACGCTGGCGGAGCTGGTGCCGTCGGCAAAGGCCGCGTGACAGGGACAGGGCGGATGCGCAACGCATCCGTTCCTGACCAAAACATCCGTCACTATGACCTTCAGCCTCGCTTCACGGCACCTGCGCGCCTTGCCCGTTCACATACAGCGCATAGACCGACGTGCTGCCGCACATGAACAAACGGTCGCGCTTGCGGCCGCCGAAGCAGAGATTGGCACAGGCCTCGGGCAGGTGGATCTTGCCGATCAGGTCGCCGTTCGGGGCATAGCAGCGGACGCCGTCCTCCGACGAGTCGCTCCAACCCATGCTGCACCAGACATTGCCGTCGCTGTCGCAACGCACGCCATCGGTCATGCCGGGCGCGAAATCGGCGAACACGCGCCCGTTGCGCAGCCGCTTGCCGTCCGCCTGAAAGACGCGAATGTGTGCCGGGCCGCCGTGCGAGATGCCGCTATCCACCACGTAGAGCAATGATTCGTCGGGTGAGAAGCACAGGCCGTTCGGGCGCACAAAATCGTCAGCCACCACCGTGGCGGTGCCAGACGGGTCCACGCGATAGACGTTGCGCGGCAGTTCGGCATCGGCCTTGTGGCCTTCATAGGGGCCGTCGATGCCGTAACCGGGATCGGTGAACCACACCGCGCCATCGCCTGCCACCACGACGTCGTTCGGCGCATTCAGCGGCTTGCCCTCGTAACGGTCGAGCACGACGGTAATGCGGCCGTCATGCTCTGTGCGGGTGACGCGGCGGGCATCATGCTCGCAGGTGATCAGCCGGCCCTGGCGGTCGCGCGTATTGCCGTTGCTATAGTTTGACGGGGCGCGGAACACGGACAAGTGACCGTCCTCCTCCAGCCAGCGCATGATCCTGTTGTTGGGTATATCGCTGAACAACAGATAGCCGCCGTCGCGGAAATAGACCGGACCCTCGGCCCAACGGAAGCCGGTGGCGATGCGTTCCACCGCGGCATTGCCTTGGCGGTAGATGAATCGTGGGTCGAGTTTTTCCACGTGCGGATCGGGATAGCGGGAGTCGGGCAGGTTGCCGAGCGGCAGAGACATGATGCGTTTCCTCCGGTCCAGGGAAACATCTCCCACTTCGTGGGCGAGGTTTCAATCTGGCAGGGCGCGGTTTCAATCTTGGCGGACGCGCTGGCAATGACTGAGGCCGATGCCGCTCACCGGCGTGGCATTATGCTGGAGCAATCCGGCGACCTTGCCGAAGCCCGCGCGGCATTCGAATCGGCCCTGGCCCTGATGCCCGACCGCGTACTGTTCCATCACAGCCTCGCCCGCATCGAACGGTTCGTCCCCTGCGATCCACGCCTGCCGCCGCTGCAGGCGCTGGCGCAGCGCATCGACACGCTGCCGCCCGATGAGCAAGTGCATCTGTGCTTCGCACTGGGCAAGGCGTACGCCGATCTGGGCGAACGCGATCGCGCATTCCGCCATTACCTGAACGGCAACGCCATCCGGCGGCGCTCCGTGCGCTACGATGAAGCCGCGGCGCTGGGCTTTCTGCGCCGCATCCAGCAGTACGCCACAGCCGAAACGATCGCCGCCGGCCGGGGCCATGGTGCGGCATCGCCCGCGCCGGTCTTCATCCTGGGAATGCCACGCTCCGGCAGCACGCTGCTGGAACAAATTCTCGCCAGTCATCCGCAGGTCCACGGCGGCGGCGAATTG
>Ga0335072_10007842_pt1 | contig 15518 bp, 19 predicted proteins | sample Lox_Sample_21_FD_206725 | JGI IMG/M metagenome (GOLD analysis project Ga0335072, IMG submission 206725) | Soil microbial communities from Loxahatchee National Wildlife Refuge, Florida, United States - Lox_Sample_2.1 | ecosystem: Environmental > Terrestrial > Soil > Wetlands | place: USA... | reverse complement strand
AGGTGTGCAGGATCTTGCGGATCTGACTGACCAGCGAGTCGACGTTATAGCCAACGCCACGCTTGCCGAACTTGCCGAAGCCGGAGAGGTCGCGCCGGATCTGCGTGGAGTTCACGTGCGTGTAATCCGCCAGCTCCTGGGAGGAGATCGTCTCCTTGCCCATCTTGCGTGCCTGAATCAGCACCTGCAGATAGCGCGACAGCCGCGCCGCCACACCCAGCGCGAGTTTCTCCCCCGGCTTGTCCATGTCCAGCGGCGAGGGCGGGTTCCCATCATTACCGCTTCCAACCGTGTAACTCATCGGCTCTGCACCATATCGAGCCGGCGCTCGAGCTCGGATTCGTCCACGAACAGATCGAACACTTCGGCTCCGTCGATCGCGACCACAGGGATCCGTTCCAGATACGCCCGGAGCAGGGCATCATCCGATTCGATATCGCGCTCCAGGAGCACGAATGGGCGTCGGGAGCGAACTCGCTCCAGCACTTCGCGGGCGTCGTCACACAGGCAGCAGCCCTCGCGGCCGTACAGCACGACGGTCCTCATCGCGCCGCCAGCACCCGCTCGCCCGTCGCGTACGCGTCGAGATCGAGGTATTCGGGATAGGGTCGCTCCCCGACGAACCGAGCGGCGCTGGCGATCATCGCGGCGTTGTCGGTGCACAGCTCACGCGGCGGCACGTGGAGCTCCACGCCGAGCCCGCGCATCCGCTCGCGCACCGCCCCGTTGGCCGCCACGCCACCGCCGACCGACAGCCGCTCGATCCCGGTTTGCACCAGGGCCCGCTGGACTCGTATGGCGAGCGATTCGACGATCGCCCGCTGGTAGGAGGCGGCAAGGTCGGGGCGCCGGCGCTCGGCTTCAGCCTCGCCGAGGTCGCGCACCCGGTACAGAAGCGAGGTCTTCAGCCCAGCAAAGGAGAAGTCGAGACCGCCGAGTCGCTCCGCCGTAGGAAACCGAAAAGCCTCCGGATCACCCCGCGCCGCCAGCCGCTCGAGCGCCGGACCGCCGGGGTATCCCAGGCCGAGCAGGCGTGCACCCTTGTCGAACGCCTCGCCGGCGGCGTCGTCGAGTGTCTGGCCGAGCACTTCGTAGTCGGGGCCGTGGTCGGTGACCCGCGCGAGCAGGGTATGGCCGCCGCTGGCGATCAGGCTGATGAACGGAGGCTCGAACGCCTCCGGGCCCAAGAACGCGGCGGCCACGTGGCCGTGGAGATGATCGACCGGGGCGAGCGGCAGCCCGTGCGCGGCCGCCAGCCCCTTGGCCGTGGCCACGCCCACGAGCAGCGCGGCCACCAAACCGGGCCCGCAGGTGACGGCCACGAGGTCGACCGAAGGCAGCGCCACCCCGGCGCGAGACAGCGCGTCGTCGACCACCGCCCCAATCAGCTCCAGATGGTGGCGCGAGGCAATTTCTGGAACGACACCGCCGTACCGATCGTGCACTCCCTGCGAGGAGATCACATTCGAGCGGATCTCCCCCGCCCGCGTCACGATTGCGGCGCACGTGTCGTCGCAGCTCGTCTCGAGGGCGAGGATCACCCGGATGCGCTCGGGGTCGACGCCGTGTCCGCCGTGCGCCACATGATCAGCGCGTCTTCCCCCGTGTCCTGGTAGTAGCGCCGCCGGGTCCCCGCCGAGCGGAAGCCGAAGCGCTCGTACAGCGCGATCGCGTGAATGTTCGACGGACGCACCTCGAGCGTGTACGAACTGTCCTGACCCGCGCGCGCGATCATCTCCTCGAGCAGCGCGGTCGCGATCCCCCGTCGCCGGGCCGGCGGGTCTACCGCGATGTTCATCAGGTGCCAGACGTCGGCGTAGCGCGAGCAGATCAGATACCCGACGATGCGCCGGTCCTCGACCGCCGCCAGGCACACCCCGGACGGCTTGGAGAGCTCGAGCACGAACATGGCCAGCGACCACGGGGTGGGAAACGCGCGCCGCTCGATCGAGATGACCTGCGGAAGGTCCGAGTAACCAAGCGAGCGGATCGTGACGGGCTGTGGGCTCATGGGCTCATTAATTCCTGCGAGCGATTTCGGCATCCGGAGCGCGGAGGTAGTCGGGCCGCACCGCCTCGGGGACCGTCGCTGACAGACGCTTGGCCAGCCGGCAATGATGCGCGGCTGTGACCCTGTGCAGCGGCGAATCGTCTTCAGGTATGAAGGATCCCGCGCGCTCGAGAACCTCCCTAAATGCTATCGCCCCGTCTCCGATCGCCAGCGTGCTCGCCCCGAGCGGTGCCACCAGCTCGGCGAGTGCCTCAGGGGCGATTGCCCGGGGAGTGAGCAGGGCCGAGTCAAACTCCTCCGCCTCATCGATCCGCCAGCTCGCGGCGAATACCTCGCCTCGACGGGCGTCCAGCACCGGGAGGACGACGTCGAGCCCAGGGGGCAACCCCTCCGAGCGGGGCGTAAGCAGGCCGGCCCGCGGGCCGGCCAGGGCGAGCGACTGCAACGTCGAGACTCCGACGAGCGGGATCCCCCTGGCCTGGGCCAGCGCCCGCGCCGTGGCGATCCCGATGCGCAGCCCGGTGAATGTTCCGGGTCCGACCCCCACCGCGATCCGGTCAACGTCATCCCAGCCGATGGCCGCGCACTCGAGCGCGCCCGCGACCAGCGGCAGGAGGTGGGTCACGTGGCCGGGACGCTGCCCCGGCGGCGGATCGTCGCGCCCGACGTAGACGACCTGGCCGACGCCGCTCAGGGCGACCGTGGTGGCGCGGGTGGCCGTGTCGAAGGCGAGGATCCTCACGGCAGCTCCAACGGCGAGAGGCGCGGCACATTGAAGAGGTCGGCGGCGCCTGACGGCGGCGCCTTGGAAACCGGGTCGGCGGCGCCTGACGGCGGCGCCTTGGAAACCGGGTCGGCGGCGCCTGACGGCGGCGCCTTGGAAACCGGGTCGGCGGCGCCTGACGGCGGCGCCTTGGCGCCGGCCGGCGCCCCGATCCGCACCACCCGCCGGTCGCCGCCGCCGTGCTCGATCACGACCCGGGCCGCCAGGCGCGAGAGGCCCGCGATCGCCTCGATCGCGCCGCCCGGCCACTCCACGAAGGCGATCCGATCCGGCCCGATGTAGTCGGCCAACAGGTCGGGGTCCTCGTCCTCGAGGTCTCCGACGCGATACAGATCGAGGTGGGACACCGGCACGGCGCCGGGATAGCGCTGGCCGATCGTGAACGTGGGGCTGGTCACGACACCGTCCACTCCGAGCGCGCGGCACGCCCCCCGCACGAAGGTCGTCTTCCCGGCTCCCAGCTCCCCCTCGACGAGCACTACGTCGCCGGGCACCAGGGCGGCGGCCAGCTCGGCGGCGAGCGCCTCGGTCTGCTCGGGGCTGCTGGTGTGATGGTCTCGCGCCATCGTGTTACCAGCCAATGTAGTCCAGGTGGATCGCACCACCTGGCCGTACCGTCCGGTACCGTCAGCGCCAATGATGAGCTCGCTCAGGCGCCGGTATGAGCCCCAGCTCGCTCAGTTGCGCGGCTCCGAGACGACCAAGGCGGTGGGGCTGGCCGGCGCGATGGTGATCAACAACGTGATCGCGCTCGGTTCGGTGATCGTCTTCTCACGCGAGCTGTCCGACTACGGATCGCTGGCCGCGCTGGTCAGCTACTTCCTGATCCTGGCCGTCGTCGGGTACGCGATGCAGGTGGCCACGGCGCGAGAGGCGGTGCTCGGCCATCTTGGCGTCGGCCCGGGCATGGCCGCCACGATCCGCAACTGGATCAAGGTGACGCTGCTGTTCACCGCGGTGATGACCGTACTGTCGGTGCTGGCCCGCCATCCGATCGCCGAGGCGGTCGGCGTCAAGTACCAGTGGGCGGCCGCGCTCGGGATTCCCGCCGGGTGCCTGTACCTCTTGCTGTGCATGATGCGCGGCTTCCTGCAGGGGCTCGGCGACTACCGCTCGGTGGGGATCAGCCTGATCGGCGAGCAGGCGGCCCGCCTGGCCATCGGCGGAGTGCTGGCGATTGGACTCGGCGTCACCGGCGCCTACATCGGAACCCCCCTGTCGTTCGTGGCCATGATGCTCTACTGCGCAATTCCCCTGCGCCGCCGCCTCGGCCGGGCGCAGGCGGGGAAGCGACCCGCCGTCGAGCTGTGGGTCCACGTCGCGCGGGCCTGGCCGGCGATCGCCGCGCTGGGCATCATCGCGGTGCTTCAGAACATCGACATCATCGCCGCCAAGCACCGCTTCTCGAGCGAGCTGGCGAGCTCGTACAGCGCGACCGCGGTCGCGGCGAAGGTGCTGATCTGGGTGGCCATGGGCGCCGGCTTCTACCTGGTGCCGGAGGTCTCGCGCCGGCGCGCCCACGGGGAGGACACTCGCCCGGTACTGGGTAAGGCGCTGGCGATCGTCGGGGTGGCGGCGATTCCGTGCCTGCTCATCTACGGCCTGCTGCCACGCCTCTTGATTCGCGCCGCGTTCGGCTCCAACCGCCTGCTGGCGGTCGACGCGCTGTTCATCCTCGGACTGGCCTTCACGGTGCTCGCGGCGACGTACCTGGCCGTGCAATACATGCTCGCGCAGAAACGCACCTGGTTCCTGCTCCCGCTCGGTGCCGTCGCCGTGGCCGAGCCGATTCTCCTGCTTCAAGCGTCGAAAAAGCCACTGGGGTTTGCCGTGGTCGTCCTCGCGGTCCAGATCGCGGGTGCCCTGGTCGCCTTCGGCATGGCGCTACGGCCGCAGAAGGTCTCGCCGCAACCCGAGCCGCCGGATAGCGGCGTCAGCGAAGTCGAGCTCGTCGGCGCGCCGTAGCGATGGCGGTCACCAAGATCATCGAGCTGGTCGGCAGCTCGTCCACCAGCTCCGACGACGCGGTCAAGGCGGCGCTGGCGGAGGCTCAGGCGACGCTGCGCAACATCAAGGCGCTCGACGTCGTTTCGGTCGGCCTACGCGGCGAGAACCTCGACGAGTGGCGGGCGCTCGTCCGGATCTCGTTCCTGGTCGAGCGCGTCAGCGAATAAGGCGCCGCCGTCAGGCGCCCGCCGACAATGCAAGTCGGCTTAGAAGAGTCCTAGCTGGGCCGCCGGCTCTGGCTCGCCGACCCCCGGCGGTTCCTCGTCGCCGTCCTCGTCCACGTCGGCGAGATCGTCCAGCTCGGGGATCCCATCGAGTGCCCGGGGCTGCTCGGGCGGCCCGAGTGCGAGCAGCTCAGGGATCCGGTGGAAGTCGGCCCGGAGCGCCTCGAGCGTCGACGGCGTGTAAAGCGCCGCCGCCGGGTGGTAGAGCGGGTACAGCCGCACCGCCCGGGGCCCGATGATCCGCACCTCCTCGCGACCGTGCAGACGGGAGATGCCGGTCGTGTCCTCCCGCAGGAGCTTCGTCGAGAAGTTGCCGAGCGTGCAGATGACGGTCGGCTCGATCAGGTCGACCTGCCGGCGCAGGTAGTCCTGGCAGGCCTCGATCTCGTTGGGATGTGGATCGCGGTTATCCGGCGGTCTACATTTTAGAGTATTGCATATAAAGACGTCCCCGCGTTCCATCCCGATCTCGGCCAACAGCTTGTCGAGCAGCTTCCCGGCCTGCCCGACGAACGGCAGTCCCATGCGGTCCTCGTTGGCCCCGGGCGCCTCGCCGATGAACATCAGGTCGGCGTCGGCGTTGCCGGCGCCGAACACGACCGTGGTGCGCGTCTGATGCAAGGGACAGCGCGTGCATCCTCGCGCCTCCTCGTAGACGGCCTTCAACAGCTCGCGACGCTCCGAGGCGGTCCTCACTGGCGGCGATGGTAACCCCGCGCACGGACGGCCCCGAGACCGGATGCCGGTATTTGCGGGGCTCGAGCCTGAGTAGAAGACCGACGCGGGACTGCGGTTTCCACCGGTAACCGCCGAGCGCCCCGCGGGTATCCTGATTCCCGAGGCCGCTACACCGACGCCGTGGGTGGACCTCGATACCACGCCATCACCCTTTCAACGCCGACCGGTATCTCAAATGCGGGAACTGGAACGGGATTCCACCTCAGACACGCCTGCCCGTAAGCGCCTGGCCATCGTGGGCCTGGGCCGCGTGGGGCACGCGCTCGCTACCGCGCTGGCCCAGGCGGGTTATCCGATCTCCGGGCCGCTCGGCCGCGGTGCCGACGGTAGCCGCGCCGACGCCGTGCTCCTGTGCGTCCCCGACGCCGAGATCGCGCGGGCGGCGGCGCAGATCGTGCCCGGTCCGCTCGTCGGTCACTGCTCGGGCGCCACCGGACTGGGCGCGCTGGCACCGCACGAGGCGTTCTCACTGCATCCGCTGATGACGGTCACCGCCGAGGGAGCCGAGTTTGCGGGTGCGGGCGCGGCAATCGCGGGCAGCACACCCCCCGCGCTGGCGCTCGCCGCCGAGCTCGCGCAAGCCCTGGGCATGCATGCCGTCGAGATCTCCGAGCATGATCGCCCCGCGTATCACGCGGCGGCGTCGATCGCGTCGAACTTCCTGATCACGCTCGAGGCGGCCGCCGAGCGCGTTGCCGGGGACGTCGGGGTCGACCGCGCGCTGCTCGTGCCACTCGTCCGGGCCACCGTGGAGAACTGGGCCAGGCTCGGTCCCGAGCGGGCGCTGACCGGGCCCGTCGCCCGCGGCGACGAAGACACGGTGGCTCGCCAGCGCGCCGCGATCGCCGAGGCCGCCGAGGATCTGCTGCCCCTGTTCGACGCGCTGGTGCAGGCCACGCGCGAGCTGGCCGCCACCGCGGAGGCGCAGCCGGCATGAAGACCGTCGAGACGATCGCCGACATCCGCGCGGCGCTGGCCGCCCCGCGTCGCGCCGGCCGCGCGATTGGCCTCGTCCCCACCATGGGCGCCTTCCACGCGGGTCACCTCTCGCTCATGCGCCGGGCTCGCGCTCGGTGCGACGTGGTCGTGGTCTCGCTGTTCGTGAACCCGACTCAGTTCAACGACCCGGCGGACCTCACCGGCTACCCCCGCGACCCGGACCGGGATGCTGCGCTCGCGGCGGACATCGGGGTCGACTACCTATTTGCCCCGGTGGCCGACGAGGTCTACCCGCCCGGATTCGCCACCACCGTGTCGGTGAGCGGCGTAACCGAGCCGCTCGAGGGTGCCCATCGCGGCCGCGCCCACTTCGACGGCGTGACGACCGTCGTGACCAAGCTGTTCAACATCGTCGGCCCGGACGTCGCGTTCTTCGGGCAGAAGGACGCGCAGCAGGCGCTGGTGATCCGCCGGCTCGTGCGCGACCTGGACATGCCGGTGAGAATCGAGGTCTGCCCGACCGTGCGGGAGTCCGACGGACTCGCTCTGTCCAGCCGGAACGCGCACCTGTCGCCGGCAGACCGCACCCGCGCCACTGCGCTCAGTCGGGCGCTCAGAGCGGTCGCCGATGCCGTTAGTGCCGGCGAGCGCGATCCCGCCGCAGCCCGGGCACGCGCCGTGGCGGAGCTCCAAGCGGCTCGGGTCGACCCCGACTACGTCGAGCTCGTGTCGGCGGAAACGCTGGCGCCAGTCACGCGGATCGACGGCGAGGTGCTCGCGCTGATCGCCGCCCGCGTGGGATCGACGCGGCTGATCGACAACCAACTCATCCGAACACCAGCCCATCAGGACAACGGGAGACCCTGAATGCAACGCACGATGCTGAAATCGAAGATCCATCGCGCGACCGTGACCGACTGCGACCTGCACTACGTCGGCTCGATCACGATCGACCCCGAGCTGCTCGAGGCCGCGGATGTCCGTGAGTTCGAGCAGGTGGCAGTCGTCGACGTCGATAACGGCGCGCGCTTTGAGACGTACACGATCGCCGGCGAGCGCGGCTCGGGCGAGATCAAGGTCAACGGAGCCGCGGCACGACTCGTGCATCGTGGCGACACGATCATCGTGATCTCCTACGCCGCCTTCGACCCGGACGAGCTGGACAACTACTCACCGCGCGTGGTCCACGTGAACGCGCGCAACGAAATCCTCAACATCGACCGCGAGGTGGCGACTCTGCTGACTGGAGCGCCAACCATCGCAGGATGAAGGAGAACACCGACATGTCTGCCACGCCACGCATCCCCATCCCACAGAACCTCGAGTCGCCGCTGCCGATGACCCTGCCGCGGCTGGCCGAGAAGAAGCGTCTCGGCGAGTCGATCGTGATGGTCACCGCCTACGACTACCCTTCCGCCCAGGTCGCCGAGGCGGCCGGTGTCGACCTCGTGCTCGTCGGAGACTCGGGCGCGATGACCGTGCTCGGCTACCCCTCGACGGTGCCCGTGTCGACGGAGGAGATGCTGATGCTCTCGGCCGCCGTCCGGCGCGGCCTGCAAACGCCGCTGCTGATCGGCGACCTGCCGTTCGGCTCCTATGAGGCTTCCGACGAGCTGGCCATCGCCACCGCGCAGCGGTTCGTGAAAGAGGCCGGGTGCGATGCGGTCAAGCTCGAGCGTGGTGGGACCAGCGTGCAGCGCGCCCAGGCCATCGTCGAGGCGGGCATCCCAGTGGTCGGCCACGTCGGGCTGACCCCGCAGACCGCCACCGCCCTCGGCGGCTACCGGGCGCAGGGGCGCACCGCCGAACGCGCCCTGACGGTGGCGCGGGACGCGATCGCGCTCGAGCGCGCCGGCTGCTTCGCGCTCGTGATCGAGGCGATTCCAGCCGCCGTCACCGAGGCGCTGATGAGCCGGCTCGAGATCCCCGTGATCGGGATTGGCGCCGGGCCAGCCACGGACGGCCAAGTACTGGTGTTCCACGACCTCCTGGGCATCTACGACGGGCACTCGCCCCGATTCGCCAAGCGATACGGCGAGGTGCGCGAGCAGATGGTCGCCGGCGTGGCCGCCTACGCGGGCGAGGTCCGGAGCGGCTCGTTCCCCGGGCCCGAGCACACCTACTCGATCGATGACGACGAACTGCGCACGTTCGAGGCCGGCCTGAACGAAATCAATTAAATAGGCCGCCAGCACAGGTCGCGGCAGAGCGCGAGCGGGGCGGCACGCGAATACCATCCCAGTGGATGCCGCGCCTCGGAGACCTGTTCGCTCCGCGCGACCGGGCTTACTTCGAGCTGTTTGAAGAGGCCGGGCAGAACGCCGTGCGAGCTGCCACCCTGCTCGAGCGGATGCTGATCAATTTCCCGGACAGCGTCGATCTGGCCACCGAAATCCGGGACTGCGAGCACGAAGGCGATCGGATCACCCACGACATCATCGATCGCCTCAATCACACGTTCGTCACCCCGATCGACCGGGAGGACATCCTCGCCCTGTCCTCGGCCCTCGACGACATCGTCGATTACACCGAGGAGGTCGCGGACTACCTGGGGCTGTATCGGATCGAGGCCCCCATGGACCAGGCGATCAGCCTGGCGCAGGTGCTGAGCTCGGCGTGCCAGGAGATCGGAAAGGCGATCCCGCTGCTGCGCGGTTTCAAGCCGGAAATCTCAGAGCACACGATGGAGGTCAACCGGCTCGAGAACGAAGGTGACCGGATCACTCGCGAAGCCGTGGCGTCGCTATTCGATGCGCGGATCGACCCGATGGTGGTGATCCGCTGGAAGGACATCTTCGAGCGCCTCGAGGCGGCGATCGACTCCACCGAGCACGTCGCCGACATTCTCTACGGGATCGTCATTAAGAACTCATAGGTGGTTGTGTCTCACCTAAGGCGCCGCCGTCAGGCGCCGCCGGCCATCCGTCTCCACATTTGGCACGGCGCTTGTAGCTGCTGTAGCTTGCGCGCGTGACTGCGGACGCACCGACCCCGCTGTCCACCGGCGCCGGCCTGTCGGTCCGCGACGTGGCCGTGTCCTTCGGCGGCATCACCGCGTTGGAGCGCGTCTCGGTCGACGTCTCGCCCGGCGAGGTCCTCGGGGTAATCGGGCCCAACGGCGCCGGCAAGACCACCCTGTTCAACGTGATTTGCGGCTTCGTGAGGCCGGATGCGGGCACGCTGCGCTGGCGCGGGACTCCCATGACCCAAGTCCATCCCGACCGTCTGGCGTCGCTAAGGATCGCGCGGACCCTTCAGGGCGTGGGGCTGTTCGTCGGGCTGACCGTGCTCGAGAACGTGATGGTCGGAGCGCAGCGGTTCCGCCGCACGCCGCTTGTGAGCGCGATCCTCGGGCTGCCCTGGTCAGACCGCGACGAGGGCCGACTGCGCGACCGCGCGCTGGCCGCGCTCACTCGGCTCGGCTGCGAGGACGTGGCCGATCGGCTGCCCGGCACGCTGCCATACGCGGTGCAGAAGCGAGTCGCGCTGGCGCGGGCGCTCGTCTGCGAGCCCGAGCTCCTGCTGCTCGATGAGCCGGCCGGCGGGCTCGACGCGCGCGAGCTGGCGGACCTCGGGAAGCTCATCGGCTCGATGGCCGAGTCGGCTGCGGTGATGCTGGTCGATCACCACATGGACTTCGTCGTGTCGGTGTGCGACCGGGTCGTGGTGCTCGACTTCGGCCGGGTGATTGCTGACGGGGAGCCTTCGGTGGTGCAGCGCGACCCGCGGGTGCTCGAGGCCTACCTCGGGCGTGAGGCCGAGGACGCGGCGCGGCCCGTGGCGAATGGAGCCGACGGTGCTGAGAGTTGAGGAGCTCACTACCGACTACGGGCCGATCCGGGCGGTCGACCACGTCTCGCTCGAGGTTCCCGAAGGCTCGGTGACCGCCGTGCTCGGAGCCAACGGCGCCGGCAAGACGTCGCTCCTGCGCACGATCACCGGGCTGGTGCGGCCGACGTCTGGCCACGTGAAGGTGGAGGGCGAGGACATCACCCGGTGGCCCGTCGAGGAGATCGTGCGGTTCGGGCTGGCGCACGTCCCAGAGGGCCGCGGCGTGATCGCTGAGCTCACCGTGCAGGAGAACCTCCGGCTGGGGGGTCTGTGGCGTGGCCGCGAGGCCATGCCACTCCGCGAGATCTACGAGCTCTTCCCGCGGCTCGAGGAACGCGCCGCCCAGCCCGCGTCGCGGCTGTCGGGCGGCGAGCGGCAGATGCTCTCGATCGGCCGGGCGCTGGTCGGACGGCCCCGGGCGCTCCTCCTCGACGAACCGTCGCTCGGGCTCGCGCCCGTCCTGGTGGCGCAGATCATGAGCATGGTGCGCCGGCTGACCGACACGCTTGGGCTGGCCGTGTTGCTCGTCGAGCAGAACGCGCGCAGCGCGCTCTCGATCGCCAATCGGGGGGTGGTGCTCAACCTTGGGCGGGTCGTCGCCGAGCAGGACCCGCACAAGCTCGCCGCCGACGACAGCCTCCTGCACGCCTATCTGGGGTTCTGAGTTGGCGAGTAGAACGTTCTATCTAGGGCCGTCGAGGTTGGTTCGGTGACCAAGTTCATCGACCTGACGCTGAATGGCATCTCGACGGGGGCGATCTATGCCGCGGTGGCGCTGGCCCTCGTCCTGATCTGGCGCTCGACGCGGATCGTCAACTTCGCCCAGGGCGCAATGCTGATGTTCACGACGTTCATCGCCTCCGGAGTGATCGACGGGGGCGGCTCCTACGTGCTGGCCTTCGCGGTCGCGCTGGCCAGTGGGTTCGTCCTGGGAGCCGTCGTCGAGCGGGTGCTGGTGCGTCCGGTCGAGAACGCCCCGCAGCTCAACGCCGTGATCCTGACCCTCGGCCTGTACACGCTGCTGGTCGCGGTGGCGGGGATGATCTGGGGCAACACCCCGCGCTCGTTCCCGGCCGCGTTCTCGCTGCGCGGCTATCGCGTGGGCGGTACCACCCTCCTGTTCACGCCCAACGACACGTTCACGGTGCTGGTCGTGCTCGCGGTCGCCGCGTTGCTCGCGCTGCTGTTCCGGCGGACGACGCTCGGACTGCGGATGCGCGCGGCCGCGTTCGCGCCCGAGGTGGCCCGGCTGCTCGGGGTGCGCGTGGGCCGGATGCTCACGCTCGGATGGGCCCTGGCCGCGGTGACCGGGGCCCTGGCCGGCGTGCTCGTGGCGCCGTCGGTGTTCGTCGGACCCAACAACTTCGACCCGATCCTGATCAGCGGGTTCGTGGCCGCCGTGATCGGTGGCCTCGACAGCCCGCCGGGCGCGGTCATCGGCGGACTCGTCCTGGGGCTGGCGCTGTCCTACGTGTCGGGCTACGAAGGTTCCGCGCTCGTGCCCCTGGCGGCGCTGGTGATCCTGATGATCGTGCTGATGATCCGTCCCACCGGCCTGTTTGCCGCGACCCGGGAGCGGCGGGTGTGAGCGCGATGCCCCGAGCAATCCGCTCGGGCACCCCGGTGCCCCGGGCAATCCGCTCGAGCACCCTGCTGCGCTCGCTTTTGCTCGTGGTAGTGGCCGGGCTCGTGCTGCTCGTGATCTCAGATCAGCTGAGCGCCTACCGCGACCTCCAGCTCGCCACCGGCGCCTACTACTTCTGCGTGCTCGCCGGGCTGACCGTGCTGGCCGGCTCGAGCGGGCAGATCTCACTCGGCCACGGGGCGCTGATGGCGGTCGGGGCCTACACGGTGGGGAAGCTGGCCAATGCCGGATGGGCCATCGTCCCCGAGCTCGCGGCCGCCACGGCGGCGACGCTGATCATCGGGGTTCCGCTTGGCGTTGCGGCCAGCCGGCTGCGCGGGCCGTACCTGGCCGGCGCGACACTCGCGTTCGCGGTCGGTCTGCCGGCGCTGGCCGACAGGTTCCCCACCTTCCTCGGTGGCGAGAACGGGCTCACGATCAACCCGCCGACGCCGCCCGCATCGCTCGGAGCCACCTTCCCGCTCGAGCGCTGGGAGGCCTGGATCGCCTGCGCCGGCGCGCTGATCGTTCTGTTCGTCTTCTACAACCTGGGCCGCAGCGGCGTCGGGCGAGCGCTGCGCGCGGTCCGCGACGACGAGATATCCGCATCGCTGGGCGGACTGCGGATCGGCCGCTGGCAGACGCTTGCCTTCAGCCTGAGCGCCGCGGCCGCCGGGCTCGGCGGCGGGCTGCTGGCGGTCGTGACCCAGACGATCGCGCCCGGCGCCTTCCCCCTCCAGCTGTCGCTCTCGCTGCTGGCCGGGGTGGTCATCGGGGGGCTCGGGTCACTGATGGGTGCCATGTGGGGCGCGATCCTGCTGGTCTTCCTGCCCAACTGGACCACCGACGCCGCGAACTCGTTCTCGCTGTCGAGCAACGTGTCCCACAACCTGCCGCTCGCGGTGTACGGGGTCGTCTTGATCGGCGCGATGCTGCTATGGCCGAGCGGGATCCAGGGGGCGCTGCGGGCGATCAGGCGGCGAGCCGTGGCGGCGTTCGGTACCGGCGAGGGGCGAACGCCTGCGCGGACTCGCGCGGACGGGGAAGCCATGGGGACCGCGGAGGCTCCGTCCGGCACGCCGTCAGCCGCCGAGCCATCGCCGGAGGCCGGCGCCCAGGCGCCCTCGGAGCGCTAGTCGCGCTTCGGCGCGCGCGCGCCGCGCCCACGCGGCCTGGTCGGGATCCCAAGCAGCGCCGCCGAGACCTCGCGCAGCCGCGCGTAGTCGCCCCGAACCCCGCTCGTCGCGTCGTTCCACAAAAACGCGTGGCGAAGGTGGACGAGCGCGTAGGCAAGCGTCCCCGGCTCCGCCGGCGGGTCGTACCCCCTCGCCATCTCCTCCTCGATCAGCGCCTGGATGCACGCCACCGCCCGCGGCTCGACTACTCCCGCGCTGGTGGTCAGCATCCTCATCGCGCTGGCGCGCTCCTGCTCGAGCAACCGGCGTACCGCCCGCGAGTGCGTGAGCGTCCGGTTCACGCGATCGAGCACCTCGAGGAGCCCGTCCGCGCCGCGCCGCCGGACCTCGGCCCGCTTACGCGCGACCAGCAGCTCGAGCTGACAGGCGATCACCTCGCCCAGGAGCGCCTCGCGCGAGCCGAACCAGCGGTAGATCGTGGCGCGGCCCAGGCCGAGCCGCGCCGCCACCACCGTGATGTCGACGCGCTGACCATCGAGGTACTGCTCGGTCACGGCGGCGAGCACGTCGTCTCGCGACGCGGTAGCGGGACGTCCCCTCCTAGTGCTCCGGCTTGGCCCCTCGGTCGCCGGTGTCGCAGGTAGGTTTATGTCCGCAGCTATTGCCACCCCCCTCATCCGACTTTAATATTTGAAACACCTGAGGGAAAACGTATCTAATTAGAGTCCGCGCGTCAGCGTGCGCGCTGTTCCATGCGGGTCCATCCTGAGGAGGAGAGGTATGAGCTTTCGCGGCACCAAAGTGCTGGCGTACGTGGGAGTCGTGGTCGCGGTGGCGCTGCTGCTGGCCGCCTGCGGGTCGTCGGGCAGCAGCACTACCAGCAGCAGTGCAAGCACCGCAAGCAATTCGAGCAGCAGCGGCAACGGTGGCGCCACTGCGACGGGCGTGACCGCGACGAGCATCACGTTCGGAACCCACCAGCCGCTCACCGGGCCGGCCGCGCCGGGGTACAGCGAAATAGCTCCGGCGTCCCAGGCCTTCTTCGACTACGTGAACGCCCACGGCGGTGTGTACGGGCGGCAGATCCACCTGATCATCAAGGACGACGCCTACAACCCGACCAACACCGTCAATGTCGTTCACCAGCTGGTCCTCCAGAACAACGTGTTCGGAATCTATGAGGGGCTCGGCACTCCCACGCACACCAAGGTCGTCGGCTTCCTGAATGCCTCGCGCGTGCCTGACCTGTTCGTGGCGTCGGGCTGTCCGTGCTGGGACAACGGGACGACCCAGCCGTACACGTTCGGCTGGCAGCCGAACTACACGATCGAGGGGAAGATCCTCGGCCAGTACATCAAGCAGCACTTCGGTGGCGAGAAGGTCGGCGTGCTCTACCAGGACGACGACTTCGGCAAGGGCGGTCTCGCGGGCATCGAGGACCAGGTCCCCGCGGCGGACATCGTCTCGAAGCAGCCCTACGAATCGGGGACGACCACGCTCGCCCCTCAGATCACCGCGCTGAAGGCCTCCGGCGCCAAGGTGCTGGTCGACTTCACGGTGCCGATCTATACGGCCATCGGGCAGCTCACGTCGTTCACGCTCGGGTGGAAGCCGCAGCTCGTCATCTCGAGCGTCGGGATCGACCCGATCACGGTCGGCGGCCTGCTCAAGACCATCTCCAAGGGCAAGGCATCGGGCACCGCGCTGATCGAGGGCGCGATCACCGACGGCTACCTGCCATCCAATACCGACACGACGAACCCCTGGATTCAGCTGTTCATGAAGATCAAGGCGCAGTACGACCCCAGCGTCCCGTTCGACGGCAACGTCGAGTACGGCATGGCGAGCGCCTATACGTTGGTCCAGGCGCTCGTGGCTGCCGGCAAAGACCTCACCCGACAGGACGTGATCCAGGCGGTCGACAAGGACGGCGCCAGCTGGACGGGTCCCGGACTCGTTCCGTTCCGCTACACCACGAGCGATCACGGCGGCTATTCCGGCGCCGAGATCGGCATGGTCAAGAACGGCAAGATCGTCCTCTCGGGAGGGCCGCTCACGACCACGCCGGCGGCGGGTTCGCCGATCACGCCGTACACGGGGACGCAGCCCGCGCCGCCGGCGTCCGGGATTCCGTCTAACTGAGGTTGAGGCTGGCGCCCACGTCTGCGGCACCTGCGCCTTTCTTACGGTGCGGTGCCGCAGACGGGCGTCGGCGGAGGGTTGA
>Ga0335072_10007841_pt1 | contig 15519 bp, 16 predicted proteins | sample Lox_Sample_21_FD_206725 | JGI IMG/M metagenome (GOLD analysis project Ga0335072, IMG submission 206725) | Soil microbial communities from Loxahatchee National Wildlife Refuge, Florida, United States - Lox_Sample_2.1 | ecosystem: Environmental > Terrestrial > Soil > Wetlands | place: USA... | reverse complement strand
GGACGCCGTCAGGCGAGACGTTGCGTTCCAGGTTGAGGGGCGTGTGCGCGATGAGGTCGCACAGCACCGGCCGCTCGCTGAAGCTGCGCGCGAAAACATCTGCGACGAGCCCGGCATCACCCGGCGCCGCAGAGTCGAGTGCGGCGTGCAGGTCGCGTGCCCAGTCGCGCCACGCCTCGGCCGTCAGCTCCAGGAAGATCTGCTCGCGGGTCTCGAAGTAGCGCAGTAGCGCCGACTTATGGATTCCGACCCGCGCGGCGATGTCGGCGAGGCTGACGTTGCGGACGCCATCGTGGAGCGCCAGGTCGCGGGCGGCGCTGAGGATGGCCTCCTGGCGCTGCAGCTTCTGCTCGGGGCGGCGAGCCCGCTGGAAGGTCTCCGTAGTCATGACGGGTACCAGTGTACCTACCGCAACATCGTTCTGTTATTATCAAAACGATGTTGTGTTAACTTCGAGGGAGGCAGAGCTCATGCCACAGGTCTTTTTCCTCACCGGGAGCAGTCGCGGCCTAGGCCGCCACATAGCGGAGGCCGCACTGGCCGCCGGGCATCAGCTAGTCGCGACCGCCCGCAAGCCGGACAGCCTGGCCGACCTGGTCGACCGTTACGGCACCCAGATCCTGCCAGTGGCGCTTGACGTCACTGACCCTGCCGGAGCCGCGGCGGCGGTGGCCGCCGGGACCAAGGCCTTCGGTCATCTGGACGTCGTGGTCAACAACGCCGGCTACGCCAACCTCGCGGCGGTGGAGGACATCAGCCTGGCGGACTTCCGAGCGCAGGTCGACGCCAACCTGTTCGGCGTCGTGAACGTCACCAAGGCGGCGCTTTCAGTCCTGCGGGAGCAGGGCAACGGCCACATCATCCAGGTCTCCTCGATCGGCGGGCGCCTGGCAACGGCCGGCTTGTCGGCCTACCAGGCGGCGAAGTGGGCGGTTGGCGGCTTCTCGGAAGTCCTGGCGCGGGAGGTTGGCCCGCTTGGTATCAAGGTCACGGTCCTCGAGCCGGGCGGCATGCAGACCGACTGGGCGGGGTCATCCATGCAAGTGCCGCCGATCAGCGAACCGTACGAGCAGACTGTCGGCATCATGGCCAGGATGCATCACGAGCTCGGCAGCGCAGGTGCGCTCGGCGACCCCGCCAAGGTGGCTCAGGTCGTGCTCGCAGTCGCCGGGATGGCCGGTCCTCCGCTGCGGCTGATCCTGGGCAGCGAGGCCTACGCCTACGCGATGGCAGCCGCCCGGTCGCGGGCCGAGTCCGACGCCACGTGGCATGACCTCACCATCTCCACCGACCGGGACGACGCCACACCCGCTCAACGCGACCCGTACGCCGCGGCAAACCGCTAATCGATCCGCGGGCTCACAGCCGGGAGCAGCGATGACGCCGGGCTGCTAATCCGGCAGGACCATCCGGCCGCTGTCATCCCGGCCGACGCTGACGACTTCGGTCACGGCGCTGGCTGGAAGCGGGCCGTAGATGTGCGGGTAGCGCTCCGCGCCGGGAGCCGGTACCTCGTACCGGATGTCGGCGCCCACCCGCTCGCTGTCGATGATGAGAACGACCAGGTCGTCGGCGTCGCCGTAGAACAGCTCGGCAACCGCGCGCAGCTGATGCCGCAGGGAGCAGTGAATGAAGCCCGCCTGCTCGAGCGTGACGCCGCGGGTGGACATCCGGTACTCGCCGTCCTGCTCGGCTGTCCGCCACGTGTCGCGCTCAGTGATGTGCAGCAGTTCGGCCATCCGGTCACGATAGCGGCATGGAACCATGAGTCGCGCCGGACTGACGTCACCTGCTGCTGGACGGGAGTGCTGAGACTATGAACGAGAGCTTCGCGGCTGAGTTGTGGCGCGCGACCGCCGACATCTACGCGGCGATACTGCAACATCCGTTCGTCACCGGGCTGGCTGATGGCTCCCTCCCGCGCGAGTCCTTCGAGTTCTACGTGCTACAGGACGCCCTGTACCTGCGTAAGTACGCGCAAGCTCTGGCGGCCGTCAGTAGCCGTGCCGCCGTTCCCGCAGAAACGGAGATGTTCGCGCGGCACGCCGCGGGCATCGTCGCGGTCGAGATGAGCCTGCACGAGTCGCTGCTGGCCGACCTCGACATCGATCCCCGTGCCGGCGATGTCGCGGAAGAGGCGCCCACGACCCTCGCCTACACCAGCTACTTGCTCGCGGCGACTGGCGGATCGTACGGCGAGGGGGTTGGTGCCGTGCTGCCGTGCTACTGGATCTACTGGGAGGTGGGCAAGCACCTGCTCGAACGGGGCTCTCCTGATCGTCGCTACCAGCGCTGGATCGACACCTATGCCGGCGAGGAGTTCGGCGACGAGGCGCGCGAGGTCATCGCCGTGACTGACAGGCTCGGTCAGGAAATCAGCGCCCTGGAACGCGCGCGCATCCACCGTCACTTCCGCGCGACCAGCCGTTACGAGTGGATGTTCTGGGACATGGGCTTCCGCAGGGAGGCTTGGCCAGTCTGACCGTTTTGCGCGCCGGACTTGACAACCGGGTGACGTGAAGTGTTTCTTTTGAAACATGTCCTTCACGTCTCCCGAGGGCGCGGATGTCCCGCCTGAGCGTCCGGCTGTTCCGCCCTGGCGCGGGCTCCCTGGCAAGTCGATCAGGCTGACTGATCCTGAGACGATGCGCGCGCTAGCGCATCCGGCGCGGATCGTGCTCTGGCAGCACCTGCTGCTGGAAGGTCCCGCGACAGCCACCGAATGTGCGCCCGTGGCCGGGCTGTCCCCGTCGGCCTGCAGCTATCACCTGCGTCAGCTCGCCCGCTACGGCTTCGTCGAGCAAGACCAGGCCGCTGCTGCCAACGGCCGGGAACGGCCCTGGCGGGGCGTCGTGAGTTCGACGACGATCGAAGACCTCGATGACCCGGTCGCCGAGATGGCGGCCAGGTTGCTGAATTCCAGCCTGGATGAGCACTGGCGGGAAGCCCGGCGCCGCTACCTCGCCCAGGCAGAGGACTATCCCGCCGAGTGGCGGCGAGCTGCCGGCAGCGACCAGACGGTGCTCTACGTCACGGCAGACGAGCTACTCCGGCTGCGCGAACAGATCCGCGAGCTGTACGTGCCGCTCATTCGGCTCTCCGGTCAGGACCGGCCTGACGGCGCTCAGCCAGTGCAAGGCGTCATTGAGTTCGCGCCCACGTTCAGCCCGCTTGACGAGACAAGTCAGTGACCGCCCGCGCTGGCCACCGGCCGGCCGCCCGTCGCATCAGCGGATCAATGCCCGCGCTGGGCTCGCGGCCGTTCCGCCTGCTTGCGGGCGGTCAGTTCGTGTCGAACGTTGGCGACGGCAGCTACGCGGTCGCGCTGCCCTGGTACGTGTTGTCGCACCACGGCGGCGCGATTCTGCTCGGCACCGTGCTGGCTGCTTACGGGATCCCGCGGACTGGCCTGATCATGGTGGGCGGCCATCTCGCAGACCGGCTCAGCCCCTGGGCGGTCATGATGGCGGCGGATATCGGCCGTCTCGGCCTGGCGGGCGGACTGGCAGTGCTGGCAGCCACGCAGCATCCAGCTTTCCTGACGCTGGCCCCGATCGCTTTCGGGCTAGGCGCTGGTGAAGGGCTGTTCCTGCCTGCGTCCTACGCGATCATGCCAAGGCTGGTGGCTGACGATCAGCTCCAGAGCGGCAACGCTTTGCTGTCGGCCAGCACGCAACTGGCCGTTTTCGCGGGGCCGGCGCTGGGCGGGGCAGTGGTGGCGGCGCTCAGTTCGGCGGCCGGATTCGGGCTGGATGCGCTGAGCTTCGCGGTATCCGCGCTGACGCTCTGGCGGCTCGCCGCGATCCTCGCCGCTCGATCGGGTGCCCGGGCCGCAAACTCCGCTGGACTCGCTGGGCAGCCTGCTCCCACTCCGGCGACCGGCTCCCGTCAGATAACTAGCCCCGGGCCGGAACCAGTGTCGCGTCGCTTTCGCTCGTTCGTGCGCCGCGAGCGTGTAGTGCCGCTGATCATGGCAATCAACATCGTGGCGAACCTCGGCAGCGCCGGTACCAGCGAGGTGGCCCTGCCGCTGTTCGCACGTGAGCACCTGCATGCCGGAGCAGGTGGTTACGGCGCCCTCATCGCCTGTGTCGGCATCGGCGCCCTGGCCGGATCGCTGGCCGCGACGCGGCTCAACCGGGCCAGGCGGCCCGCGGTCGCGGCCGGCCTGATCTTCCTGGCCCAGGTTCCGTTCATGGTTTGCCTGCTCTGGGCGCCGGGCCTCGCCGTGGCGGCGACCATGGTGGCGCTGTGGGGAGGCCTCAACATGTGGGCCAACGTCACGACCCAGACCGCGTTCCAGCGCTGGGCGCCGCCGGATCTCATTGGCCGGCTGAGCGGACTGTTGCTGGTCACGAGCTACGGGATGTTCCCGATCTCGGTGGCGCTCGCCGGACTGATAGTTCACCGCTATGGTCCGGGCCCGTTCTTCATCCTTGCCGCGGTGGCTCTCGCGGCGACGCTCGCGTGGGCACTCAGTCAGCAGGCGTTCCGTGACTTTGGGATGAGGCTAGCTGCCGAGCCATCAGCTCAATCAGTTTTTCCAGACCCCGCAGTGGTCGAATCATGACAGTGAAGCTCACAAGCTTGCCTTCGGAGTTCCACCGCAGCATGTCGATACCTTGCACGTAGACACCATCGAGGTAGGCCTCGAACTCCAGCACCGCGCTGCTGTCGTCGTGCCACTCGCTCACGTACTGCAGCGAGGGGCCGAGCACGACGAGAGCGCCGGACAGGTACAAGGTAGTCAGCGCCTTGCCCTGCTGCGGCTTGAACACTGCCGGAGACCTGAACTCGACGTCGTCGGCCAGCAGTTCGTCGAGCCGGCCGGGGTCCTTTGCCTCGACGACAGCGTGCCAGGCGCGCAGGGGAGCAGGCCGGTCAGTCATAGCCATAGTCAGTCCCCGCAGCGTGACGGCGGCGTTCACCGCAGTATCCGCCAAGCCGTGGGCCGCGCGCTTCGCACGACGTGCCGCAGCTTGGGCATAGCCAAACTGTAGCCTGCCACAGTCTGACGTCGGCAGCGCTCGCGACTAGGGCGCAGGCATGTCAATCGGCTCCAGAAACTCCAGGCGGTTGCCGTGCGGGTCGCTGCTATAGAAGCGCCGCATGCCGGGGAAGTCGTCGTCGAAGCTGGCCGGGTAGCCGGCCGATTCCAGTCGTGAGGCCCAGTCGTCGATCCCGGACACTAGCAGTGCCGGATGTGCCTTGCGCGCCGGCTTGAAGTCGGCCTCCACTCCGAGGTGCAACTCGAACCCGTGGCCTCGGAACCAGCATCCGCCTCTGGGCGCGAGGGCCGGAGGCTTGTCGATCTCATCCAGCCCGAGCACGCCGGAGTAGAAGGCGCGCGAGACGGCTTCGGACCCTGCCGGACAGGCCAGCTGCACGTGGTGAATCACGACTAGCTCACCCCTGTCATGTATCTCGACGTCAAGATACAGTCTAAGACACTAAGGTTTCCGCTATGGGGTCTATTAACGACATTGCGGAGCGGTATGTAGTCCGGGCGACCGATCTCGACCCGGTCATGGCAACCAGCGTCGGGATCGCTGGCCATGACGATCAGCTGACCGACCTGAGCACGGTTGGATTCGCGGCAAGGGCGGAGCTGGACCGGGTGACGGTGGCGGAGCTGACCGCGGCCGAGCCGGAATCCGAGCGTGAGCGGACTGCGCGCGCGGCGATGCTGGAACGGCTCGGGCTCGCTGTCGAGCTCTACGACGCGGGCGAGACTACTCGCGAACTGAACGTGATCGCGAGCTGGATCCAGGGCGTGCGTCAGGTCTTCGACCTGATGCCGACTGAGGGCGAGGAAGCGCAGCGCAACATCGCCGCGCGGATGGCCGCTGTTCCGGCCGCCTACGCCGACCTCCAGCAGACGTATGCGGAGGCCGCGCGCCAGAACCGCATCGCGGCGCGCCGTCAGATCATCGAGTGCGCGAAGCAGTGCGCGGACTGGTCGGCGCCCGGCAACAGCTTCTACCGCGGCCTGGTCGACCGCACCGGGGCTAGCGGCGCGTTGCTCGCAGACCTGACCGCTGCCGCCGACGCTGCCAGCGCGGCGACCGCCGAGCTCAGCAAGTTCCTGGAGACCGAGCTGCTGCCGCTCGCGGCAGAGCCTGATGCTGTTGGCCGGGACAGGTACGCGCTCGCGTCACGCAGCTTTCTCGGTGCAGCGATCGACCTGGACGAGGCTTACGCCTGGGGCTGGGACGAGGTCATGCGGCTAGAGGCTGAGATGGCGCGAGTCGCCGGCCTCATCGTGCCGGGCGGCTCTGTCGAGGACGCCAGCGCGAAACTGGATGCCGATCCGGCGCGGCAGATCACCGGTGCGGAGAACCTGAAGGCGTGGATGCAGGAGTTCGCCGACCGCACCATTGCCGAGCTGCACGGGACGCATTTCGACATTCCCGAGCCTGCACGACGGATTGAAGCCATGATCGCTCCGACCAGCGATGGCGGCATCTACTACACCGGCCCGAGCGAGGACTGGAGCAGGCCGGGCCGGATGTGGTGGACCGTGCCTGACGGAGTCGACCAGTTCGCCACCTGGAAAGAGATCACGACGATCTATCACGAGGGAGTGCCCGGCCATCACCTCCAGGTCAGTCAGCAAGTGTTCGAGAAGGAGTCGCTGAACCGCTGGCAGCGGCTGCTGTGCTGGGTGTCCGGGCACGGCGAGGGCTGGGCGCTGTATGCCGAGCGGTTGATGGAGGAGCTCGGTTACCTGGCCGATCCCGGTGCCATGCTCGGCATGCTCGACAGCCAGCTGCTGCGCGCCGCGCGAGTGGTCGTGGACCTTGGCGTGCATCTCCAGCTGCCTATTCCGGCGGGCACTGGCTGGCACGAAGGCGAGACGTGGACTGCGGAGCTGGCCTGGGAGTTCCTGCGCAGCCGGGTGCACATGGACGACGAGATGCTCCGGTTCGAGCTCAACCGGTATCTGGGCTGGCCCGGCCAGGCACCGTCGTACAAGCTCGGCGAGCGGATCTGGCTGCAGGCGAGGGAAGAGGCCCGCGAGCGCAAGGGCGCGAACTTCAGCCTGAGAGACTTCCACAGCCAGGCCCTTGCGCTCGGCGCGCTCGGCCTTGATCCGCTGCGCGCGGCGCTGGCTCGCCTGTGACGGGCACCACCGCGATCCCGGCCGGCCGGACTGGAACTTTCTCCTGGCTGTGATCGGATGGAGTCATGAAGATTCGCATCGGCATCAGCTTGGGCCCGCACGCTACGCCCGACGGACTGGCCGCCGCGGTCAGCTCGATTGAATCAGCGGGAATTGACTCGCTGTGGTTCAGCGAGGTCGTCTACGGCGACCTCGTCGAGCCGCTGATCGGCATGACTTACACGCTGGCGAGGACAGGCCGCCTCAAGGTCGGCACTGGAGTCGCGGTGCTGCCTGGCCGGCATCCGGTGCTGGTAGCGAAGGAACTGGTGTCGCTCGCGGCCCTGGCTCCTCGTCGCGTGCTGCCCGTTTTCGGCTTGCGCCCGGCACGCCCGCCGGAGGCAGCTGCATTTCCTGTCCACGGCAAGCGCGCTGCGGTGTTTGACGAGTCGCTGGAGTTGCTCAAGCTGCTGCTCACGCAGCAGAACGTGTCCTTCGCCGGGGAGTTCTTCACCGTCACGGGCGCGAGCGTCGGACCGCTGCCAGCCAAGCCGCTGGACATCTGGCTGGGTGGGAGCGCGCCAGCGGGGCTTCGCCGGGTGGGCAGATACGGGGACGGCTGGCTTGGCAGTTTCCTTACCCCGGCGGAGGCACGGGCAGCGCGCGAGCAGATCCAGGAGGCAGCGGCCGCGAACGGGCGAGAGATCGAGGCCGATCATTTCGGGATCAGCCTCGCCGTCGGTGGCATCACGCCGGACTTCGCCCGGGCGGTTGAGCGCCGGCGTCCCGGTGTCGATCCGGCCACCCTCGCAGCCGCGGACTGGGCGCAAGCCCGCGGAATGATCGAGGCCTTCGTCGACGCAGGGCTCAGCAAATTCGTGGTCAGGCCGGCGCTGCCAGTCGCGGCCGGCTCCGGCGTCGAGCAGTTCATCGCGGAATTCGCAGCCGAGATGCTGCCGCTGGAAAACTGAGCCGCCGAAGGCCTAACGGACTGTTCGGCTGACCCGGTCCGCCCGCCAGCAGCGCGAGCGCATCGCCATCTCCAGCTCTGCGGCCCCCGGGAATTGCTCGGCCAGCGCGGCAGCCGCTCGCGCCCGGCCGATGTTCCTGCGTTCCGCGCTGGCGGTGATGACCCCGCTGTAAGTCCCCAGCATGTCGACGATGTCGGTGACGGGCATGTACCGGCTAAACCGGAACAGCTGCGTTTCGATATTCGTGAACTGGGTCCGGTCCGGCAGTCGCACCTGACGGCGCTCGCCGTCAGGAATCCGCTCCAAAACGGGGATCTCGTCGGCCGGGATCTTCTCGGTCGGGGTCTCCTCGGCCGGGATCTCCTCGTCCGGATCCGGGTAAAACAGCCCGGCCGCCTGTTCCTGGCCGGCGGCCGGACGCTCGGCCAGTGCTTCGGCAAACCATTCATCCGCATGCAGCCACTCGATGTGCGGGCTGCGGCCGGTCCAGATCACCCCGAACCTGCCGCCGTCTCGCAGAACTCTGGCAATCTCCGGCACGGCCCGGTCCGGGTCCATCCAGTGCCATGCTGACGACACGAACACCGCGTCAGCGCTGGCATCCGGCAGCGGGATGGCCTCACCGCGGCCTGCCAGGACCTCGACGCTGCCGGACCGCGCCTGCAGCACTGATCGCATCCGCTCGTCCGGCTCGACTGCGATAACGTGGCCGACTTTCCCTGCCAGTGCGCGGGTCAGCAGTCCGGTCCCGGCGGCCAGGTCCACGACCACGTCACGGCGCGCGGGCAGCAGCCAGTCAACTGCCTCGGGCGGCGGGCTCGGCCGGAGCCGGTCGTACTCGCCTGCCACAGCTCCGAAGGACATCGAGCGTTCTGCGCGGGTAGCCACGCTGACACGTTAGCTCGCGACTCTGGCTGTTCACGTCGCCGGCGCCGAGAGGTGTCGGCCATCACAGCAAATGGGGCTTACCGGGCAGCCGACGCGCCCTCGCCACTCCCGGCGACCACAGTTCCGCCCCGGAAGCTGCGGAGCAGCAGGTCGAGCATCTCGACCTGGCGCCGGACGGTTACCCGGTCCTGATACAAGACACGCTCCGCGGACAGCCCGTCGATGAGCACGACCAGCTGATGAGTCGCCAGGCCCAGGTCATAGCCGTCGGCCAGCTCGCCGAGGTCCGCCGCTTCCTGCAGGTGGCCGCGCAGCCGGTCGCAGAGCCGGTCGAACTCGGTGTGCTGCAGGTCCCGCATCGCCCGGTTGCCGAGAGCCCGGCCCCAGAAGCTGATCTCGATCTGCGCCTCGAGGTCGCGCCGGTCATCCAGCGGCAGCGCTTCCAGCATGACGGCCCGCAGCGCCGCCAGCCCGGTCAGCCCGGCGGCGGCAGACGTCATCCGCGCGCCCACCCGCCGGTGTGAGTGCACCAGCGCTGAGCCGAGGATGTCGGCCTTGTCGTCGAAGTAATGCCCGAGAATCCCGCGCGAGCAGTTCGCCTCCTTGGCGATGGCGCGGATGGTGGCTCCGGCGATTCCGTCTCGGGCAATCACTCGCCAGGTGGCCGAGAGGATTTCATCCCGCCGCTCGTCCCAGTCAACGATCTTGGGCATCGCATTCCCGCTCGAAGGTCCTTCGTCGTCCGGCGTAGTCAAATCGTCCAGCGTATTCGACTCTGTTTTTTTGTCGGACGTCCGTCTAACATCCGTTCTAATGCATGAGAACACGGAACTGCAAACCGCCCGTGAGCAACTGGTGAAGTACAGCGGGCGCATGGTCGCTGACGGGCTGGCAGTCGGCGCCGCCGGGAACATGAGCGTGCGCGCCGGCGACCTCGTCGCTATTACGCCGTCCGGGGTGAACTACGCCGAACTGGTCCCGGCCGACATCTGCATCACGACGCTCACCGGCGAGGAAATCGACGCGCCCGAGTCGCCGTCCAGCGAACTGCCCATGCATCTCGCCGTCTACGCGGCCACCAGCGCCGCCGCCGTGGTGCATACGCATTCGGCAGAGGTGATCGCCGTGTCGGTGACATCAGCCGAGCTGCCGGCCGTGCACTACGCGATCAACGGGCTCGGCGGCCCGGTCCGTGTCGCTGCCTACACCAGGTTCGGCTCGGCTGGCCTTGCCGAGGCAGCGGTCGCCGCGCTGGACGGGCGCCGTGCTGCGATCCTGCAGAACCATGGCGCGATCTGCTACGGCCGGACGCTGCCGGAGGCATACGACCGGGCAGTACTGCTGGAGTGGCTGGCCCGGGTCTACCGGCTCGCGCGCGCCCACGGCGCGCCAAGGATCTTGTCCCAGGCCGAGCTCGACGAAGTGGCGGCCGAGTCCCGGCGGCGTAACTACGGGGAACGGCGGCGGCGGTGACCGCGGCCCTCGGTCACGGCGCGGTCGCGGGGCGGACCGGGACCGCGCGGCGGGTAGCGGTCATCGGGCCGCACATCCTGGACGTGCTGGGGCGGCCCGTTGAGTCGATCCCCGCGGGCCAGGGCAGTGCGCGGCTGACCGAAATACGGGCTACCGCGGCGGGAACCGCCGCCGGGACCGGGGTGGACCTGGCCAAACTCGGCAGTAGCGTGCGCAGCATCGGAGCGGTTGGCACTGACTTGCTGGCCGACATCCTCATCGCGGCGCTGACGGCTCACGGCGTCGATACTGGCGGCCTCGTCAGGACCGTAGCGGCGCAGACCTCGGCAACGATCCTGCCGATCCGGCCGAGTGGCGAGCGTCCTGCCCTGCATGTCCCCGGCGCCAGCAGGCTGCTGAACTTGGCTGACATTGACCTCGCAGGGCTAGCCGGATTCGACGCGGTTCTGCTCGGCGGCCCGGACGCGCTCGCCAGCCTGTCCGGCGCCGACCTGGCAGCTGTCGTCGCGGCAGCGAAGTGCGGTGCGGCAAAGTGCGGTGCGGCAAAGAGCGGTGCGGCAAAGAGCGGTGCGGCAGAGAGCGGCGGCGCCCTCGTCGCGATCGACGTTCTGCATCCGGGCAGCGAACGCGACTTCGCCAGGATCGGTGCCGCGCTCAGCCGCGCGGACTGGTTCTGGCCGAACGCCGATCAGCTTCTCGCCCTCACCGGCCAGACTGATCTGGAGCTGGCCATCGCTGACGTGCTAGCGCTCGGCACCGGCGGCGTCGCGGTGACGCTCGGCAGCGACGGTTGCCTGGTCACCGGCGGAGCCAGTGCCGCAAGCGACAACGCGAAGCTGACCCACATCCCGGCGATAGCGGTCGACGTGGTCGACACCACGGGCTGCGGCGACGGATTCAACGCAGGCATGCTCACCGGGCTGCTGCTTGGCTGCGACCCGGTGGACGCGGCCTGGCTGGGCGTTGCCTGCGGAGCGCTCGTAGCGACAGGCCTCGGCTCGGACGCGGGCCTGGAGAGTCTCGACCAGGTGCTCGCGTTCCTGCGGACCGCGAACGCGGAGGTCGCCGACCGGATCAGCGCGGCCGTAATCAGCACGGCGGTAATCAGCACGGCGCCAATCAGGACAGGGAGCGAACAGCATGACAGATCAGCTAGTCCAGGCGGCTAGCCAGGACAGCCGGCCGCGCGGCGCGGATGAGCGGCTGCGCCGCCGGGCCGCAGCGGTGCTACCGGGCGGGATGTACGGGCATCAGTCCGCGGTTGCGTTGCCGCCGGAGTACCCGCAGTTCATGCGGTCGGGCCTCGGGGCACGCGTCATCGACGTCGACGGCAACGAGTACGTCGACCTGATGTGCAGCTATGGCCCGGTCGTCCTCGGCCACCGGCATCCGGCCGTGGAGGCGGCGGCCGCCGCGCAGGCGGAGCTTGCCGACTGCCAGAACGGGCCGGGTTCCGTCATGGTCGAGCTTGCCGAGCTGCTTGTGAACACTGTGCAGCACGCGGACTGGGCGATGTTTGCCAAGAACGGCACCGACGCGACCACGATCTGCTGCACGATTGCCCGCGCCCGCACCGGCCGGTCGAAGATCCTCGTGGCGACAGGCGCCTATCACGGCGCCGCGCCGTGGTGCACCCCGCGGCTCGCGGGCGTCACAGCGGAAGACCGCGCGAACCTCGGCCACTACACCTTCAACGACCTGGCGTCGGCCACGGCGGCTGCGGCGGAGGCCGGCCCGGATCTCGCTGCCATCGTGGTCAGCCCGTTCAAGCACGATGCCGGGTTCGACCAGGAACTCGTCGACCCTGCCTTCGCCCGTGGCCTGCGCGAGCTCTGCACGCAGACTGGCGCCGCGCTGATTCTGGACGACGTGCGTTGCGGCTTCCGGCTGCACCTCGGCTCTAGCTGGGAGCCCATCGGCGTCCTGCCGGACCTGTCGGCCTGGAGCAAGGCCATTGCCAATGGCCACCCGCTTGCCGCGGTGCTCGGCTCCGGCGCGTATGCCGACGCGGCCGCGAGCATTTTCGTGACTGGTTCCTTCTGGTTCTCGGCTACCGCGATGGCCGCTGCGATCGCGACCATCGGAGCGCTGCGCGATGAGGGCGCGATCGAGGCGATGGACCGGGCCGGGACCGCGCTGCGCGCCGGGATCCTGGAGCAGGCTGCGGCGCACGACCTCGAGATCAACTACACCGGGCCGGCTGCCATGCCGTACCTGACGTTCGCAGGCGACCGCGGTCACCGGCTAGCCAGCACCTTCGCCGCGGCGGCCATCCGGGCCGGCGCGTACCTGCATCCGCGCCACAACTGGTTTATCTCTGCGGCGATGACCGACGCAGATCTGGCCAAGGCCCTCTCCGCGACCGATGAGGCCTTTGCCGCCGTCCAGGCACGACAACACGAAGGCGGTATCACATGAGCACTGATGACTCGGCCAGGCCAGCCGGCCTAGCTGTGGTGGCGGCCGGCGGTGAGGAGTCCATTCTCGCCAGGGCGGGCTACAAGCCCGAGCTGCGCAGGTCGCTGCGCTTCTTCTCGATGTTCGCCATTGCCTTCTCGATCATCTCGATCACCACCGGGATCTTCCTTAACTACGGCTTCGGCCTGACGTACTGGGGTCCCGCGTCGATCTGGACCTGGCCCATCGTCGGGGTCGGCAACCTGATGATCGCCCTGGTGGTCGCTGAGCTCGGCACCCGGATCCCGCTGGCCGGGTACGCCTACCAGTGGAGCGCGCGCCTGGTGAACCCGACGTACGGCTGGTTCGTGGGTTTCGCCGGCCTGCTCTACATGGCAGTGGGCGGCGGCGCGATCATGCTCGGAGTCGCCTCGCCGCTGCTGCTGAGCGAGTTCGGCGTCAATACACCGAGCGCGCGGCTGGTACTCGCGGTCGCCCTCATCTTGATGGTGCTGCCGGTAATCATCAACATCATCAGCATCCAGGTAGCCGCGCGGGTGAACAACATCGCGGTGTTCACCGAGATCATCGGCACCGTGGTCTTCGGCGTGCTGCTGCTCATCCTGTGGGGGCTGAAGACCAAGCCAGCCCCCTATGGCGCGAGCATCCTCACCAACACCACGTCGGTCCTGCATAACCCGACCATCTACGCGTTCGCGCTGGCGGGCCTGATCGGCGCGTTCACGCTCGTCGGTTTCGAGTTGGCGGCGGACATGTCCGAGGACGCCGTCGACCCGCGCCGGAGTGTGCCGCGCGGCGTCCTCTGGGCCGTCGCCGGGTCCGCCGTACTCGGCATGATCGCGCTGATCGGGTTCACGATCGCGATCCCGAATCTCAAGACTGTGGAGTCCGCGCCGCTGCCGCTGCTCGCGATCGCGGGCTACTGGCTGCCGGGCTGGCTGGTCAAGGTCTTCATCGCGTTCGTCATTTTCTCGATGTTCGCGATCCTCGTGGTCGGCGCCGGCGCCCAGGCGCGGCTGGCGTACTCGATGTCGCGCGACAATATGCTGCCGTTCTCCGGCTGGCTGCGGAAGGTGAACGCCGGCACGCAGACGCCAATCGTGGCGCTGCTCGTGTTCGCCGTCGTCGACATCGCGATCACCTGGTACGGCTACCTGCAGGCCAGCGCGTTCGCGACGCTGGTGGGCGCGACCGCGATCATCCCCTACATCATTTACTTCCTCATCACGGCCGGGTATGCCTACAAGCGGCGGACGCTTGACTCGATCCCCGGCGCCTTCTCGCTGGGCCGCTGGGCCTGGCCGGTGATCATCTTCGTGCTGCTGTACAGCGCCCTGATCATCTTCGTGCTATCGGTACCCGGACCGTTCCACGCCGCTGACAAGGTAGTGGGTTACGGCGCCGGCCTGGCGCTGCTGTGGTATGTCGCTGCTCTGGTATGGCGCCTGCGCCGCGGTTCCGCAGGGGTGAAACGAGTCGAGGAACTGGTCGAGTAGCCCGGCCGGTCATGGACAGGTCCCGGCCCGCGGCGGCCGTCAGCCGCGGGCCGGGACCCACCCGCTAACATCTGCTTTGTGCTGAAGAGCGGGCGCCGGTGACGAGCACTGTCCTTGACCATGTCTCGATCGGGACCCGCGTGCTTCCTCATGGCTGGGAGCTGTTCGGCGGCCTGCTTGGCGGCAGGTGGGTTTACGGCGGCGACTCGCCGGGTTTCTGGTGGGGCCAGCTGGAGTTCAGCGCCGGCCCCAAGATCGAGCTGATTACGCCAACCGGGGGACCGGACTCCGCGTTCCTTGAGCGGTTCCTGGCTCGCAACGGGCCCGGTGCGCATCACCTCAACTTCATCGTCAGCGACATCGAGCAGACCTTGCGCTCGATCCGCGCACTTCGGATCGAGCCGGTTCAGGTGAATCTCGGCAACCCTCGGTGGAAGGAGGCGTTCCTGCGCCCCAGGGACGCGTTCGGCATCGTCATCCAGGTTGCGGAGCAGTCCGGGCCATCGCCAGACCTCGCGGCACCGGCAGGTCTCGGCTCGGCTGGCCCGCCGTCGGAGTTCACGCTGATCGATCAGTACGTCGGCGAAATCGGGGCCGCCACTGCGCTGTTCGAGTCGGCGCTGGATGGCGAGCTCGTGAGCCGGGCCGACACTGGCGCCGGATCAGTCGCCGAGCTGACCTGGCCGAACGGGGCACGGCTACGGCTGAGCACTGGCGCCGCAGCGAGTTCGAGTGCCGGTGACAGGCCCAAGCCGGGCGGGGGAGCAGCGGGGCCGTTGCACTTCAGCCGCGACGACGGGTCATTCAGCCCGGATGAGCGGAGCCGGGTGGCAGACCTGTCCCGCCTGCTTGGCGTTTGTATCGAGCTCCGCAGCTGAGCCTGTGCGGCTGTCGGCTGAGTCGGTGCAGCGGGCGTTCCCGGTATTGCTACGGGTTCACGGTGAGGCGTGCTGACCTTTAGTCCCGTACGGGTGATGTGGCCAGGGGTTTGGGCGCACTAGCGTCAAAGCCCGCGCTGGCACTCAGCTGGAGAGCTCTGGTGAACACACCTGATCGCCTGCCGGAGAACCTGCTGATCCGGATTGCGCACAAGCACGTGTCGCTGGGCTCGGCCCGGACCTGTGGCACGCAGATCACAAGTAGCGCGTCCTGCCCTGGGCGACATGCTCTT
>Ga0335072_10007839_pt1 | contig 15521 bp, 12 predicted proteins | sample Lox_Sample_21_FD_206725 | JGI IMG/M metagenome (GOLD analysis project Ga0335072, IMG submission 206725) | Soil microbial communities from Loxahatchee National Wildlife Refuge, Florida, United States - Lox_Sample_2.1 | ecosystem: Environmental > Terrestrial > Soil > Wetlands | place: USA... | reverse complement strand
CGGTCCCGGCTCGGCGTCGGCATCTTTGCCATTGGCAATGATGAGTCGTCGGCTGTGGCGCTGGGGGTGAACGCGATACGGACCAAGGTTATCGCCTACATGATCGGTGGCGCGTTGTACGCTCTGGCCGGATTGTTCCTGGCGGCGAACGCGACCGCGGGCGACGCGACCACGGGCGATGGCTATACGCTGACCTCGATTGTTGCGGTAGTGCTGGGCGGGGTGAACCTGTTCGGCGGACGCGGCAGCGCGGTGGGCGCGATCTGCGGCGCGTTCATCACCACGATGATCGTCAACATTCTGTTCTTTTCGCGTATCAACCCGCTGTACCAGTCGTTCTATGAGGGGCTATTCCTGGTGATTGCGGTGGTGTTTGGCGCTCTGATCGGCCGGCTGGTGAGAGGCACACGATGATGGGTGCCACGAGAATGCTCTCCCTCCCGTTGTGGGCCTGGGCCACGAAGCGGACGCGAATGCCCCCGTCGGCCCCCTTCCCCCACCCCCTCCCTCAAGGGGCCGCTTCCCGCATCAGCGCGGGGTTGTCCCGGTCAGCCCCCTCCCCCCACCCCCTCCCTCAAGGGGAGGGGGAGTCCATACCATGACGCGACCATGACGCGCCTGGTGCCTTCTGCGAACGCGCTGCGTGTGCTGGCCGCTTATGGCGCCGCGGTGCTGCTGTTTGTTATCGGCAATCTTGTGCATCCGGGGTTTGCCAGCTTCGGCAGCGTGACCTCGATCCTGCTGGTTGCATCCTTCGTGGGGCTGGTGGCGGCGGGACAGTGCTTCGTTATCCTGATTGGCGGCATCGATCTGTCGGTACCGTGGGTGCTGAATGCGGCGGCGATCCTGCTGGTGACGGCGTCGCTGGGCGAGAACAGCCGGGCGGTTTATGCGGTGGCGGTGACGCTCGGGATGGGCGCGCTGGCAGGGCTGGCGAACGGCATCGGCGTGGTGTGGTTCGGCGTGCCGGCGGTGGTGATGACGCTGGCGATGAACGGCATCATCGAAGGGTTGGCGTTGGGGCTGAGCGGCGGGATGACGTGCGCTGCCTGCGCGTCCTATGCGCCGCCGGTGATTGCCGCGGCGGTGCATGACGTGTGGCTGGGGATTCCCGCCGCGTTGTGGCTGTGGCTGGTGGTGATCGCCGTGGTGTCGTTTGTGCTGAGCCTGACCAGGTTCGGCCGCACCACCTATGCGATCGGCAATAACGCCCGCGCCGCCTACCTGGCCGGGATCAACGTCAACCTGACCACCGTCGGGCTGTACGCGTTGAGCGGGCTGTTCTCCGCCATGGCGGGCATTCTGCTGGTGGGGTTCGGGGGACAGGCGTCGCTGGGGATGGGGACGCCTTACCTGTTCCAGTCGATCGCCGCCGTGGTGATTGGTGGGGTCAGTATCCTGGGTGGCAGCGGCAGCTATCTGGGCGCGGCCGCCGGTGCCGCGAGCCTGACCGCGCTGGTAAGCGTATTGCTGGCGCTGAACATGCCGGACTACGGACGCAGCATCATCTACGGCGTGGTGATCCTGGCGCTGTTGCTGCTGTACGGGCGGGAGCAGCGGGAGTAGTGGTGACGGCAGCGAATGCTGGCTTCGGGCTGAGGGGATGGAGCCAACTGCGCCATGGAAACCGGCCGCGATCAGGGCGGTGCAAGGCAGTCCTGGCGGCACGCAAATACTGAAGACCTGAACATTGATGGTATGCCGGTATGTGATGAGCGGTTCGGGGATGCTGACGATAAGACCAGCTACTCTCATGGACCTGCCGCGGGCCCGAGAGCTTTTGGTGCAACTCGGATACAATCTTCCGGACATGGAGGTGCGACGGCGATACGAGTCGATCGCCAGCGCTTCGGACCATGCCTTGTTTGTCGCAACGCGGGATGGAGTCACCGTCGGTCTGCTGCATGTGTATTTTCGGCCCGCCCTGGACAAACCGCCCGAGGTGATCGTGCAGGCACTGGTTGTGGAGGAGACTGCACGAGGGACTGGCGTGGGCCGCAGGTTGATGGAAACCGCTGAGCTGTGGGCCGTGGAGCGGGGTTGCTCTTGCATTGCTCTGACATCACACATCGCTCGACTCGATGCGCATAGGTTCTATCAACGGCTGGGTTATCGCATTGAGGCTACCTCGCACCTGATGCGAAAGCCGCTGGCAGGATAATCGCTTGTGCCAGCCGCCACTCGAGCATGCGGGTGCACGAACGGTCCGTGGGATTTCGCGCAGGGGATTGCTGCGTCGCTTCGCTCCTCGCAATGACATAAGATGGGGGTGTGAGGAGTTTCGATGCGCACCGAGAAAGACAAGATGCTGGCGGGTGAGCTTTACGATGCCAGCGCGCCGGACATCCAGGCAGAATTGGCGGCAACACACAGATGGCTTGCGCGCTACAACGCCGCGCTCGACATGGCGCCAGATGCACGGCGTGTGCTGCTGCTGGAACGTCTTGCCGCGGCCGGCGATGGCGCCGTGATCCGGCCGCCGTTCCACTGCGATTACGGCTTCAACATCACCCTCGGTGCACGAGTGTTCCTGAACTTCAATTGCGTGATCCTCGATGTGGTCGCAGTCGTGATTGGAGACGGCACGCAGATCGGGCCGGGCGTGCAGATCCTGACCGCGGATCATCCGCGCGACGCGGCCGGGCGAGCCTCCGGCCTCGAGTTTGGCCGTCCCATCCGCATCGGACGCAACGTCTGGATCGGAGGCGGGGCGATCATTCTGCCCGGCGTCAGCATCGGCGATGATGCGCTGATCGGCGCGGGCAGCGTGGTCACGCGTCCGGTGCCTGCCGGGGCAACGGCGTTTGGCAATCCGGCCCGTGTGCGTCCGTCAACGGGAAATCCGCCATAGCCTGCATGCAGTTTTCGGGACCGGCAACGGCAGCGCCCGTAGTGACCGGACAAGGGATGCCGCATAGGTTGGCAGATCAGGCAGAAGGACGGTCACGATGGATACCAATGGCGACCTATGGAAGCTCACGGCCACGGACGCCGTCCGGCTTATCCGGGCTGGGAAATTGCGCCCGATCGATCTGACGGAAGCCTGTCTCGCCCGCATTGCGGAGCATGAACCAACCGTCCGCGCCTTTGCCTGGTTCGACGCGGATTACGCCCGGAAATCGGCAGCCGCCGCATCGCCGGGGCCGCTGCACGGCTTGCCCCTCGGGATCAAGGACGTTCTGGATACCGCCGATATGCCGAGCGAGTACGGCTCGCCGATCTGGCAAGGCTGGCGCCCGAGGGCGGACGCGGCGGCCGTGGCATGGGCGAAGGCAGCGGGAGCGGTGTTTTACGGCAAGACCGTCACCACCGAGTTCGCCACGCGCAAGCCCGGCCCGACCGCCAATCCCGCGAACCCGGCGCATACGCCCGGCGGCAGCAGCAGCGGTTCGGCGGCGGGCGTGGCGGCGGGGTTCTTTCCGTTCGCGTACGGTACCCAGACCGCCGGGAGCGTGATCCGGCCGGCGGCGTTCTGCGGCGTGGTGGGTTACAAGCCGACCTTCGGGCTGATCTCCCGCTTCGGCATGAAGGTGATGTCGGACAGCCTGGACACGGTGGGCGTGATCGCGCGATCCGTCGCTGACTGCGCTTTGCTGGCGGGCGGCGTGTCGGGGCGGGACCTGGGCGATCCGGACGCACGGGCAGAGCATGCGCCTCGGGTGGGTGTGTGCCGCTCGCCGACCTGGGATCTGGCGGGACCGGAGACGCCGCCACTGCTGGACCGCGTTGCGGCGGCGCTGGCGCGCGCCGGTGCGGCGGTGTCGGCGCGCGAATTGCCGGCCGCGTTCGACGCGCTGGTGCAGGCCCATCCGGTGGTGATGAACGGCGAAAGCGCGCGTGCGCTGGGATGGGAGCTGGCAACAGCACGCGACGGCATCAGCGAGGGGCTGCGGGAGCGGCTGGAGTGGGGGCTGTCGCGGAGCGAAGCAGAACATATGGGGGCCGCTGGTGTGTTCTCCCGCACCCGCGCGGCATTTCCGGCGGCAATGGAGGGGTTGGACATTCTGCTCACTCCGTCTGCACCCGGCGAGGCGCCGAAGGGTCTGGAATGGACCGGCGATCCGGCGTTCAACTTCATCTGGACCAGCCTGGGCGTGCCGTGCGTGACCGTGCCGGCGGGAACCGGACCGAATGGATTGCCGTTGGGAATCCAGGTCGTCGGGCGCGCGGGCGAGGACCGTGCGGTGTTGGCCTGGGCCCAGTGGGTGGCGGCGGCGATCAGGTGAAGCGAAATCATCGCCGTGGGCAGGATGTTCCCGCCGCCAACGCGCCGCAGACTTTTGTTGGTCGCCAGGCAAGGTTCCAGTGTGTTGGTCGCAGAATTATGCTGCGAACCGCAGATGAACGCAGATGAAATCTCGGCATCTTTTTATCAGCGTTCATCAGCGCACATCCGCGGTTCCGATTTCTGGTGTTTACCGACGCCATACAAGCCGCCGGACCGATGGCCGCCGGCGCGCGTTGACAGCGTTGCGGCCCCATTGGGTAATCCACCGCAGTATGTCACGGACCGCCCCATGAACATCGTCACCCGTCCGGATCCCGTCGCCAGGGCCCGCGATCTCGCCGCGTCAATCGCCGCCGCTGCCGACACCATCGAACGCACGCAGGAAATTCCTGAACCGCTGTTGTCGGAACTGCACGCCGCGCGTCTCTGGCGCATGTTCCTGCCGCGCGCGGTGGATGGCGACGAGATCGAACCGTGGATCTACCTGCGCGCGATCGAGGAGATCAGCCGTCACGATGGCTCTGTCGGCTGGAACGTGTTCGTCGGGAACAGTGCTGCGTTGATCGCGCCGTGCCTCGAACCCGAGACCATGCATACGATCTTTGATGATCCGCGCACCATCATCGCCTGGGGCCCACCGAACGCTTGCCAGGCCCATGCGGTGCCCGGCGGCTATCGCATCAGCGGCGAGTGGGGTTTTGCCAGCGGCTGCCGCCAGGCCAACTGGATGGGCGTGCATGTGCAGGTCGTGGATCCCGATGGCGTGCTGCGCCGCAACGCCGCCGGCCGCCCGACGACACGTACGCTGCTGTTTCCCGCAGAGCATGCAGAGCATGTCGCCAACTGGAACACCATCGGCATGCGTGGCACCGCCTCGGAAGGCTACCGGCTACACGATTTGTTTGTGCCGGAACCGTTCAGTTCGACCCGCGAGGACCCGACGCTGCGCCGCCTGCCCGGCCGGCTGTACGCTTTTCCGCAGCAGACGCTTTACCCTGTCGGTGTCGCCGGCGTGGCATTCGGCATTGCGCGCGCCATGCTGGGGGCCTTCGTCGAACTCGCAACCCGCAAGACGCCACGCGGGCTCGGGCGGCTGGCGGACAATGCGGTGGTACAGGCCAATGTCGCGCGCATGCAGGCGCGGCTGGACGCCGCACGCGCCTATCTGACCGAGACGCTCTCCGACATCTGGGCGATCGCGGACGACACCGGCGTGATCGATGTGCCCGCCCGGGCGCGCGTGCGGCTGGCCTGCGCGCATGGCATCCAGGAGGCGACCGCGGTCGCCGACTTCACCTACAAAGCCGCCGGCGTTGACGCGATCTTCGCGGGCACACCGTTCGAGCGTCGCTTCCGCGACATGCACACGCTGTCGCAGCAAATTCAATCCCGCGACGCGCATTTTGAATCTGCCGGCCGCATCCTGCTCGGCATCGAGCCGGAGGGCTTGTTCCTTTAGAGCGTTCGCACCTTGGCCGGACGATGGATGCCTTGGCGGGGAGTGTCGGCGGCGAACCATCGCAGAGGCGCATGGACGGTCTGTGCGCTTTCCCGCAGGAGATTGCTTCGTCGCTTCGCTCCTCGGAATGCGATCGCTCGCGCGGCTCTCACGCCATCTTGACACAGAAACGTGCGCCTACACGCAGGTTCGTTCCCCGGCCAGGGGGACCAACCCTTGCCTCCTGCGTTCGGGAGTGAAAAGCAGATCCCCAGTCGGCCAGGGACCGCTCGTGCCTGAAAAACCTCATCTGTACGAACTGCTGATCCACAGCGTTGTGGATTACGCCATCTTCATGCTCGATGAAGAGGGGTACGTCGCGAGCTGGAATCCCGGCGCCGAACGCATCAAGGGGTACACGGCGGAAGAAATCATCGGCCAGCATTTCTCCTGCTTCTACACACCGGAGGATCGCGCCAACCGTGTGCCATGGGAAGCGCTGAAGACGGCCGCCGCGAGCCGCTTCAACGTGGAAGGCTGGCGCGTGCGCAAGGACGGCACACGCTTTTGGGCCGCGGTGATCATCGATCCCATCCGCCAGGACGGCAAGCTCATCGGCTTCGCCAAGGTGACGCGGGACATGACGGAACAACGCGCCGCCCAGCTCGCCGCCCTGGAAAGCGAGCGCCGCTTCCGCCTGCTGGTCCAGGGCGTGACCGACTATGCGATCTACATGCTGGACCCCGATGGACACATCACCAACTGGAATGCCGGCGCCGCTCGCATCAAGGGATATTCGGAGCAGGAAATCGTCGGCGAACATTTCTCGCGGTTCTATGCGCCCGAGGACATCGATGTCCGCCTGCCCTGGAATGCGCTGGAGAAGGCGCGCCGCGAGGGACGATATGAGGCGGAAGGCTGGCGTGTGCGGAAGGATGGCACGCGCTTCTGGGCTGGCGTCGTCGTCGATGCCATCTACGACGAGACCGGCACACTGATCGGCTTTGCCAAGATCACACGCGACCTCACCGAACGCCGCGAGGCGCAACTGGAACTGGAACGCTCGCGCGAACAATTGTTCCAGGCGCAGAAGATGGAAGCGATCGGGCAGTTGACCGGCGGGCTGGCGCACGATTTCAACAATCTGCTGACCGGGATTTCCGGCAGTCTGGAATTGCTGCGGGCACGCATCGCGCAAGGGCGCCTGCGCGATCTGGACCGCTACATCACCAGTGCCCAGAGCGCGACCTCCCGCGCGGCGGCGTTGACGCATCGGCTGCTGGCGTTCGCCCGCCGGCAGACGCTGGATTCCAGGACGGTCGACGTCAACCGGCTGATCGCCGGCATGGAAGACATGCTGCGGCGCACGGTCGGACCGGCGATCGAGTTGGAGACGGTGCTTTCTGCCAGCCTGTGGCCGACACTCTGTGATCCGAACCAGCTTGAAACGGCGATCCTGAACCTGTGCATCAACGCGCGGGACGCCATGCCCGACGGCGGCCGGCTGACGGTCGAAACCCAGAACAGTTGGATCGATGAGCGGAGTGCGAAAGAGCGGGATCTGCAGAGCGGGCAATACGTGGCGATCTGCGTGACCGATACCGGCTCAGGCATGACGCCCGAGGTGCTGGCGCGCGCGTTCGATCCTTTTTACACGACGAAGCCGATGGGCCAGGGGACGGGACTTGGGCTTTCGATGGTGTATGGCTTCACGCGGCAGTCGAATGGCCAGGTGCGGCTGTATTCGGAAGTGGGGAGCGGCACGACCGTCCGGATTTATCTGCCGCGGCATTTCGGCGAGGCGGAAGCGGAAGCAGAGCCGCCACAATTCGAGGCCATGGCCCACGCCGGTGCGGGCGAGACGGTGCTGATCGTCGATGATGAACCGACGGTGCGGATGTTGATCACCGAGGTGCTGGAGGAGCTCGGTTATGCGGCTATCGAAGCGGCCGACAGCGTCTCTGGCATGAAAGTGCTGAATTCCGACGTGCGAATCGATCTGCTGATCACCGATGTGGGTCTGCCGGGCGGTCTGAACGGGCGGCAGATGGCGGATGCCGCGCGGGGAAAGCGGCCCGGGCTGAAAGTGTTGTTCATCACCGGCTATGCCGAGAATGCCGCGATCGGCAACGGGCATCTGCAGCCGGGGATGCACGTGCTGGCCAAACCGTTCGCGATGGACAAACTGGCGGCGCGGATCAAGTTGATTATCGAGCAAGGGGTAAAGGGCTGACGGTGGCCGTCAGTCCGCAATCGGAAGCGCAAGTTCAGGCTCACGTCCCCATCCGGTTAGGGCTTGAAGCGAAACAAGTGCACCAATTGGCGCAGCGGCCGCGCGTGCCGTGTCATGGCCGGCGCAGGCCGGCCATCCACGACTTCCGTGCTGTACACTGTCTGCGTGCACCATGACACGTGAGGACCGGTGCCCGCGCCAGGTGATTCGTTTATTCTGCCTCGGGCCCTTAGCGCAGGCACACCCAGCCCACCTATGTCATTGCGAGCCCACCTATGTCATTGCGAGGAGCGTAGCGACGAAGCAACCTCGTTCGAGGAAGTGTTGGGACCGTCCGCGCGCCCACATAACCCGGGTTGCTGCGTCGCTCCGCTCCTCGCCATGACATGGGAAGGCACGACTGCGCTAACCGGATAGCGATACAGGCTTATTGCAAGTTGGCCACCGGCCGGCACCGCAAGCATCAACTTGCCGGCGTTCCGTCGCGGCGCCATTGAACGTCGCATGGACACACGTCTGCCCAGGACGGACAATGTTTCCCGCTCGTGCCGGCGGGGGCCCAATTCGTCAGGCCCTCGGCGCGCGCAGCGGCTTGGTTATTTACCACGGAGAGAAGACGGAGCGCCACGGTGGGCCACGGAGATAGCGATGCTCCCGATCGGATCGGGAGGCACACTGTCTCCGTGGCGCTCCGTGGCCCTCCGGCTTTTCTCCGTGGTAAAAAAATTTGTGCTGGCTGTCGCCGCCGGCGACGCCTGGAGTCGCACTGGCGTTGCGGTTCGCGCTCTGTCTGCCGGTGCGCTCGAAAGCGCGTGGCGTCCCTTTGATGGACCAGTGCGGCATGCGGTGAAGCAAGAAATTTTTTACCCAGATTTCAGCAGATGGCCGCATATTCTCGCAGATCGGACTGGGGCGATTGCGGTGGCGCGGGTCACCAGGTTGCGACGGCAGCACGATGTTATGTTACGATGTCGGCACGGTATTGCATCCTGCGATCGGGCTTACGCACGGAGGACTGTGACAGCCGCCAGCCCATCTGCATCCATCTGCGTCCATCTGCTTAAATCTGCGTTTGATTCTTTCTTGTCCGCCCGCGGCACGCCGCCGCAAGTGTGGCCTCCCTCACGCTGCATGCACACGTCACAGTCCAGTTCCCGCTGCGCACACGCCCTGCCGCCGATGGATTCAAACTCCAACGAGATCAGCAACCTCCGCATACAGCATGGCGCAGCCGCATGAATTTCCCCCACGCCCTGTTGGTCGCCGGCCCAACCGCCAGCGGCAAGTCCGCCCTGGCGCTCGATCTCGCCGAGCGCCTGACCGGCACCATCATCAACGCCGACTCCATGCAGGTGTATGCGGAGCTGCGCGTGCTGACCGCCCGCCCCACGCCAGAGGAGGAAGCGCGCGTCCCGCACCGCCTCTACGGCATTCGCCCCGCGGCCCAGCCCGGCAGTGCCGCGTGGTGGCGCCATGAAGCCGTCGCCGCGATCGGCGACGCCCGCGAGACATGCCGGACGCCGATCATCACCGGCGGGACCGGGCTTTATTTCGCGGCACTGATGGATGGCCTGGCCGCCATCCCTGACCCTGGTGCGCCAGCCCGCGCCGAGGCCCGCGCCTTGCTCACCGAGCTTGGCGCCGCCGGACTGCACGCCCGCCTCGCGGCCGAGGATCCCGTGACCGCGGCGCGCATCAAACCCACCGACAGCCAGCGCATCGCCCGCGCCTGGGAAGTCTGGCGCGCCACCGGCACCGGTCTCGCCACGTGGCAGCAGACGAGCCCGGAACCCGCCATCACGCCGCCCTGGCGCTTCAGCGCCATCCTGCTCGATCCGCCGCGGGAGGAACTGCGCGCGGCGATCGCCACCCGGTTCCAGGCAATGCTCGACCAAGGCGCCATCGAGGAGGTCAAGGCGCTGCTGGCGCAGAACCTGGACCCCGCTTTGCCCGCCATGCGCGCTCATGGCGTGCCGGAGTTGTCGGCGTATCTGCGCGGCGAAATGAGCCTGGAAAAGGCTGGGCGGCGGACGGAACTGGTGACCGGCCAGTACACGAAACGACAGGCGACATGGTTCCGGCATCACGCTCTCGCCCCGCGCCTGCATACGATCCATGCGCGTTACGCGGGTCTGGCGCAATTTTCGGAAAGGAATCTGGACGATCTTATTTCATTTGTTCGCAGCGCGGGTTGACGCGTCGCAGCATTCCCCCTACTCCTGCGGTCCTTTCCGCCAAGGACCGCCGTCATGTCCGCAGACTGGACCCAATCCGGAGCCGAAATCCTGCTGCGCGCCCTGAAGGACCAGGGCGTTGACACCATCTTCGGTTATCCCGGCGGCGCGGTCCTTCCGATCTACGACGCGATCTTCAACCAGAACGCCATCCGCCACATCCTGGTGCGCCAGGAGGGCGGCGCGGTGCATGCCGCCGAGGGCTACGCCCGCTCCACCGGCAAGGTCGGCGTGGTGCTGGTCACGTCCGGCCCCGGTGCGACCAATGCCGTGACGGGCCTGACGGACGCGCTGATGGACAGCATCCCCGTCGTGTGCCTGACCGGCCAGGTGCCCACCCACCTGATCGGCAACGACGCCTTCCAGGAAGCCGACACGACAGGCATCACCCGTCCGGCCACCAAGCACAATTACCTGGTCAAGCGCGCCGAAGACCTCGCCCGTGTGGTACACGAGGCGTTCTATGTCGCACGGTCCGGCCGTCCTGGCCCGGTGGTGATCGACCTGCCGAAGGACATCGTGATCGGCAAGGCACCCTATGCCGACGCGCAGCGGATGCATCCCAGCTACCGCCCGCGCACCGAGCCCGACTCGGAACGAATCGCCGATGCGATCACGCTGCTGAAGCAGGCGCGCAAGCCGATGATCTACACCGGGGGCGGCGTGATCAATGCCGGTCCCGGGGCGGCGGATGCGTTGACGAAATTCGCGCGTCTCACCGGCTTTCCGGTGACCAACACGCTGATGGGGCTGGGCGCCTATCCCGGTGGAGATCCGCAGTTCCTGGGCATGCTGGGCATGCACGGCACCTACGAGGCCAACCTGGCCATGCATGGCTGCGACGTCCTGCTGGCGATTGGCGCGCGGTTCGACGACCGGGTCACCGGGCGGCTGAACGCGTTCAGCCAGGGCTCGCGGAAGATCCACGCCGATATCGACCCGTCCTCGATCAACAAGAATGTGCCGGTCGATGTTGCCATCGTCGGCGACGCGGGGCGCGTGCTAGATGCGCTGATCGCGGAATGGAACCGCAATCCGGAGAAGCCCGATACCCAGGCGCTGGCGCAATGGTGGCGGCAGATCGATGGCTGGCGCGCCAAGGAGTCGCTGCGATTCACCCAGGACATGGCGCCGGGTGCGGTGATAAAACCGCAATACGCGATCCAGCGTTTGTATGAGATCACGCGGGCAGAGAAGCGCGACATCTTCATCACCACCGAAGTTGGCCAGCACCAGATGTGGGCCGCGCAGCATTTCAGCTTCGACCGGCCGAACCATTGGATGACCAGCGGCGGGCTGGGCACGATGGGTTATGGATTGCCGGCGGCGATGGGCGTGCAGATCGCGCACCCCGACGCTCTGGTGATCGACATCGCCGGCGAGGCCAGCGTGCTGATGAACATCCAGGAGATGGGCACGCTGGCGCAGTACCGGCTGCCAGTAAAGGTGTTCATCCTGAACAACGAGTATATGGGCATGGTACGGCAGTGGCAGGAGCTGCTGCATGGCGGCCGCTATTCCGAAAGCTACAGCGCGGCACTGCCGGATTTCGTCAAGCTGGCGGACGCGTTCCATGCCAAGGGGCTGCGGGCGAAGAGCGTTGATGAGCTGGACGGCGTGATCCGCGAGATGCTGGCGTCCGACACCGCGGTGATCGCCGACATCGCAGTGGATCCGAAGGAGAACTGCTTCCCGATGATCCCCTCCGGTGCGGCGCATAACGAGATGATCCTGGGGCCGGAGCATGAGGCGACGGCTGCCGGCATCACGGATGAAGGGCTGGTGCTGGTATAACAGCCGAGCGCCGGGGCCATCCCATGTCATTGCGAGGCCCGCAGGGCCGAAGCAACCTCGGTCAGGACGTTGCGCGGATGATCGTGCGCGCCCTTGACCGGGGTTGCTTCGCCCCGGGGGGCCTCCAAACGACATGGGGTGAGGGTGAGGATGGGGGCGGGATCGCGGCGTCAAGACCGCGTCTGGCTCTCGGTACAATGACAGCAAAAGCCAAACGAACCGATTCCGTTGTTGTTCTGCCCTGTTTGAAAGCGCAGGTATTCGCTCCCCAAAACGATCCGGAGGAGCGGACCATGCGTTCTGAGCCACCCAAGTTCTCGCGCCGCTTTCTGCTGCAGGCGCTGACATCACTTGCGGCGACGGCGGCGCTGCCGGGCTTGGGCCTGCGGCGCGCGAATGCCGCGATGCCGGACCTGGCGCCGAATTTCGGCGGCGGACGCAGCGTCGCCGTCGTTGGTGCCGGCGTTGCCGGACTGACGGCAGGCTGGGTGCTGGCGCGGCATGGCTTCAAGGTCACGATTTATGAAGCCGACAATCGCTATGGCGGCCGCAGCCTCTCACCTCGCCCGATCCGCACCGAATACCGCGACTGGTGGTTCAGCAAATACGACCCGGACCGCCGCTTCCCGCAGATGTACGTGTCGGAATACCAGGAGGATCCGGCGCGCAGTCCCGATCCGGTGCCGCAGATCTGCCGCTTCGACGATCCGGACTGGGATCCGCACAGCGGCAAGCCGCCGGTCGAGTTGTTTCTCAATGCCGGTCCGGGCCGCATCCCGAGCGATCACGCCAACCTCATCGAGATCTGCCGGCAGACCGGCGTCGCGCTTGAACCCTATATATTCCAGTCAAGCTACAACCTGCTGCAAAGCGAGACATTCAACAACGGCAAGCCGATCAGCTTCCATCAGGTGAACTACAGCCTGCGCGGACAGGTCGCCGAGCTGCTGGCCGACGCCATCAGGGACGGCCATATGCTGGGCAGCTCCTCGAAGGCGTATCGCGACAAGATGCTGCGGATGTTGCAGCACTTCGGCGACCTGAATGCGAACTACCGCTATGTCGCGACGCCGCGCCTGGGCTTCAGCCATTCCCCGGGCGGCTGGCGCGATGCCGGTGTGGTCAATCCGGCGGTGCCGCTGGAGCAAACGCTTGATTCGCGGTTCGCCGGCGCCGGCAATCCGGAAACCGCGCCCGGCGCCGCTTTGTTCAACAGCGATAACCTGTTCTGGCAGGCGTCACTGCTGCAGCCGGTCGGGGGCATGGACCGCATCTGGCAGCAGCTTCTGTTGCAGGAGATTCCCAGCGGCGCCGTGGAATTGCGCAGCGACGATCCGCGCGTGGCCCGCCTGACCGCGCGCGACGGTGCGGGCAAGGGCGTGCACCGCTATGTCGGCGACCTGGTGCTGCTGAACCACCGCGCGACCGGCATCCATGACCAGCCGATCGACCGCAAGATCCGCGTCGATTATGCCTGGACCGACCAGGCGACGAAACGGACCGGCAACGCTGCGACCGTCGCCGATTTCTGCCTTTCCACCATGGCGCCGAACCTGTTGGCGGCCATCCCCACCTCGCTGCCGCCCTGGTTCGTGCAGGCGCTGGCCAAGGTCATCCAGACGCCGGCGGCCAAGGTGGGCTGGCAGGGGCGCACGCGGTTCTGGGAGACCGAGGACAACATCTACGGCGGCATCAGCTGGACCACGGATATCATCAGCCAGATCTGGTATCCGTCCGACGATTTCGGTGCCGATACCGGCGTGCTGACCGGCGCGTACATTCGCGGCGCCGACGCCACCAAATTCGGCAATCTCGACCAGAAGAACCGCTTGCTCACCGCGCTGCGGGGCGGCACCAGGCTGCATCCGGGATTTGCCCAGAAAGTCTATGCCGATAAAGGGCTGACCATCGCCTGGCACCATATGCCGCACCAGGTTGGCGGCTGGGCCAACGAGACAGCAGAGACGCAACCGGACATCTACCGCACGATCACCACCCTGCCGCAGGGCCGGCTTTACCTGGCGGGCGATGCCTGGAGCTACATGCCGGGCTGGCAGGAAGGCGCGGTGACCTCGGTTTATGCGGCCATCAATGCGCTGGCAGAGCAAAGGGCGGGTGCACCGCAAGCGGTGCATTGAAGCGATGGGGGCGGGGATGACATAGCGACCACAGCAACCGTTGCCTGACGCGTCCGGCTGCACGTCAGGCGGCCCACCGCCGCGTTCCCCGCGCTTGACATGGCGACCAGACCGGCCATGCCGTCATCTCGCCGCCCCCAATCACCGGTTCCACGATGCCCGACAACACTTTGCGTTCCGCCACCATCTCCGTCCTGGTCGATAACGAGGCCGGCATCCTCGCCCGTGTCGTCGGGCTGTTTTCCGGCCGCGGCTACAACATCGACAGCCTGACGGTGGCACCGGTGGACCGCGACGGTACGATCAGCCGCATCAACGTCGTCACCTCGGGCACCGACATGGTGATCGAGCAAATCAAGGCACAGCTCGACCGGCTGGTGCCGGTGCACAAGGTCGCCGACCTGACGCGCGAAGGCCCGCATGTCGCGCGCGAGATGGCACTGGTGAAGGTGATCGGCATCGGCGAAAAACGCGTCGAGGCGCTGCGTATCGCCGACACCTTCCGCGCCCGCGTGGTGGACACCACCACCGAAAGCTTCGTGTTCGAACTCACCGGATCCACCGACAAGATCGACGCCTTCATCGAACTGATGCGCAGCCTGGGCCTGGCCGAAGTGGCCCGCACCGGCGTCGCCGCCCTGGCACGCGGCAAGCGCACCATAGCGGCATTGCCGTGAGCGACTGGATGTCCCACACCGAAGGCTGGATCGAGCACCACCCAGGTGATGCGGCGTGGGTGCAGGCAATCGGCGCGACGCTCGCGGTGGCGACCGCGGTGCTGATTCCGGCCATGCAGGCACGTTACGCCCGCCGGCAACGCGACGCGGACCGCGACCTGCGCGCCAAGAGCCTTGCCATTGCGATCTACCCCGACCTGCTGCATATCCGACTTAGCTGCCGGCACATCCGTCGCTATTTGCAGACCGAGATCGACGATGCGCAGCAGCGTCGGCTGGGTGGCGCTGCCGAGATCGATGTGACAGAGCATGCGAAACGGCTGACCGTCCCGATCAGCGAAGCGCTCCGCGCCATGGTGCCGCAGTTCTATCTGCTTGGCGAACCGATCGGACCGGAGGTGCAAAAGTGCATCGGCCGGTCCATGAAGTTCAACGATCTCGTGCACAACATGAGCGCCGTTGCGTTCCAGGCCACGTCCCCCCAATTGCTACAATTCATTGAGCAAGCGCTGGCAGGCGTGGAGAGCTGCATTGCTGCCATCGAGCAAACCTGGGGCGTCAGCGCGCCGGAAGCCGATGTATTCGAGAAGCAACTCGCCGGTGCGATCGAACGTGCGGCGGCGACGCGAAGTCAGACTACCAGCAAGGAGATTGTGTAATGCGCGTCTACTACGACCGCGACGCCGACGTGAACCTGATCAAGGGCAAGAAGGTCGCCATCATCGGCTATGGCAGCCAGGGCCACGCCCATGCCAACAACCTGAAGGAAAGCGGCGTGT
>Ga0335072_10007838_pt1 | contig 15522 bp, 13 predicted proteins | sample Lox_Sample_21_FD_206725 | JGI IMG/M metagenome (GOLD analysis project Ga0335072, IMG submission 206725) | Soil microbial communities from Loxahatchee National Wildlife Refuge, Florida, United States - Lox_Sample_2.1 | ecosystem: Environmental > Terrestrial > Soil > Wetlands | place: USA... | reverse complement strand
CGCGCCCGCGGCATCGCGGTGGTCAGCAGCGACCTGTCGCCAGCAATGGCGATCCGGAACGGCGGACTGTGTGTGGCGGCGGACGAGGAGTTCCTGCCCTTCGCGCCGGCGAGCTTTGATCTGGTGGTGGCCAGCCTGTCGCTCCACTGGGTGAACGACCTGCCCGGCGCGCTGATCCAATTGCGCCACGCACTGCGACCCGGCGGCCTTCTGCTTGCTAGCCTGCCGGCCCTTGGCACGCTCGACGAACTGCGCCGCGCCCTGACCCAGGCCGAGGTCGCGCTGACCGGCGGCGCTGCCCCCAGGGTGTCGCCATTCCCGGACCTGCGCGACTGCGCCGGACTGTTGCAACGCGCCGGATACGCGATGCCCGTCGCCGACATGGAGATGATCCAGTTGCGCTACGCCAATCCGCTGGGATTGCTCGCCGATCTCCGCGCCGCCGGCGAGGCCAATGCAGTCCGTCTCCGCGACCGCCGCCCGCCGCCGCGCGATCTGTTTCCGATGGCGCTGGCGGCGATGCCGGAAGCCGAGGGCCGAATCAGCGCGACATTGCGGATGGCCGTCATGACCGGATGGGCGGCACAGAATGCCGCCATGGCGGCCGATTCAGGTCCCCCGGGCGGCCGATAGGGTCCCAAGACGACCGGAGTGGGCGCTTCTGCTGGCAGGCCACGCCCGGATCGATTATACAATTATCAAGGGAGAGCCAAACGTTGGGGTATAGGGGGTGGAACCACTCCTCGCCATTCGCGACCTGCACACGGAGTTCCGCACCGGAACGGGAATCGTGCGCGCGGTTGACGGCGTTTCCTGGGATGTCGGTCCCGGGGAAACGGTCGCCATCGTAGGCGAAAGCGGCTCCGGCAAGTCGGTCACCGCGCTCTCCGTCCTGCGCCTGATCGCCGCGCCGCCCGGCCGCATCACATCAGGCCAGATCTGGTTCGACGGTCTGGATCTGCTGCAACTCCCGCCAGAGGCGATGCGCACGGTACGCGGCGGCGCCATCGGCATGGTGTTCCAGGAGCCGATGACGTCGCTCAACCCGGTACTGACAATCGGCCGCCAGATCACCGAAACGTTGGAGCAACATCGTGACCTCGACCGGGGTGCGGCGTACAAGCGCGCGGTGGAATTGCTTGTCATGGTGGGTATCGCCGATGCCGCGCGGCGGTTGAAGCAGTATCCGCACCAGTTATCCGGCGGCATGCGCCAGCGCGTGATGATCGCCATCGCGCTCGCCTGCGAACCCAAGCTCATAATCGCCGATGAACCAACCACGGCGTTGGACGTCACCATCCAGGCGCAGATCTTGGAACTGATGAAGTCGCTCACGCGACGCCTGGGCGTGGCGCTGGTGATCATCACGCACAACCTCGGCGTGGTAGCGCGCTATGCCAACCGGGTGAACGTGATGTACGCCGGCCGCGTCGTGGAAAGCGGGCTTGCCGGGGACATCTATCACCACCCGCAACACCCCTACACGATGGCGCTGCTGCGGTCCGTGCCCCGGCTCGATCGGCCGCGGCAGGCGCGACTGGACCCGGTGGAAGGGCAGCCGCCGGATCTCACACGGCTCGACGCCGGATGTGCGTTCCGGCCTCGCTGCCGCTTCGCTCTCGACGCCTGCGCCGAAGCGCGGCCGGCGCTCACGGCTGCGGTTGTTCCGGGGCACATGTCCGCCTGTTTCCGTGCCGAGGATTTGGCGATTTTGGGAGAAGCGGCATGAGCTCCTCTCCCGCCCCGCCTTTGCTTGACGTGCGCGGCCTCCGTATGCACTTCCCCGTCACCGAAGGCATCGTCTCCCGCCGCACGATCGGCGAAGTGAAGGCGGTGGACGGCATCGATTTCACCATGCAGCGCGGCGAAACGCTGGGTCTGGTGGGCGAAAGCGGCTGCGGCAAGACCACGACCGGCCGCTGCATCCTGCGCCTGGAACGCCCGACCGCGGGTGCCATCATCTACGACGGCATCGACATCGCCGCGCTGGAGCAAAAGCACCTGCGCCCGCTGCGTCGGCGCATCCAGGTCGTGTTCCAAGATCCGTACAGCTCGCTGAATCCGCGCATGAAAGTCGGCGAGATCATCGGCGAGCCGATGAAGGTGCACGGCATCGAACCCAGCGCCGCGAAACGGACCGCAAGGGTACGCGAACTGCTGCACGTCTGCGGCCTGAACCCGCGTTTCGCCGATCGCTATCCCCACGAGATGTCCGGCGGCCAGCGCCAACGCGTCGGCATTGCCCGCGCGCTCGCGCTGGAACCCGAGTTCATTGTCTGCGATGAGGCGGTATCCGCCCTCGACGTCTCGATCCAGGCGCAGGTCATCAACTTGCTCGAGGACCTGCGCGCGCAATTCCACCTCACCTATCTGTTCATTGCCCACGACCTGTCCGTCGTGCGCCACATCTGCCACCGCGTGGCAGTGATGTATCTCGGCCGCATCGTCGAACTTGCTGACGCCGATGAACTATTCTCCAACCCGCTGCACCCGTACACGCAGGCATTGCTCGCCGCCGTGCCGGTGCCCGATCCGGCGTTTGAATCGGCCCGCAATTTCCGTCCGGTACAAGGCGAGGTGCCGAGTCCGATCAATCCGCCCTCGGGTTGCGTGTTCCATCCGCGCTGTCCGATCTCGGTAACGGCTTGCCGCAGTGCGCGCCCGGACACGCATGCGCTGCGGCCGGGACATTTCGTCGCGTGCACGGAGGCGGGATGATCGGTCTCTTTCCCATGTCATTGCGAGGAGCGCGGCGGCGAAGCAACCCCGGTCACGTGACCGACGAACCGTCTGGGCACAATTGCGAACGACGTTGCTTCGTCGCTCCGCTTCTCGCAATGGCATGTTGAGCCGAATGACACAAAATACAGGGGGAGGCAAAACAAGATGCGATCACTGAAATTGGCATTGGGCGCCTTATTTGCCGCCGTGCTCGCATTGGCTCTACCGGCGCGAGCCGAAGAGCAGCCGCGATACGGCGGCACGCTCACCTACATGATCCCCGCCGATGCGCCGCCCAGCCTGGATCTGCACCGGGAAGCGACCTACGCGCTGGTGCATGCCGTGGCTCCGTTCTACAGCGTGCTGATGCGCGTCAATCCGGACAACCCGGCTGACACCACGAAATTCGTCTGCGACCTGTGCGCCTCGATCCCAACGCCCACCGACGGCGGCACGACCTACACGTTCAAGATCATAACCGGGGTAACGTTTCACGACGGTTCGCCGCTGACAGCCGCCGATGTCGCCACGAGCTGGCACGAAATCATCTTCCCGCGCCCCGGCGTGCTGAGCGCGCGGGCGAATTGGTACGAGGTGGTGAAGTCGGTTGAGGCCCCGGACGCAACCACCGTCGTGTTCAGGCTGAAATACCCGACCACTACCTTCCTGCCATCGCTGGCGGACCCTTATGCCGCCATCTACCCCAAGGCGATTCTCGACAAGGACCCGCACTGGTTCGAACAACATGTTCTGGGTTCCGGTCCATTCAAGTTCGTCAGCTATGACATCGGCCAGGAAATCAAGGGTGTGAAGAACCCAGATTACTACCACAAGGGACTTCCGTACCTGGATGGGTTCGTCGGCATCTTTGCCGAGAAACAGGCGGTACGCGTGGATGCGATTCGTGCCGGCCGCGCCGCGATGGAGTTCCGCGGCCTGCCGCCGGCGGCGATCAACGACCTGAAGCGCTCGCTCGGCGACAAGCTTAACGTGCAGTACAGCGACTGGAACTGCGGCAACCTGATAACGCCGAACTCCAGGCGCAAGCCGTTCGACGACGTGCGCGTGCGCAAGGCACTCCTTCTTGCGGTTGACCAGTGGCATGGCGCGCTCGCTCTGTCGAAGATTGCCAACGTGAAGACGGTCGGCGGCATCGCATTCCCCGGCTCGCCTCTCGCCGCCACCAAGGCGGAATTAGAGCAGATGGCGGGATTCTGGCCGGATATCGAGAAATCCCGGGCGGAAGCGCGGCGCCTGCTGCAGGAAGCGGGACAGGAACACCTGCATTTCGAATTGCTCAACCGCAACGTCGATCAGCCCTACAAGTACGTGGGGACATGGCTGATCGACCAGTGGAGCAAGATCGGCGTCACCGCGACACAGAAAGTGGTACCGACCGGCCCCTGGTTCCAACTGATGCGCACTGGGAATTTCGACGTGGTGGTAGAGGCCAACTGCAACAGCGTCGTGAACCCGGTGCTGGATACGCAGAAATACCTGCCGCACGACGTGTTCGTGGAGAACTACGGCGGCTACTCCGATCCGGTCGAGGTGGATATCTACAACAAGATGCTGCGCGCGACCGATCCAATCGTCGTGCGGCAGTTGATGCGCCAGTACGAGACCCGGATCGTAAACGACCAGGCGCATGAGTTCCCGATGCTGTGGTGGTACCGCGCGATTCCGGAACGCAGCTACGTGCACGGCTGGAAGATCGGCCCAAGCCACTACATCAACCAGGATTTGTCGAATATCTGGCTGGACAATACAGCAACGGAGTAGGCGTCGAAAGCGTCCCTGACATTAGGGGGTGGGGAAAGGTCTTGAACAATGTACCGCTACATCGCCAAGCGCATCCTTCTCGTCATTCCCACCCTGGTCGGGGCGGCGGTCCTGGTGTTCTCCCTCATGCGCCTGATCCCGGGAGACATCTGTGTCGTGCGCCTCGGCTCCGGCGGCGCGACCTTCAATCCCCAGGCAATCGCCACCTGCCACCATGAAATCGGCATGGACAAGCCGCTCTGGCTGCAATTCTGGGACTTCGTCTGGGGCTTCTGCCATTTCGACTTCGGTATCTCCATGTGGTCCGGCAAGCCGGTCGCCGTCGAGATCGCCGCCCGCCTGCCGATCTCGCTGGAAATCGCCTTGCTCGCCACCATCGTTGCGGTGTCGATCGCCATCCCGCTCGGCACCATTTCCGCTCTGAAGCAGAATACCTGGATCGATGTCGTCGTGCGCACCTTCGCGATCGGCGGAATTGCCACGCCGTCGTTTTGGATAGGCATCATCGCCATCCTCGTCGTGCTCGACACGACAGGCGCCTTGTTCGGCCGCCCGTGGATGCCGCCGATCGACTATGTGCCGATCTGGAAGGATCCCATCCGCAACCTCTCCATGGCGATCCTACCCGCCATTACCGTCGGCTACCGCTATTCCGCGGTCAGCATGCGCATGACCCGTTCGGCGATGCTGGAGGTGATGCGCGAGGACTACATCCGCACCGCCCGCGCCAAGGGCCTGATGGAACAGCTCATCGTCAACCGCCATGCGCTGAAGAACGCCCTGCTGCCGGTCGTCACCCTGCTCGGCATCGAGTTCGCCTTCCTGATCGGCGGCCTGGTGGTGACCGAGCAAGTGTTTAACCTCAACGGCATCGGACGATTGTTCGTGCAGGCGGTGCAGAACCAGGACTATACGCTGACCCAAGCGCTGGTCATGCTGACGGTCACAGTCTTCGTGCTGTGCAATCTCGCAGTCGATCTGCTGTACGCCTGGCTCGATCCCCGCATCCGCTTCGCTTGAGCAGGAGACCGTATTATGTCCATCACGCTGCCGCGCGACGCGACGATCCCGGTTCCTTCAGACGAAGCCGTCACCGCCAATTCCTGGCTGCGGCTGACACTGGATTTCTGCCGGCGCCAGCCATTCGGCGCGTTCGGCATGCTGCTGGTGCTGATCATGGCGGTTACCGGCCTCTCCGCCGACTGGATCGCGCCGTACAGCCCCACGGCCAACGACTTCGAGGCGATGACCGAGGCGCCCAGTTGGGCCCATTGGCTCGGCACCGACCAGTTCGGTCGCGACATGCTCTCGCGCATCATCTTCGGCGCTCGCACCGCATTGGTCGTCGGCCTGACCTCGTCCTTCGTAGGCGGCATCGCGGGCCTGGTGCTCGGCGTCGCCAGCGCCTATTTCGGCGGCCACATCGACAATGTGTTCCAGCGCGTGTGTGACGTGATGATGGCGTTCCCGCTAATCATCATGGCATTGGCCGTGGTGTCGATCTTCGGCACCGGCGTGCAGAACGTGATAGTGGCCATCACCATTCCACTGATCCCGCGCTGCGCCCGCGTGGTGCGTTCATCAGCGCTGGCGATCCGCGAAGTGGCCTATGTCGATGCCGCGCGCGCCTGCGGTTATGGCCACACGCGCATCATCCTGCGCCACATGGTGCCGAACGTGATGGCTCCGTTCCTGATCATGCTGACGGCATTCGTTGGCCAAGCGATCCTGGCGGAAGCATCGTTGTCCTACCTGGGCCTGGGCGTGCAGGAACCGGTACCCGCCTGGGGCCTGATGCTGCAAGGCGGCGCCGAGGAATACGCCACCACTGCGCCGTGGATCGCGGTGTTCCCGGGCCTGGCGATCATGGTGACGGTCTTCGGCTTCAGCATCTTTGGCGACGCGTTACGCGACGCGTTGGACCCAAAGCTGCGGAACCGGTAAATTGTGGATCCACGTCATGACACGTGGACGGGCCGTTATCGCTTCACGACCAATCCCTGGCCCGTCGGCAGTTCCAGCACGCTCAAGCCATATGCCTGCATGAACGTGTCGGCCATGTCTTTCTGTGCGCGGTAGCCGGTCCAACCATAGTCATCGAAAATGATCAGGCCGCCTGGCGATACGCGCTCGAACAAGACGTCCAGTGCGCCATGCTCCGCCTCGGCGTTATTCATGTCGATGTGGAGGAAGGCGACGCGGTCCGGGGAGGCATGGGCCAGAACGCCCGGCACTTTGCCTTGCGTGACGATGACATTGTCCCACGCATGGAACCGCGCGCGGACCTGATCGGCCAGCGCCGGACCGTGGTCCGACAATCGATGGCCCTCGCCCGGGCCTCCTGAGGGATCGAACAGATCGTAGAGCCAGAAGCGGCGGTTACGTAGGCCGGACATGAAATGCATAAGCACCTCGGCGGAGAACCCGCGATAGCTTCCGCATTCCACGAAATCTCCCGGCAGCGATGCGACGCTGTCCGCGGCCCAGCACAGCGTATGGGTGCGCCAGGCGATGGAACGCTCGGCCGGCGTCGGGCGTGAGCCGAGCACGGCGGTGACGAAGCGCTGGTCGGTGAGGAAGCCACGGGTGTGGCCGAAGGTGATCAGGTTGTCGGAGATGAACCAGGGGCCAAGCGGGTGGCCCACATTTTCCTGGTCTGCCAGCGTCTGCACTGCCGTAAACGCGGGCGAGCCCTCGGGGAGGCCGTAGAACAGACTGGGAACCAGCAGGCCGGCTCGCGTTTGGGGATCGGACATGGGCTGCTCCATCTGCGGTGGGGTGCAGCCTGATGCAGAGATATGAACAAGCCCTGAATGAACCGCGGCTCGTTTGCGGGCGGTGGTTCAGTGACGCAGGTAGGGGCCACGGTAGCCTGAGAGAGTGCGGATGTAGTGGCTGCGGGTGTCCGCCTCGGCCTGTGCCTCGGGGTGGGAGGGGCGCATCAGGCTCCTGATGGTGCCGAGGGAGGTGAAGCCACGGGCATCCATCCATTGCTCCAGGCTGGCGGTCAGCGTGCGCAAATAGGCGGGGCCGTGGCGCAGCAAGGCCGAGGCGGTCATGACTGCGTCGGCGCCGCAGAGCAAGTATTTGATAACCTCGGCAACGGTTTCGACGCCGGTGCCGGCGGCGAGCGACGCATGGCGCAAGTGTCCGGCGAGGCGCGAGAGCCAGAGCAGGACCAGGCGGATTTCGCCGGCATCGCTGAGGGCGAGATCGTCGGTCCAGCGCAGGCGGTCGATGTCGATGTCCGGCTGATAGAGGCGGTTGAACAGCACCAGGGCGTCGGCGCCGGCTTCGTCGAGTTGGTGTGCGAGCGCGCCGAAAGCGGAGAAGTAGGGATGGAGTTTCACCGCAATGGGGATGCGGATGCGCTCGCGTACGGCGCGCAGCAGGGCGACGGTGTCGCTTTCCACGCTGCCGCCGGTCGCGGCCGGATCGGTGGCGATGCGGTAGATGTTGAGTTCCAGGCCTGATGCGCCGGCTTGCTCGATCAGTTGTGCGTAGTCGAGCCAGCTGGCTTCTGTGGTGCCGTTCAGGCTGGCGATGATCGGGACAGCGACGGCGCGGCGCGCCCGGGCAATCAGGTCCAGGTAGCCTTGTGGGCCGGCGTTGTAGCGCATGACGGTGGGGAAGTACGAACTGGCTTCCGGATTGCTGTCGGTGCCGACATCGGTCAGCAATTCGATCAGGCGTTCTTCCTCGCGGATCTGCTCTTCGAACAAGGACGGCAGGACGATGGCGCCGGCGCCGGAATCTTCCATTTCGCGGATGGCACCGATGTTGCCGCTCAACGGCGACGCCGAGGCGATCAGCGGGTTGCGCAGCGTCAGGCCGAGGTAATTGGTGGAGAGGTCCATCGCGCCCTCCTGTGGGGTGGGGTGTCAGTCGGGCAGGATTGCCACTGCCCGCGTCCAGCCGGCCGAGGCGCGGTGGACCTTCACGGGGAAGCAGACGACTTCAAACCCGTCCGCGGGGAGTTGTTCCAGATCGTGCAGCTTTTCGAGGTGGGAGTAGCCGATCTCGCGGCCGGCGCGGTGGCCTTCCCAGATCAGACCGGGATCACCGGTCTCGGCGACGCGCTGGCGGGTGAAGGAGAAGGGCGCGTCCCAGCTCCAGGCGTCGGTGCCGGTGACGCGCACGCCGCGTTCCAGCAGCCATAGTGTAGCCGCCTTGCCCATGCCGCAGCCGGAATCGACGTAGTCGTCCTGGCCGTATTTGGCGCCGGCCGCGGTGTTGACGACGACGATCTCCAGCGGGCGCAGTGTGTGGTTGATGCGTTTCAGCTCGGCTTCAACGTCGGCTGGGGTGGCGACGTAGCCGTTGGGGAAGTGGCGGAAATCGAGTTTTACTCCCGGCTGAAAACACCATTCCAGGGGGACTTCGTCGATGCGCCAGGAGGGTTCACCCCCTGGTTTGATCGCGTGGTTCATGGTGGAGAAGAAATGATAAGGCGCGTCGAGATGCGTGCCGTTGTGCGTGCTGATCGCGACTTGTTCGACGGCGGCGTATTCGCCGTCGGGGAGCTGGTCGACGCGGACGCCCATGTACTCGGCCATCTGCGGGGCGGTGGCGTGGTGGTCCAGGTACTTGATCTGCGGGAGCATGTGCGGCGGGTCGCTTTTGATGCCGGATTTCAGGGGGGAGGATATGTCGATCAGGCGTCGGGGCATTGGGGCGTCCTTATCGTCTAACCACCCCTACGCGCGCGCTATTCTCGCGCGCGTAGGAGAGTTTATTAGGCGGCCATCAGCTTGCTGGGGTCGGCACCCACACGTCCCGTCTCTCCGGGCGCCGCCTTTGCCAGACGAAAATCGTAGTGCACCGCGCGCATCCCCGGCACCGGCGAGTTCGGATCATCCTTCGCTGCCACCACCAGCGAACCCGATACCCCGAACACCGTATCCGAATCGATGTGTACGTCGTCGCCGAAGTACAAAGCGGTGACCAGCTCCCGATAGCCCTCGCCGCCGATCAGGAAATGGATGTGCGACGGCCGGAAGCCGTGGCGGTTCTGTGCCCGCACCAGTGCACCTACTGGACCGTCCATGGGAATCGAATACCCCAGCGGACGCACCGTCTTGAACCAATACCGACCCTGCGCATCGGTGCGGAAATTGGCACGTAGATCCGTCCCCTCCAGCCCATGCGTCTGCAGGTCGTACAAGCCATGCTCACTGGTTTGCCAAATCTGGATCAGCGCATTCGGCACCGGCGCACCGTCATTTCCGGTGACGACTCCATAGACCGCGATCACCTCCGCCGACGGGTTCGCTGCAATGCACGACCCCAGCGGCATCTCCGGTGCATCCTCGCGATAGAACGGCCCCAGCAGGCTGCTCTGCGACCCGAGTTCCCGCGCCTTCTTGTCGTGTAGCGCGTTCACCACCGCGCTGAAGCCCAGCACGTCAGAGAGCAGAATGAACTCCTGCCGGACCGGCGTGCAGGCCTGGCCGACCGAGGTGAGGAATTGGATCGCTTGCAGCCATTCCTCGGGCGTCAGGTCCACCTCGCGGGCGAAGGCGTGTGCATGGCGCACCGCAGCATCGACGATTTGCTTCAGGCGCGGATTCGGCGTGCCCGCGATCTGGGCGAGGGTGGCATCGGTGGCCGTGTTTTCGTCGAGGTTGATCATGGGGCGTTCCCTTGGGATACTGTACGGCCCAACATACGCTGGAATCCCACTCCCGCGAAGCGCCATATCCAGCTACAGTCCGCTCTGCCAGGGGGCATAAAAACAGGGAGACTGAAAAGATGCTAAGGAAACGTCTGCGCGCGGCGCTGTTTTTGGTTGCCGCGGCATTGGCGCCTGCCTTCGCGGCGCCGGCTAAGGCAGCCGACCAGAAGCCGATCACTATCGGTTTCGGCATGGCGCTGACGGGCGGCCTGGCGCCCAACGGCAAGCCGGCCCTGGTCGCCATGCAGCTTTGGGAGCATGACGTCAACGACCATGGCGGTTTACTCGGCCGGCCGGTCAAGCTGGTCTACTATGACGACCAGTCCAACCCGGCGACGGTACCGGGCATCTATACCAAGTTACTCGACGTGGATCACGTTGACATCGTAGTCAGCGGATATGCCACCAATATGATCGCTCCTGCCATGCCGATCATCATGGCCCATAAGATGACATTCCTCAGTTTGTTCGGACTCGCTGTGAACAGTGAGTTCCACTATCCACAGTACTTCTCTTTCGTGCCGACCGGCGGTCCGTATCCAAAGGAGACGTTCGCGGCCGGCTTCTTCGCCACTGCCATGGCACAGAATCCGAAACCGAAGACGCTGGCAATCGTTGGCGCTGATGCCGAGTTCTCTCACAACGCCATGGACGGCGCGCTGGTGATTGCGAAGCGAGACGGTTTGAAGATTGTCTATGACCAGACCTATCCGCCCAGCACCACCGACTATACACCGATCATCCGCGCCATCCAGGCCACCCATCCCGATCTGGTACTGGTTTGCTCCTATCCGCCGGATTCCGTCGGCATGGTCCGCGCCGCAACAGAAGTGGGCCTGAAGACCAAATTGTTCGGCGGTGGCATGGTCGGACTGCAAAGCACCCCAATCAAAGAGCAATTAGGGCCGGACCTGAACGGCATCGTCGATTACGACTTCTGGCTGCCGTGGTCGAAGGAAGCCAGCTCTGCGGCGAAAGCGTTCCTGAAGGAGTACCAGGCCAAGGCAGCGCAGGAGGGCGTTGATCCGCTGGGTTACTACCTGCCGCCGTTCGCCTACGGCTACATGCAGGTGTTGCAGCAGGCCATCGAGGGTACCAAGAGCCTGAACCAGGATAAGCTTGCCGATTACCTGCGATCGCATACCTTCAAGACGGTCGTTGGCGATGTGAAATTCGGCTCCAATGGCGAGTGGGCGCAGCCGCGCGTGCTGGAAGTGCAGTTCCGCGACATCAAGGGACACGATCTGGCGCAGTTCAAGAATCCAAACACGGAAACGATCCTGTGGCCGCAGCCGCTGGCGACCGGCAAGGTGGACTATCCGTATTCGAATTTTGTGAAATAGTGCCCAGACATTCCCTGTTCCGCGCCTCGCGGGAGAGCTCCACCGCCGCCCATCGCATGCGCGCAGTACGCGTGCGGGGCGGCCGCGGGCTTAACCGCCTGATCGGATTCTCCTCTCCCGGAGCGCCCTGGGGGCGGCTATGGTCCCGGCGTCCGATGAACCACGGAGGAAATTGATGTTAGGGAAACGTCTTATCAGAGGCCTGATCGGGGCCGTCGCGGCAATCGCGTTCGCGGCGGCGGGGCCGGCCAAGGCTGCCGACCAGAAGCCGATTACGATCGGGTTCGGCATGGCCCTGACGGGAGGGCTCGCACCCGTCGGTAAGTCCGCATTGTTGGCGATGCAGATCTGGGAGCAGAATGTCAACGAGCATGGCGGATTGCTCGGCCGTCCGGTGAAGCTGGTGTATTATGACGACCAGTCCAATCCTGCGAATGTACCGGGCATCTACACCAAGCTGCTTGATGTCGATCATGTCGATCTGGTGGTCAGCGGCTATGCCACCAACATGGTTGCGCCGGCCATGCCGATCATCATGCAGCACAACCGAACCTTCATCAGTCTGTTCGGCCTCGATGTGAATAGTGAATTCCATTATCCGAATTACTTTTCCTTTCTGCCCGCCGGCGGCCCGCATCCCAAGCAGAGTTTCTCGGCGGGGTTCTTCGCCGTTGCCATGGCGCAGAATCCGAAGCCGAAGACCGTGGCGATCGTCGGCGCCGATGCAGAGTTTGCGCATAACGCGATGGACGGCGCATTGGCGCTTGCCAAGCAGGATGGGCTGAAGGTCGTCTATGACCGCACCTATCCGCCAACCACCGCCGACTACACGCCGATCGTCCGGGCTGTTCAAGCGACCAATCCGGACCTGGTGTTCATATCGTCGTATCCGCCCGATACCGTCGGTATGGTGCGTGCCATGCACGAAGTTGGGTTGAAGGCCAAATTGATTGGTGGTGGCATGGTCGGGTTGCAAGTCAGCGCGCTCAAGACCCAGCTTGGGCCGATGCTGAACGGGATCGTGGATTACGATTTCTGGCTGCCGTGGTCGAAGGAGGCGAGCCCCGAGTCGATGGCGTTCCTGAAGGAATACCAGGCCAAGGCCGGAGCCGCGGGCGTGGACCCGCTGGGGTATTACCTGCCGCCGTTCGCGTATGGCTACATGCAGGTGCTGCAACAGGCGGTGGACGGTGCCAAGAGCCTGGACCAGGGGAAGCTCGCGGCTTACCTGAGGACTCACACGTTCAAGACGGTGGTTGGCGACGTGAAGTTCGGACCCGACGGCGAATGGACGCAGCCGCGCGTGCTTGAGGTGCAGTTCCGCGACATCAAGGGGAACGACCTGGCGCAATTCAAGAGTCCCAAGACCGAAGTGATTCTCTGGCCCCCTGCACTGAAGACCGGGACGGTCGAATATCCTTATACCGATGTGAAGAAGTAGGGCGCTCGCGTTCCCCCGTCCCTGGCGGATGGGGGAGCGCGCATGTTCAAGAGCGCCGCTTGAAACGCCGTATAGAGCCGTTTAGCCGCCGACGCCGTTTGCACCGGCGCGCGCCTGTCCCAGCCGGCGGGCCTCGGTGACCAACGCGGCGGTCAGCGGCGTCAGTGGCTCGCGCTGGGGATAGACGAGACCAATGGTCGGAGGATCGGGCTCGTCAATTGGAATGGAACGGATGCGTTCCGTCAGCCCCATCGTCTCGGCCAGCACCGCCGGCATCACGCTGGCCCAGCGGCCCGTGCGCACGTGCGAGAACAGTACCACCATCGAATTCGATTGCAGCGTCGGCGCGGGTTCCACGCCGGCGTCGCGCAAGCGGCTGTCGATGATGCGGCGGTTCTGCATGTCGGGCGTGAGAAGGCACAGCGGGATGCTGCCGACTTCCGCCCAGGTGACCTGCGAACGCCGGCCCAGCCGCGTGTCCGCCGCGATCAGCAGATGGTACCGTTCGGGGTAGAGCGGGACGAAACGCACGCGGCCGAGCGGTTCATTGTAAACGTAGGTCAGGCCGGCGTCGACTTCGAGATTCTCCAGTTCTGTCAGCACGTCGATCGAACTGCGCGAAACGACGGTGAACACGACATCCGGATGCTTCTCCCGCAACGGCGTGGTGAGTTCAGCAACGATCGGCAATGCGGTGGGGACAACAGCAAGTCGCAAATGCCCGGCCAGGCCTTGCTTAAGGGCGCGAATTTCCTGATGCATGGCACGTGCGTCGCCAACGATGCGGCGCGCCCAATCGAGCACGCGTTCGCCTTCCGGCGTGAAGCCGAGGAACCGCGATTGCCGGTGCACCAGCAGCAGGCCGAACGTGTCCTCCAACTGCTTGAGGCCGGCGGACAGAGTCGGCTGCGTCACGCCGCAAGCCTCCGCTGCGCGGCCGAAATGCTGCTCGCGCGCGAGGGCCAGCAGCATTTCCAGTTTGTCGATCATGGGGCGGTGGTCATGCGTGGTGGTGGCCGCTGTGCGTGGACAGGCTGTTCGTACCCTCGATTCACAGACTGTAAACCAAATGCTGTCAGCCTGCCGATACCGCGATTGAGGGGACGGTACCGCATGGGCTCCACATCATAGCCGCCTGACCACGCCGGCACAGGGCGCGCCCCAGACACAACGACTCGCCACCTGATGAGCCGAATGGATCGGCGAAACCCAGCAAGCTGCATACAGCAGCGTGAAAGGGTCGCGGCTGCCCGGATGACCGTGCATTGTGCCCGTCGCAAAAGGCACGCCGTACCGGAACAACGGAGATGCATGTTCGCATCGAGGTTGTCATCCGGGCGGGTGAGAGGCAGGTCAGGGTCCTAATCGTGATCCGCCTCTGAGCCCGACCGGAACCGGGCAGTGGCAGCAAGGCTGCCACTCGGCTTCCGGATGGCACAGCACGACGAGTCCTCTCAAGCGCGCCGTGAGCAACGGGCGGCAAAACAGGCAGTCCGGCGCTTGACCTATAATTGTACTCAGGCACGCTGCCCGTCCTGTCGTATCTGCTCGTCGAACATACTGGGATGCGGCAAATGGGAAGGAGTCGCTTCATGGCCGATCGATCGCGCCTGGATCCAGAAATGGCCGCCTTCACCGCGGCGGCAGACGCAGCGGCGAAGCAATACCCGCCAATCCGGCTGGAGATCCCGCTCGATCCCCATCGCGCCACGAACGATGCGCTGAACCTGCCCTATGCTCAAGGCGGTCCAGCCATGGCGGAAACCGCAGTTCGTTGGATCGCCGCGCATGGACGACGCATCTTCTGCCGCGTCTATCGCCCGCGCGTGGATCGGCCGCTGCCGACGATGGTTTATTTCCATGGCGGCGGCTGGGTTTGGGCGTCGGTCGATACACATGACCGGCTGGTGCGCGAGTACTGCGCTGCCGGCGAGGTGGCCGCCGTGTCGGTGGATTACGCGCTGTCGCCGGAAGCAAAGTTCCCGCAGGCATTGGAAGAATGCGTTGCGGTGTTGCGCTGGGTTGCGGCGCATGGCGGCGATTGGGGGCTGGATACCTCGCGGCTTCTGGTCGGCGGCGATTCGGCCGGCGGTAATCTTGCACTCGCAACCGCATTGCTTGCGCGCGACAGCGGCGGCCCGGCGCTGCGCGGCATCCTGGCAAGCTATCCGGTGTGCGACAGTGCGCTGAATACTCCGAGCTATGGCGAATTTGGCGATGGCGCGTATGGGCTCAGCAGGGACCGCATGGCGTTCTACTGGTCGGTCTACGTGCCGCATGTGGCGGACCGGCTGCATCCGCTGGCCGCGCCTCTGCGTGCCGATCTGCGCGGGCTGCCGCCGGTGCTGGTGCATCTGGCGGAGCTCGACGTTCTGCGCAGCGAAGGCGAGGCGCTGGTGGTGCAGTTGCGTGAGGCGGGGGTGGTGGTGGAAACTGAGACGTTTCCCGGTGTGGTGCACGGGTTCCTGCGCGCGACGGCGACCGTTGGAAAGGCACGGGACGCGGTGGCGAAGGCTGGCGTGTGGCTGCGGAGGTCGGGCTCATAATGTCATTGCGAGGCG
>Ga0335072_10007837_pt1 | contig 15524 bp, 17 predicted proteins | sample Lox_Sample_21_FD_206725 | JGI IMG/M metagenome (GOLD analysis project Ga0335072, IMG submission 206725) | Soil microbial communities from Loxahatchee National Wildlife Refuge, Florida, United States - Lox_Sample_2.1 | ecosystem: Environmental > Terrestrial > Soil > Wetlands | place: USA... | reverse complement strand
CTCAAATAGGAGGCAAACAACTCTAGAGAGCTGGATTACATAATCAATTTGATATACCGATAAACTGATTATAGCGATATTTGGAAGTGGTCTGAATTGCATCGCGCCATCGAGTTTTGACAGTAATGCAGAATGTCGCCAGCTTTTAAAGCCACCAACATTTAGCTGAGTTGGAGTCTAGGATGTTGCATGAAAGCAATCCAAGAGCGAGTGATGATGCTCGCCATGTATCAAAACCCGAGTTCCATATTTCGACGTCAATACAAAGAGATATGTTTCTGGTGGAGATATTGGACTTTTCGAACAATGTTATGAAATGTAAAATTAGAAATGGGAGAGAAGATCGACCAGAGTTCAACAAATGCAGAGGACAAGTCTGAAACTCGTATCTGTTCATGCTAGATCCTGGCAGGGCGCGCAGCCTGAGTCAAACATCGATTGAGCATTCTGCCCGACAGTTTGCGCCTCCACAGTCAGCCTAGCGGCTGATTCCAGAACCTCTGAATCAGGCTGATCGTGTTACAACGTCAGAATGCGCCGAGTAAGGCTATGCATTCAAGTTACAAAATACGAAGCAGATACGATCATGTAGCAACGGAGGTAGTGTGAAGTCGCCAAGGCAACCTTAACCAAGAATTGAGGAATCATGGAGTCGATGATGGCAAGTTTAAACTTCCGAATCGCACAGGAAATAGGAGCGAAGCAACAACTTGCATTCAATCTGCAAATGCTATACCGTACTAATACTTATCATCGCATGTTTCTTCGAACGCATCACTGGATCTTCTTCTCTGGCGAACCGCCATTGGCAACAAGCGTTGTACCATCCCGCGAACATCACATCGCAATTAAAGAGGAGCTGGCCAATATGCTGCACTAGCAGCCAGCTGTGAACACGTCTACGCTCACCAAAAATTCCAAGATTGCCACGTCTGAACCCCATCTGGGCCCTTGCGGACGATCAGAAGACTAACGCCAAGTAGAAGATGCAGAAAGGTTGTTCATAAAACAAACCATGAATGAAAACGACCACAACCGGTGAGTAATTAAACGCCAGGGATGCAGGATGAAATGAAATGACGAAGTGTTGCCGAGCCGTCCGAAATAGTTGCGCGTGGTTCCGAAGGTGTAGGTGGAGGCGGGTACAAGACCCGAGTGCCGAGTAGACGTCGAGCGCCAAGCAACAACACCGAGCAAGCGACGAGTCGATCAGTGAGGATTGGCTGACTTCTTGAGCTGGTAGTCCGGGATGTACTCGAAAGTATCCTGTGGCGGACTGTAGCGATAGGCTTTGAACTCTACGCCGTATGGTTTTGGCTCGAGAGCATATAGCATACCAAGCGGACATTCGAGATCGGCGACTTGATCGCGTCGAAGACCCATGAAATATGCGAGAAGAACTCGCGCGACCGAGCGATGCGTTATAAGAAGGCAGTGATCCGTCATACGCTCTAGCTCGACGATGACCGGTCTCAGACGGTTGATGACGTCGAGATAGCTTTCGCCGCCCGGGCCCGGATACCGGTACTGCAGCTTGTCACTCTGGCGCTGCGCGTACTCCTTCGGGAACCGGGTGCGAATCTCTGTGTATGTCAATCCTTCCATGTTACCGGCGTTCAGTTCGTCTAGCATGCGCATCTGCTTCACGTCGAATTCTTCCTCGTCAAAGCATTCACCGGTCTGGACAGAACGCTTGAGCATGCTCGTCCAAACACAGAAGCTACGCTCTGCACTTGGGTCAAGGCCTGCCGGTTGGAAGTGCGGGTTGGGTGGAGTAGTGTCGCCGGGATGCGGCGGAAAATGTGTGTGCAAATGTTTTTCCGCCTGCCTCGCCTCCCACACCTTGTGCTGTTCGGACACGAACTTGGTCAAAGTCCGGGCATACTTCTTGCCGTTCTCACTGAGGTTGCTGTCTCCACCAATCTTACCATCGACATTGTCAAGAGACTCACCATGGCGCGTGATCCAGATCTGTCTCGGTGCAAGGTTGAAGTTGAGCAAGTAGTACACGGCCTGGGCGGATAAGAAGCCTCTAATCTGGTGGCTGATGACCTTGCGACCAACGTCTATCATCTTGACGTACGGCATATTGTTGAATTCCTCATACTCTCCAAGAGGAACGTAGTTCTTTTCGTAAATGGCGACTCGCTTCTTGAAATCTTCAAGGGAAGCAAGGGGATCTTTGTCCTTGTAATCAGGGCCAGAAAGTTTGAGGCGCATATTGGCTTCGAGTAGAGTTTCATCTTCACAAATCGACTCGACGAATAGGACATTGATGCCTCCAGCTTTTTCGCGGATACGCTGGATGACCATCTTCCGACGAGGCAATGTGCTATTCGTTGCATCCAGAATGCCGACACTACCACCTTCCTCGAGAACGTAGTGCAGCAGCTCATCCAATGTGTCGATGGCACATTGCTCGCGGAGAGCGGCAGCTTTTGTGTTGGCTGGATCAAAGAATGCCGCAGAGCCGTCCATGCCTTGCTCAGGGGCATTCGAATCATTTGCTTTCTTCTCTTCCTTATCATTGGTGACGACCGACATTGAAGCCGCAGGCAAATTCAGGGCTGGAATTCCTGCACCTGGCGCATCGCCGTTGATTAGTATACGTGCAGCAGTTAATGCATCTTCTGCTTTCTGCTCCGACTTGGTTCGTACATGGTCAGGGCTGTTTGGCATTGTATGAGGTCCATGGTGAGCAACAACCCTTCTTTTCTCGCCGACATTGAAGATCTTGGTATCGTGTTGTAGCCAATTCAAATATCTCGCCAGCTTTTTTGTGATGTAGCTTTTACCTCGCGCTGGCAGACCAACCATGACAATGACAAGCTTGGAGCCGACATCACGCTGAGCTATCCGTCCATCAGGAGACACTTTGGACTTGGTAAGACCGGGAATGTCCAGCGTCGTAGGTCGTATCCGTGGAGTGGAGGCACCAGAACTCTGTCTCCTGCAGGGAATGTTAAGCTCGGAACCATTGCATCTGGCTGGGAGAATGCGATGACTCACCATTTTGGACTGGAGGGTTCAGAGGGAAGAGGTGTATCACTTGCTGCAATTCCAACGCCGTTCTTGGATGATTGCAGGCCGGGAATTGGTTTCAGGTCCTTTCTGATTGGAATTTGCAATTCGGTGTGGCCGTCCATTTTGTTGACTGAGTTCAGTGTAGACGGAGGTGAGTCGGATGAGGGGATCAGCTCGGCGGAGGGAAGACCGAGTCCATTGGTTTCGACTGGTGAGAGTGCAAGTTGGCTCAAAAGCACGGATCTTGCAACAGACGAGTGAGAAGACTGACGTCTGGTGGGTTTAGTAGGAAGGGTGCTAGGGCGTTGGTGAAGTTGAACTGGCGAAGGTGGTTCTGGTGATTCATGAAGGTGAGGCATCTGTGCATCGAACGACAAGGCTCAGGCAGCCAATATTAGTAGATGGGCTGTGGCGCCAAACGAAAATCCGGATTTTTTTTTCAGGTGTTCAGCGATTTATTTAGGACTTGTCCGTCTTTTCCGTGTCAGCCGCGCGATTCCGCAGCAAACTTGAACTTGCGGCGCCTATTATGGCTATGCGATCTGGGTCCAGATCTTAGGTGGAAGGTGAGTGATCTCCGTGGCTTCAGGCGGACCAGCTTGCTTTATTTGCTGACTGTGGTTCTGGCTCGTGCCCTCGCCGTTGCCTCAACAAAGCTTTTGCTCTGGTGGCGCTTCGGCTCCGACAATGCTTCAGGTAAATTGTAATCTCGCTGTCTCGGACACGGAGGGATGTTGGTCTGCGTAATGGCAATAGTAAACCGGGTCGCCGTGGATGATGGAGGAGTCTTGTGATGGAAGGCAAATTTACGACGTCGTGGCGGGATGTTACTTTGCTTTATCCTTCTGGTTCCGGCGGAGCGAAAGACTTGTGGGGAGAGTTGAGCAACTAAATATCTGGTTGAGAGTCAGAGCGACGGACAGCACGCCGATGAGCTACCACGAATTGCTTCGGCCGACAAAGTAAGAGATATATCTTATACGCTCTGGATTCCCACGGAACGTTACCGTAGCTCTCGCGATTTTGCGAGCATGCGCCTGTGCTCGCTCTGAATTCTACGCGTGTGGTCTGCCGGCGTTGTGGTTCTGGATCACGCCAATCGTTTACACGCGCCTCCCACGAAAGCTGCAGCCCGCTTCTGCATCCCATTCTGCTGCATTGGGCCCCGCCTACCTGCTTCGTTATCTATGCGCACTATGCGCATGAGGCGTCGTATCTGCCCCTCAGCTCCTTCGGCCTGCTGGAGAAACCGGACGGAGTAAGTCACGCTCTGCAAAGCCATGTCCAGCCCGCCATGCAACTGCGCATTCGGGGCCCAATGCTAATTGAAGTGACCGAAACGTTCGCCGCAGGGAATGAAATTGTCCCTGGTGGCCGATCAGACCGATGCTCCGGCCACAAGAAATTTAGGCGACCGTACTATCATACCCCCACGCTTTCAACGCGTGATCCAGTCTTTGAGTTTCTATGTCACCAGTTTGCGATTCTTGTGTGGTTGTTGTTGTCAAATACCATGTTATAAGCTCAATCTGAATACCAGGACGAGTAGGCTCACATAGGCACCCATGCTCAGCGCCGTAATGACCGTCACTACATTTCCGCTTGTCCTGAACTTCTTCCGTTGTAGTCCATCTTCTCCAACCTCGCTGAAGAACTGCTTGTTGCCCTGCTGTCTCCTGAACAAGCTTGTGATTAGAATGCCTGCACCGTAGACTGCGAATAGAGCTCCAATTGAATAGAACTCGGACGTGAAGATCTTCAACACCACCAATGCAAATGAGAATTGGCTCAACGCCGTTCGTATGTATGCGCCTTCGAACGTCCGTTGTGCAGCTCGGATCTCAACCAGCTCGCTCGACGTCAGAACAACCGAACGAGCTCGATGAAGCCGGAGATGGTACCTGTCGGCAGCGTGGCGTCCCTGTTTGTTGTTAAATAGTGGTCTTTCAGGATGTATGATGGCATTTGGGTTAAAGAACGCCACCTAAGACGCCACTGCTTCTGGCTACAATGCATCATCTGAAGCTTGGATCATTGATCTCGCATAAGTTCAAGCTAGAGAAACACTAGACAGGATGGTGTTACAGGCATGAAGCGGGATATCTTAAGAATCTGAAGGTGGACCAGAAAGCTCAATGGCGGTGACTCACCTCGAACATGGCTTTGTAGCTTATTTGGAAGTTGAGTCTGTCATGCTCTGTTGCGATACTGACAATGCTAGATGAGTTTGAGGTCGAATAGTTAATGAATGCGACTTTCTGGAGTTGATTGGTGCAGATGTCAAGGGAAAGCCACGATGGCTGCAGACGAAGCGGCTACTATGGTATTCTTCAGCGGTCCTATTGAGTTCGCGCCGCAGATAGAACAAATTGCATGCCAGAGATAATAAGAGCTGAAATTGAGGTGTTCACGAACATATTAGCCTGCTTGAATGAAAGGGTGGCATAATATTATTAATATAGAGAAAAGCCACGCACGTGTGCAGAGCTCTGGCTTCCTAGGATGCTGTTTGGAAATGCATCCGCTAAACGCCTTCTCACTACACCCTCTTCATTCATTCACACTTCTCACAAACGCTCAATCTGCAAAAGGACGAGCCTCAAACTGGCAGCTCTAGGACAAATACTATCTTATCTCCACTTCCCTCATCTACGTATAGCTTTGGTCTTCATTCCAAACCGTTCTAGACTTGGCCTCACTGGAGTCTTAACTCCTGGCTACCATTTGAATCTACCTCCGACGCGTCTTCAATCCACCGCATCAACCCCAGTCGAGAGCAAACGAACCTCTATCGAACATATTCCGATTGGAATTAGTAACCTCGGACTATTTTCGATTCATTTCAGCAAGTTGCTAGACACCTGGTTGTCAAGTAAACTACTTTGCTCAATCTTGGACGACACCGCCGCGTATAAGATGGCTTCGTCTATGAATTCAGGCACTTCTGCAACAGCTGGATTAAAGAGGAAGAGAGATGCAGGCCCAAAATTCTATGCAGTTCGTGTTGGCCGTAAGCCTGGCATTTATCACAACTGGGATGACTGCCTTGCACAGGTCAAGGGTTTCAAAGACGCTACATGTGAGTTCTACTCCCACTTATGCGACCAACGAAGGCACATTAACGTGGAACAGTCAAATCCTTCACTTCCCTTAACGACGCCGAATCATTTCTGCGACCCTATCTGAGCGCTCCATCCGCGACTTCCAGCAGAACTCCCAGCAAGTACTACGCGGTGGCCAACGGCCACCAACCAGGCATATACACCGACTGGCCATCGGCCCAAAAGCAAATCGCAGGCTGGCATAAGGCCAAACACAAGAGTTTCAGCACCTACTCCGAAGCCGAAGCCTACCTCCGCCAAGCCCAAGCCAGCACACGCGCCGACGACGCTCCCGCGCCCAAGCGGCCGAAAGCCTCAGAGCGCACTCCACCCGCCTCCACTTTGCCGGCGCCGGGCACGGAGCCGCTGGCGGCGGACGCAGAGGACGGTTTCGACAGCAGCCTAGTGCTGGACGCAGGCAGCGGCGCGACGCGGCGCAAGACGTCCTCGGAAGGGGCAGCGACGCGGGCGGAGGCGCGCGTCGACGCCGCGCGCGACGAGCTCGCGGTGTGGACGGACGGGGCGTGCCGCGCGAACGGGCGGGCGGGTGCGCGGGCCGGCGTGGGCGTGTGGTTTGGGCCCGACGACCCCAGGTGCGTATTCCTGTTGCTGCGGGCGGCGTTCGGCGGGCGCAGGCGTGCGGTGGTGCTGACGGGTGCGATGCAGGAACGTGGCGGAGGCGCTGCCCGGCGCCCGCCAGACCAACCAGCGCGCCGAGCTGACGGCGCTGAAGCGCGCGCTCGACATCACGCCGTTGCATCGGGCTGTGCGCGTCTTCAGCGACTCGGCGTACGCGATCAAGTGCGTTACGGAGTGGTTTGTGGCTTGGCGGCGGTCTGATTGGAAGACGTCGTCTAAGAAGCCGGTTGAGAATAGGGACATCATTGAGGAGGTGCTGGCGCGCATTGAAGAGCGAGAGGCGGTAGGTAGCAGGACGATTTTCGAGTGGTGCAAAGGCCATAATGGCGAATTGGGCAATGAGGAGGCTGATCGGTTAGCCGTAGAAGGTGCTCTTGGAATGGGAAGGGGAAGGCCGGCTGCTGCTGGTGAGAGGGAGACGGTTGGTGAAGAGCTGTAATTGGTCTTGAACTTGAAAACGAAAGGGCGTTGCTGGCATGTTGTATGTGTTGGTATATGAGGCCAAAGAAGACGAGAGGGCTGCAGAGCTGCTTTCAATGGCTGCAGATCTCGCTATCACGATACCTAATGCGCTGCTTAGAGGCGTAAAGGGACAAGCTACAGACCGCAGCAAAAGGCATATGGAAGGTAACGTGATATGAGCCTATAGATATGCCAGTGTAGCCCGAGCTCGACTCTCCTCTATACTTAGATATTCAAGTATCTTAAGCCACAAACACATCAAATCACAATTGACTCACAATAGCTGTCTCATGGAGCGATTCGCACAGAGTTCTGATCATTATGCGGTCTTACGATAGCTAAGCTAAAATGCGCTCTTAACGGGTAGATGATCCTCGACGGGAGAGTGATATCGATATTCTTACTGACGATGTCTCAGTACAGTCCAAAACGTGAGCGAAGGACGCGACAATTGCCAATCCTTGGCCAGTCTGCGAACAACTCAAACAGCAATAGTAGCCACCGCCGTCGTCGACAATCAAACGACAAGACAGTATCCTCCAAACACATGCACAGCCGTGAAGCCCGCCTTTAGCTGTCATCACCACCACTGCCCTCGGCCTTGCCTTTGAACTCGTCCGGAACAATACCATGTTCGTGGCACGCGCGCTTCCAGACGTCAAGCTCGCTTTTGGCGGCCTGAGCCTCGGCCTTGAGGCGGTCACAGCTGCTCGACAGCTCGGTGATGGCCTGATCCAGCAGCAGCTTCTCCAGCGTCCACTTCTCGATGTTCTGGTTTTCGTTCTCCTTCAGCTGCGAGATGTACTGCACCGCTCGCTGCAAAATGCTGCCTTTGTTCTTCTCGCACCCCGGCACGATCTTGGACAGCTCGTTGATGCCTTCGTTTATGGTTTCGCGGCGGCGTCGCTCGACTGCGGCAAAATGTTAGACCTTTTGTTCCTTCAATGCGATTTGCGGTAACAAACCTTCTTTGTGATTGTCCCGGCGCACCTTATGCCACTCTTCGCTTCCGACGGGAGGTTTGGCGCCGCCTGGCGCTGTTGGGCTCGACTGACCAGCGCCATCCTTGAGCGCATCCAGCGAGAAGCCTGTCCCTTGGAACGATGCGTCATTATCGCCTGTAGACTGTGAGAATTGCAGGTCTGGCAAACCATGAGAGTATGAGAGAGCAGCGGCGGCCGTATCGGTGGCGCTCTGGTTGCCGCCATTCATTTGCGCTCCTTCGGCATTGTGTCGCAGCAGTTCTTGTAGTGCGCTGCCATCTTCGTATTGCGTCAACTCCGGGTTATCTCTACTCGAATCCACCTGCTCCAGTGTGGTCCGTTTTCGTTTGTTGGTTGGTGCGGCCATTGGGTCGAAGGATGATTCTAAGCTCAGTACAACCGCGCTATCGGCCATAGAATTGAGGTTGCCAAAGGATGTCAAAGCGTACTCCCTCCAGGACTTGCGCTGGAGAGTACTATAATGTTTAATTGCGTTTGGCTCCTCTCGTGATGCCAGAGTTCACGTGGGTGGAGGTGGTCGCCGGATGTCAGATGTGTGCACGTGAGTGAAAAGGGAGGCTAAGCGCGGATATCAGAGGAAATGGGAGTTGAAGCAGCGCTGACTGAATATAAGGCGCGAATATGCGTAGACGGTGCGGTGCTTGAAGCAAATTGGCAGCGCGGCTCTCTACGGCTTCAGATAGGCGTATCCCTCTAGTCGCAACTGTTCTGTCGCACTGAGGCTGTTCGACATTATGTTAGCATCTGCTCGCATATATGCTACTAAACTATTTGCTATGCATATGACGCGTCCACAACAGCATTGCGATAATGTGTGATGTTAAAGACGGGACTGAAGATTAGCTTTGCTACGCGTATCGCGCAATCACCTATCCGCCTGGTGGCGTGAAGGGTGTGAATCGACGAAGCACAAAACCCGCCGACGAGCGCACACTTCTCTTTTCATTACAACCATCAGCCAGGACATTTCTCAGCAGCTCACTGAGAAAGTCTCCATCATCACGGGATGCTGACGCATCGCAGTGAGACGAACGACGATGCAGCTGATGGCGCTGAGAAACAGGCCCAGGCAGTCGCCGGGAGGTGGCCGGAACGAAGTGTGGACGCGCAAATCAACAAAGCAGGAGTGGTGTGCTCTGGGATTGAGGATGGAATTGATGTTTCAAAGAGCATCGGAACTTCGACTTACGATGGCACGGGACTGTGAAGTCACGAGTTTCAGGCCGCAAGTTTGCAACCTGATAGACTGGACAGCAAAAGTCGTGACCGGGACGATAAATTTGGAGGCGCGGGTCGCGGGTTTGGGATCAAGATAAAAAGAAAATAAGGAACGACGACGAAGCAAGGTAAATGAGGCCGGGCGTCAGGCGAGTCGGAATGCGAAGGAAGAGAAAGAGCAGCTGCGGACGCGGAAGTCTTGGGGGAGGTGGGTGTGTTTTGGAAGCAGTAGAACGAAGAGAAGAAAGTCAGGTGAGTTGGATGGATGGGTGGATGGGGATGGGATGGGATGGATGGAATCGGGGTAGATAACTAATAACGATGCGCCCGCTGCTTCAGGCCCAGGCCGCGGACGGGCTGGAGTGTGCTGAAAGCGTACGACTGGCCCCGACTGGGCCCTCTTTTTGTCGCTCTCCGCTTTGCTCTCTTTTTCTGCATTCCTCACCACCGAACCCTCTGGTTCCCCTCTAACCGTCCATCTCCTCAGCATTCCTTGCTTGATGTGCCCGTCTGCACGAGTTTGCACACTAGCAGCGGCCATACACCGGTGCAGCCGAGGATCTTAGCCGGCCAACTCCACTGCCGTCGTTCTGAGCAAAAAAAACCCCATATCAAATCGCCCCAATCACCCAGCCACTGCACCCAATCATCCGTGTCCCACTTCCTCCCACACCCTCCCTTTACGCTGCGGGTCACATGGAACCCATTCACGTGCTCTCTTTATCTGGCCTGGCTGGTAGACCACGATGCTGAGTGTTTTACACAAGACAAATACACCAAGTAGCGCTGTTCTGCACGCTACCAGCCATTTGCACGACAGCGGAAGCCTTGACTGGCCCACCCACCTGCGTCTGTCATGCAATCCATCTTCATTTTTCATGCGTTCGTCCCTCCCATTAGCCGACCCCCTCTTCTGTCTTTCTCACGTGATATCACGGAATTTGTTTGGCAGCCTGACACGTGTATGCAGCGTGTTCACTGGGTTTGGCCCTTTTTTCCAGCTGGACGCGCCTTCTTGCCTCGTTTGGCACATCCGTAGCTAGTGCTTTAATGACTCCATCGCTATCGAGATTCATTGGAAGATCACGTTGATTGCGAATTTCAAACGCCCAATTTGATTGCTTTCGTATCCCATACACTTTCGATGTGACAAGTAGAAAGACAAAGTTTCCATTTGCATGCATTGCGTGCCGAAAGTCCGAGTCCGAAAAATAATCTTACACCCTTTCATCTCCGCCTCCACTTTCCACAATATGCAAAAACGATGCCCATTCAATATTCGGCCAGCGTCAGCCTCCTCCCGATCTCCCTGCGGCCCGTGATGGTCTCGCTTGGCCGCCCATGATCCTCGCCTCGAGCCTTGAGAGCGGCTTGCAACATGCCCGCGTCGAAGAAGCCATCTATGAAAAGAAACGAATCAGCAAAAATGGTCAAACCAGGAAAAAAAGAAAAAGCTGGTAAAAGAACGAAAAAAAATGAAAAATACGAAAAAAGAAAAACCATCGACCGTCTACATCTAGGGGTATACATTCGGCGCAGGCCAGCGGTCGAGCAAACGAGCAAACGACAACTCAAAACACAACACGAAAAACAAAAAAGAAACACGCGCGACACACACACACACACACACACAAACACACACACGGCGCCTCCCCGCCCACAGCCTCACAGCAAGCGAAAGTGCGGGCGGGCCCTGCGCAGCGCCGCGGGCCCGGCATGGCGCTGCACGCGCGGCCGAACGGGCGGACTGCCGCTGATGGCGGCGTCGCGGCGGAAGGGCCTGCGCGGCGGCACGGCGGCAGCCGCGCCATCCGCCGGCGGACTGCTGCCAGGCGTGGGGAGGCCGTGGCGCCAGGGCGCGTCGCCGGCGTCGTCGGTGTCGCTGCCGGAGGAGGGCAGCGAGGAGGGCGGCGTGGCGGGCGCGCCGGGCCGCGCGAGGTATGCGGGTGCCGCGGAGAGGTGCCGCGCGTGGGGGGGTGCGGGTGCTACGTGCGTGCTGCGGTGGTGCTGGTAGGGAGGGGCCTTACATCCGCCGAGTCCCTCGTCGTCGCTTTCCGCGACGCTTTCCGTCTGTGGTGTCGCGAGGCCCTTTGCTGCTGCGGCTGCGGCGGCTCCCTCTGTGAGTATGTTCCGGCCCCTGCTCTTGAGGCGGGAGCCCTTGGGTCGTTTCTCTTCGGCCTCGCGAACTCGGGATGCTGTCTTGTCGGCGCTCGTGCCTCGCCGTTTGACCTGTCGTAGTAGTTTCCGGATCTCCAGGAAGTATGCTTCGAGCGATTCGATATATCGTCGCGTCTGTCGGTGCTTCGACGACGCACAGATGCTGATACTACCGTCCTTGATGATGTAGCCGATGCCAAAACCCTCACCAGATGTTGGTCCGAAGCCGAATTGTCGAAGTGATGGGTTACCGCAGTTCGAAGTGGATAGAACGGTCGTGTTCAGTTTGTCCCAACCAGCATCTGCGAACAATGCCGGCATGGTGTGCTGCACGCGAGCTGCACTCGTTACCGAGCCGTTCTCAGAAAGGACGGAATTGCGGTTTGGTGAAGAAATACCATCCGACGCAGAGTCGACATCGGTGGCGTTGCCACTAATCAGATCGTACTCTTCTTCAATGGCGCGCTGCCAGATACAATAGAGTGCATAAAGGTGCCGGTCATGACCTTGTGCTTTTGCGCAGTCCCTGGTAATGGCGACATGCCGCTCACAAGCCTTACGAAGTGCGTCGACTTTCTTATGGGCCGGGTGCTCACCCCAGAAGGTGCGTACGAATTCAACCGACTCTTCAGTAACAGGTCGAATGGCTTCAGTTCGTCCATGGTAATAGATTTTAGTCATGGCAGGTTCGTACATGCACTCGATTCTGCCATACAATCCATAGTATGCTGCCTGATAAGCCATCTGGACGAATGCATCCGGAGAAAAGCCCATGGAAGTCATGAAGTTCTTGCCGTAAGTCTGGAATTCAAGAGTCTCGAATTCATTCTGCTGGATCAAATCTGCCAATCTGGTTTCGGCAAATCGTAGTGCGGTGCTGAGTTCCGGAATCATATCCCATTCAAGTTTGTGCGGTGTTGTTTGAACATCTCCAAAACTCGCAGGATCTCTTTTTGCAGGGTCTGGACTTTGAGATGCCCATAAACTTGGTGCTTGTCCGTTGATTGTTCTCGCAAAACGCAAAATCGTATCTGTATAGACGTCGCTGGCGAATCGCAAGACCGTGTGACCATCAACACCGGTATGTTCGAAGTTGATTCCAGCACTACCGTTCTTGCAAACGATTATTTGCAGCTTGTCGTACCATCTGTTTGTACAAGTTCCCACCTGAACACCTTTCTCAACTTTACTGCTTCCACAAAGCATGTTCATACACAATTCGGCCCCAGTCACCGGTTCTGTATAATCGAGGCAAAGGACGAACAGTGCTGAATCGACAATATTCAAGCAATCCGAGTTGTTCGAACCTTCTTCTCGCTGAAGCACATCGCGGAGACCTGACCAGACTTTCCGATTCTCCGTACTGAGTACTCCAACGGCTCCTTTGGCAGCTTCTTGAATTGGAACTTCAGAAGCGTCATCGGCAATCACTTGCAAGTTGAGTGCAATATCCTTTTCGGTCATGATCAAGTCCGAATTGTCATCCAATACATCAAACCAATAAAATTGTCCATGACAGAGGACGACAAGGTGTTTCGCATCTGGATCTTGGCCAATTTGACAGCCATTCTCCGTTGGTATTCTTGCCGTTCCGAAGAGTCTTGAGTACTGATACATATCAAGTGGTTGACCACGAGCCATGTCTGGCGGTAGCTCTTCCTTTCGAACGGCTCGGACAAATGATAGTGCGGAGACGACCAACGAAGCTGCACGAGTAACTTGGTTGTTTCTGGCCGGAGTGGGATCATCTTCGAGGAGGAAGAATGGATTGAGGTTGAGAACAACGGGATTATCGAAATTCAGGTATGAATCATACCCTGTTTGATGGTTAGTTTGACAGCTTATGAGCCCGTAAGGAATACATACAAAATTGCTCGATGTAATTTGCTTTTCCGCTGGCATACTTCTTCAACTTCTCTTGGAGATCCGGTCCATCTGATTTCAAGAACTCCCTGGCAGCTACTTCACTATCATGGTGTTCTTTTGGTGTCTGCAGTGGTTTCAACGACATCAAGTACTTCTTGCATGTAGACTCTAGATCTGGGATAGGTAGAGATGGTAGCTTGTCCTGTGCGGCAAAGGTAATGCCCGGCCGAGACCCGATACTGGAATTCGCAGATAGCGGGCTTTTCTCTTGTTCGCTGAAAGTTTTGGTAGCATCTTGAGCAGCTTTCTCGGATCTTCCTTCGTTGTTCACGTGGACAGGCATGTTATCCACTGTCAAAGAGGCCAACTTTTGGTCGAGCGAGCCCGGTTTGGTAAAGATCCTAGTTGCCATTTCACCGAGTCAACTTTCCGTTCAAGCGTAGATAGCAGAAAGAAAAGTAACAATCGAAAGCATCCTCAACGCCGTGCGGTAGAAGTAATGACAATCTTGCAGACAATAGACTGCCATTGAGGAAGGGAGATGCGGGAATTTACACGCGGTTCGAAAGAGATGGCTGTGTAGAAGCAGATATATGACCTCCGGCTGGGTGAACGGGAGTCCGGCGTACCAATGTACTGACCCCTCTATTACGCTAGAAGCGCAACATCATGTGGGAATTGTAATTGGTGGCATTCCCCACAGGACTTTAGATACCGGGGATGGCTGACATCGACCCAAATGATTGGAAATGCGGGTACAACAGCGGGAAAGAGTAGCATAAACTTACCAAGCCAAATCGGCTTGAATTTGTGTCGTGAAGCCTGTTTTCTCTTGAATTAGTATCCGTACCGTAGACTTACAATGATCTAAAGAGCCGGCCCACGCTTCGTATTCGACCACCGTACTGATCTCGGAAAAAGGCAGCCGTGCGCTCAGTGCTCTTATTCAACTCGGAAGCAGAATAACATATGGGGCCGGAGGAGAGGATGGCCAGGTAAAAGCGTGCCCGAGGGTAAAGCAGTAATCCTGGAACGAGCTGATCTTAGGATTCGGCCGCGGGCGAGAGGAAGCCAAACGCGAGCTCCCGGATATGGTTCCACACGCCGACCTCTTCCCCAGTTAGGATGTCGATGCGAAGCGTTTAGCTTAAATAGCTTAAAGAGAACAAGTTAACGGGAGGATGATCTTCGAGAGAGACGATTGCATTTGAGACGTTTAAAGCTTGAAGTTGAGATTATGGCTGTAGTGGGACGCGGGGAAGCTGTGGAGACGAAGCTGCATCGAAAGAAGTGCTCAAGTCTTTTGCGAGATTTTCGTGGTAGACACAAGCAAAGCCGGCGTTCCAAAGGTCAAGTCAGATGATAGGGCGGTTCGGATAGCGGGCGACGTTCACTAGCAGCTCGAATCGATGCTTTGTCTCGCCATCTCGAGCGTTCGAGCGGCACGCGTGAGGTGGTAATGGCCAGACTGCGTCATGCTCGGGCCAGCGGCTCAGGTGCACATCAAATCCCGACACCTCGCGAAACTGTAAGCCGTGCATCCAGCTGATAGAGGATTGCCACGTGAAAAAGGGTAAATCAAATACTGATAACGTAGTAAATGACGTGTAAGTATTCAAACAACCTCTTTCTACTCCGTATGCTCACTGCTGAGGATGGAGGGAAGTCGGAGTTACATTATCACGTGATACCGCCTGTCGTTCGCGTCCATCACTTTACTAGAGACTATGATCTGAGACTTGTACGGAGTACAGTACGGAGTAACATACGGAGATGCACGTCAAAAGTCTTGCTCAGGCATCAATAAATATTCCTCAGGCATCAATAGACAGCCGTGGCCACATTGGTGGAGTGACACCCTAAGAATGGCGAGGTCTCACTAATTACGGGGCCCTACCCCTATTCTTTTAGCTACGCCGGTAAGGCATAAAGCTGTCGATGCCTTTATTTCTTAGGCACATATTTAATGCCTGATCAAGGTCCACTAAAAAACAGGGGGTAGGGCCCTATTATTAGTGGGATTCCACTAATTTTAGGGGGAAGCCCCACTAAC
>Ga0335072_10007836_pt1 | contig 15526 bp, 11 predicted proteins | sample Lox_Sample_21_FD_206725 | JGI IMG/M metagenome (GOLD analysis project Ga0335072, IMG submission 206725) | Soil microbial communities from Loxahatchee National Wildlife Refuge, Florida, United States - Lox_Sample_2.1 | ecosystem: Environmental > Terrestrial > Soil > Wetlands | place: USA... | reverse complement strand
TTTCTCTGCAGATCGCCTACGAGCTCCGGACCAGATCTGCCATTACCGATCCCGCCGCACACCGCTTTGGCGAATGCAATGGCTTGGCCTGAGCTGGTGTAGTTGATGCCCGCATCGCGAACCGTCGCCAAAAAGCCTGTGTCGTCGAATCTCCCGTCCGGATCGCCAGAGGCGGGCGCGGCAAGCCCGATCGTGGCGCAGACGCCGAGTAGCGCTAGTAGCAGTCTCATGACTTCGCGCCGTGCTGGCTTGTCAGGCCTTGGAGAGCTGATGCGGGCAGTAGAACTTCGCGGAGATCATCGCAAAATTGGATGCCATCTCCATATCCATTCCGGGATTGTGCATTTTCACGTCGTGGACCAGTTCCAGGCCGGACTCACCGTTGTTCAGGCACGAGCACACCGCTCGGCCGGCGCCAACGGCGGCATCCGGGCTGGCAAAGCTCAAGCCGGCTTGGTGGAGTGCGGCGAGGAAGCCTGAGTCGTCACCGTCGGGAGCCGGCGGAGGATCGGCAGATGCCGGTGCGGCGAGGCCGACCATCGCGGAAAAGCCGAGTAACGCCAGTACCGTTCTCATGACTCACCAACTTCCAATTGTGTTGTGCGCTAGCCTGATTGCGCTTCCGACGGCACAACTTTGGGCTTGTCACCTTTGGACAGGTGCACCGCGTGGATGCCGGGTTTCTTCGCCAGTTGCTCGAGTAGGTTGTCGAGGCCTTCTTGATCGACGGTGTGGTGCTGCACGCTTTCGGGTTTCTCCGATATCTGTGCGACCAGACGCTTGAGCTGCTCCGGCGATTTCTTGTCCTTGAGGTCTTTGATCGGGGTCAGACGGCCGCGGACACCGGCACGCACGACGGTGGGACCTCCGGCACCCAGGGCGCTGCCGAGCATCCCTGCCACCGACATCGAACTCAGCAGGCTTCCCTCGCCGAGCGCGGCCGCCGGAACAGCATCGGGCCCAGCGGCCGACAGGGCGGCAGCGACCGTCCTGATCGCCGGGGTGGCGGTGGCCCAGCTCGGCGGAACCGACAGCTTTCCGACCAACGTGCCGGCATTTCCCATGCCCGCCGATACCGCGTTGTACAGCGTGCCCCGGCCGAAGCCCAATGCACCGAGCCCGGCACCCAGCGCGTCTTTGGGGAGCGCACCGTACGCCGCGGGTGGGGCGAACTTGAGGAACTGCGACAGGGGAAAGTTGATCAGCAGCCCGATGTCGTTGAACGGCGTGGTCAAGCCGAGTGGAACCTTCACGGCGTTATACAGGGCCGTGTACCACGAGTTCCCGTTCGGCACGGTGTTCAGGAGTTTTTCGACGAAGTTGTTGTAGTCGGTGGCCAGTCCTGCGAGCCATCCCAGCGGGCCGGCCGCGCTGGTCGTGCTGGCTGCTGTGCTCGCGGTTGACGCCGCATTGCCGGCCGGGGTCGCAGCCGCTGCCGCCACTGAAGCCGCTTGCATCGTCGTGCCCCCGGAGTTGGTGGTCTGTGGCGGTTCGGTGAACGGCGTCAAGCTGCTCGAGGCCGTAGACGAGGAGGCGAAGTAGGTGTCCATCGCCTCGGCGTCTTGGGCCCAAAACTCGCTGTATTGGGCCTCGTTGGCCGCGATCGCCGCGGTGTTCTGCCCGAAGAGGTTGGTTGCCACCAGCCGAGCCAACAGCGCGCGGTTTTCCCCGATCACGGGCGGCGGAACGTGCGCGGCGAAGGCCGTCTGGTAAGCGGTTGCCGCCGCGGTGGCCTGCATTGCGGCCTCGTGGGCCTGTGTGGCGGTGCCCTGCATCCAGGCGACATACGGGGTGACCGCGGCCGCCATGCTCAAAGACGACGGACCGATCCAGGGCCCGCCGGTAAGAGTCGAGATCACCGACGAATACGAGGACGCGGTGGACTGCAGTTCGGTGGCCAGGTCATCCCAGGCCGCCGCGGCCGCCAGCAGCGAACCCGCTCCTGGTCCGGCATACATTCGGCCCGAATTGAACTCCGGTGGAAATGCTCCGTAAAACATGCCTAAACCCCTTTTCCGGTGGCATGCACCTGGGTGGACCGTGCCGGGCTGCTATTGGTCGTCATCGCGGTCAGTCCTCGAGTGCCGGGATCACGATGATGGTGGCCGCGGCGGGGTCGGCCTCGGCGACGACGCCGCCCAGCGCCTTGGCCGCGGCCCCGCCGCCTGAGTAGGTCGCACTGGCGGCCGCGGCGCGTCCGGCCAGGCTCGACAGGGCCATCTGGCTGAAGGCGCCGCTCTCGCCGGCCAGCGCCGCCTCCGGGGCGGCCGCCAGGTTGCTAGGCAGCACTGAGGCCAGCGTTCGGATGGCCGGGGCGGCTTCGGTCCAGCCCTGCGGCACCGACATGCTGCCGACCAGGGCCGCTTTGCCCATGGACCCCGATACCTGCCCCGCACCGACCGCGGAGCTCAGCATGGGCTTCACGGCGCTGGCGCCACTGGTCAGCGGCGCCAGCGCCCCAGAAATGGCTTTCGGCCCGGCCAGATACGCGGCGGCGCCCTGCCCGTTCTGGCCCCAGGCGTACACCTGGCCGAACGACAGGAACGGGCCGCCAGGTATGGTGCTCCACCCCTCGAGGGAGTACGGCCCGGTGAGGGTGGACCAGATCGTGTTCCAATCTGTCAGAGCCGGTGGCACTGGCGGCAAGCCAGCCGCCGTCGACGCCGCGTTGGTCGTCGTCGTGCCGGTTGAAAGGCTTTGCAGCGCACCGGGTACCGAAGTGGTCAGCTGGGACAGCTGCGACGCCGTGTTCGAGCCGGATGTGGTGCTCGACTGGGCAACCGCGGCCGCTTGCATTGCGGGGCCGGAGTTGCTGGTCGTCTGTGGCGGCTCGGTGAACGGCGCGAGCTGCGACGCGGATGCCGAGGAACCCGCATAGGCGTACATCGCACCGGCATCCTGGGCCCACATCTCCATGTATTGGGCTTCGGTCGCGGCGATCGCGGGGGTGTTTTGGCCCAAGAAGTTAGTGGCGATCAACGTCGCGAGCAGGGCACGATTGGTCGCGATCACCGGCGGCGGCACCGTGGCCGCAAACGCGGTCTCATAGGCGCCCGCGGCCAGCTTGGCCTGCGTGGCCGCCTGTTCAGCCTGAGCTCCCGTGGCACTCATCCACGCCACATACGGCGCCGCGGCCGCTGCCATCGCTATCGAGGAGGGGCCCGTCCACGGCCCGACGGTCAGGCCCTGAACCGTCGTCCCGTACGACGCCGCGGTGGACTGCAACTCGGCGGCCAGCTCATCCCAGGCCGCAGCGGCGGCCAGCAACGGCCCCGACCCCGCTCCCACATACATCCGACCCGAGTTGATCTCCGGCGGCAGTGCCCCGAAATCCAACATTTATTACCTCCATTCCCCTATTTGGCCGCCATGGTAGGAGCGATTACGCGCCCGACCAGCAAATGTGCTGCAGCTCTAATGGAATCCATCAAAACCACTTCGGAGTGCATGAGCTTGATTGCGGTCGTTGGGCACAACAGACCCCTACCCTCCTTAGCTGAGATTTTCTCAGGATTGGCATCGGCTGCTCCGCCAGTGCCCGCCCAATATAGCGATCAACGTGATCGAAATGTATTCACGACGCGTTCCCGACGGGTAATCAGGATGTAAAGAAGAAATATCATCCTCCGTAAGAGAAGCTGTGAAAATTCTGCCGAATGACTGACGGTACAGCCACGGTAAATGCACTGGTAGAGCCTCTATATGCAGCCGCACTCAGCAGGCCCGACAACGCAAGTGCACGTCCGCAATTTGCAATAAGGCATTGCAGATCGGCGCCTTCGACGATCGTGGTAGTTGTTATTAACAGTCTTTATTTATTGCACAACCTTTGAACTTCAGATCCCCCTACTGTGTCGTTGTCAACGATTAATGATTTTGGGTACGGAGCACGTACTACTACGACTGCGGTCGAAGCGCATTGCCTTTGCGCGTGCGCCACATATATGCCGGCTCCAAATATTGGCCGTCGTTGTCGCCAGGCAGGCTAACCAGTAGCTACCTGAAAGGTGCGGCCCGGCTCGGTGATGAGCTCCTGGCACGCCGCACAGCCCACCCCGCCAAGAAGTCAGCGGCGGCCAGGGCCTGGGCCGGAACGCAGGCGCGACGGGCATCGAGATCCCCGAATGGATAGTCAATCGTCATGCCACACTCCCCTAGATTTCACCCAAGGGTAAACGTGCACCGCTGCCGCAGCGCTGGTTAGCTGCTGGCGGTTGGCTGTGAGCACAAATGCACCCGTTTGCCCTGCTAAATGCCGCGGTTCAGTTCGTCACCGCGGTCGGGCAGCCCATGGCTGTGGGTTTGCAGAACCTCACGCGGCTGACCCGTCGCTTGTGAGGTGGCGGTTGCAGACGTAGTATCCCGCAGCCGGTGGCCGCGCCACGAAGACGCGGTGCAAGCCTTATCAGGGAACAGCGCGGCGCGCACCCTCGGCACCCACATACCCTGGCAGTTACTAACCGCCGCCGCCGCCACCGCCGGGATTGGGATTGGTGCCGCCGCTGTCGGCTGGGGGCAATCGTTCAGGGCAGTAGACGGTGGCGGCGGCCTTGGCGAACTTGGCGGCGGTAGTCAGGGTCAATCCAGGGTTCTCATCTCGGACATCTCTGACGATGTCGAGTGTCGAGGTGCCTGAGTTGGCCAAGTCGCACACCTTTTGGCCCGCTTTGATGGCGTGCTCCGGGTCGTGATAGCCAATGCCTGCGTTGGTGAGCGCAGCGAGAAAGGCATCGTCGTCAGAGTCAGCGTGTGCTGGTATGACCGTGCCGGTCAAGGCGACGATGCTCGCCAGAAACGGTAGGGCCTTCATATGTCGTTAACCGGCGGCGGGTGGGCGCCCGATGATGCGAGGGCGGAACCCGTATATCGGATCGGCGAACTCGCTCTCGTGTGAACCCGGAATGCCGGCCAGCGGCAGCCCGGGCATGCCCACTGTCCCAGCCTCTTCCATCGCCATCGGAGTGGCGGCGCCGAAGCCGTGGTAGGCCCCGGCCCCGACCTGAGTCGTTGCAGCGACGGTGCTGACCGTTGCCCCGGTGCCGGCCCAGGTCGGCGGGACCGACAGGGCCCCAACCAAACTCGCCTGTCCCACCGCCGCGGTCGTAGCCGCGCCGGTCAGGCTCGTCGATGAGGTCAGCCCTGCACCGCTCAGACCGGCGGCCAGGTCCCCCAGCCCCGACGTGGTCGCGCCCTGTACCGCGCTGTTCGCGGCGGCCGTGGCGGCCGGATCGATGATTGTCGTCGGGTTCAGTATCCCGTTGGTGGTGAACCCGTTGGACAGGCCAGAGACGCTGTTGTTGTTGAGGAAGGCGCCCAGCAGATTCTCACTGTTAGGTTGATTGCTCAGGGTATTCAGCAGCCCGGAGAGTCCGGTGGTGGAATCACCCGAGCCGGGCGCAAATATGCTGTTTCCCGAACCGGCGGCCGGTGCGGCGGCCGGGGCGGCGCTCAAGGCTTGGGAAACTGCGTTGGCTTGTTGACCCGTTCCGCCGGTGGTGGTTTCGGACTGCGGCTGACGAAACGGCGTCATTTCGGTCGCCGCGCGCGATGCGGCGGTGTAGCTGGTCATCGCGGAGGCATCTTGAGCCCACATCTCGCCATATTGGGCCTCGGTGGCGGCGATCGCCCCGGTGTTCTGACCGAAGATGTTGCTCGCCACCAGGTTTGCCATCATAGTGCGGTTGGCGGCAACGGCCTGTGGCGGCACCGTCGCAGCGAACGCGGCCTCGTACGCGGCTGCTGCCGCGTTGGCTTGAGCGCCGGCCTGCTCAGCTTGGGCGGCAGTGGTCTGCAGCCATGCCAGGTACGGTTCGGTCGCCGCCGCCATCTTCGCCGCGGACGGGCCAAGCCAGCCCTCGCTGACCAATGACTTGATCACCGCTTCGTAATTGGTTGCCGCTGAGCGCAATTCGGCAGCCGTCGCGTTCCATGCGGCAGCGGCGGCCAGCAGCGATCCGGACCCAGGGCCGGTGTACATTTTGGCCGAATTGACTTCCGGCGGTAACGCCCAAAAGCTCAGCATGACATCTTCTCCTGAAGTCTCTTAACCGGCGGCCGGTGGACGTGGCATGACGACGGGTCGAAACCCGTACCGTGGGATGGCCCGGCGTAGCCGCTTCCCGGTACCGCCGAGCGGTCCCGCGACGCCTCCCGGCCCGCCCGCGGCCGGGGCCGCGGAGGACCCGATGTCACTGAGGCCACTGACCGGCGCAGGGCCTTGACCGGCACTGATCGTGGCTGCGTTGCTCCAGCTCGGTGGCACCGACATCGAACCCACCAGATGTGCGTTGCCCACCCCGGCCCATGCGGAGGTCAGGCCTGCCGATCCGGTGTTGGAGGCCAGGCTGGCAGTGGCGCCTTCGGCGCCGCCGGTGATGTCGTCTAGACCGCCCAACGACGTGACCGCATTCTGCAGGAAGTTGAAGCCCTCTACGGTTCCAATAATGCTCTGCGGGTTGAACGGGCCGCCGGCAATCGAACCGTTCAGGATCGAGTTGGAAAAGAAGTTACTCTGCAAGAACTGGCCCAGGGCCGTGTTGTTGCTCCCGTCCAGAAATCCCGTTAGGTACCCAGACAGCGATCCCGGAGCAACAGCATTGGTGGTCACGTCATTCGCCGACAAGCTGTTACCCGACAACACCGACTGTGCATTCCCGGCCGCCGTGTTGGCTGCTTGGGTGACGGCCTGACTTTGGCTTTCCGCCGCGTCCGGGGTGGTGTTCGTCTGCGGCGAGGTGAACGGCGTCATCCGTGCAGCGGCGTTCGAAGCGGTGGCGTAGCCACTCATCGCCCCGGCATCCTGCGCCCACATTTCGGCGTATTGGGCCTCGGTGGCCGCGATCGCCGGGGTGTTCTGCCCGAAGATGTTGGTGGCCACCAGGTTCGCCAGCAGCGTGCGGTTGGCCGTGACGACCGGCGGAGGCACGGTCATGGCATACGCGGCCTCGAAAGCCATCGCGGCCGCGTTGGCTTGCGTGCCAGTCTGCTCGGCCTGGGTCGCAGTGGTGTTCAGCCAGGTCACATAGGGTGTGACCGCAGCCACCATCGACTCCGACGACGGGCCGTACCAGCCGGCGGTGGTTAGTTCTCTAAGCACCGAGTCGTAAGCGGTTGCCGCAGTGCGCATTTCGGCGGCCAGTGTGTTCCAGGCGGTCGCTGCGGCAAGCAGCGGCGCTGATCCGGGACCAGAATACATTCTGGCAGAGTTGACTTCCGGCGGTAACGCCCAAAAGTTCAGCATGGTTCCCCCTCGGCGCTAACAGGTCGCGGCTGCGTTGGCTGCCTCGGTGGCCGCGTGCGAACGGGTCACCACGTTGGCAGAGATCATGGGAGTTCTCCTCGTAGAAAAGGGTGAGCCGAGGGCGACCTTAGCTAGGACATACACCGATTCCGCAACATGGGTAGTTGGGTCGGTGCGGCCGATAGATAAGAACGTTGCCGTGGTCGGCTCGCAACGAAATGGTCGTCGATCTCGAATACGGACTATCGTCGGGACTCATTTCGCTCTCACCTCCTCACAGCCAGGGCACACGGGGGTGCCGCAATAATTGCACATTGGGGAGGCGCGCCTGAACTAGACAGGCAACCACCGCACCCCATCTCGTCAGAGCTTCGGCACCACACGGCGTATCCGGCCGGATCGGGCCGGAAGCCACTTGGGCTCAACCCTTAACTCGGGAAGAGCTGTCCTGACCCTGGGCGTCTCTCGACGTTCGAGGTCAGTGGCCTATATCCGTGCAGACGCCTCACCTAGCGAGGTGCATACCTAAGCCATGGTGGCACTCGGCGCAAAGTGAGTCAACTTAGCTGCAAGCCAATCGCAAGAATTCAGGCGTTCGACAGGCGTGGTTCGGAAATGCCGAAAACGCTAGCTCGATTTCTTCTCGGCCACCGCTGCGCTGAGGCCTTCGGCAAGGTCCTCGGCGGAGAGTTCGGTGAATCGAAGCAGTTGACGCTCGCTGAATTCGGTGAGCTCGCTGGCCAGCACCTCGTCTAGGTCCTCGTCGTCCAGACGGAAACTACGGTGGTCGCGCGCCTTCTCCACCACGTTGCGCACGAAGCCGGCGTTGCCGAGCGTATCGATACCGCGAATCAGATCCCCGTCTTCCGAGAGGCTCTCGTCGAGGTAGAACTTGGTGTACGACGGCAACAACGCCTGGGCCGATTCGTCGGTGATGACGTCTTCGTTCTCCCGCCCCATCAGTTTGGTCAGCGCGACCAGTTCATCCGGGGTGTAGCTGAAGAACTCGATCACGGTCGAAAAGCGCCGTCGCAGACCCTGATTCACCTCGAGCATCTTGTCCATCGCCTTGGCGTAACCCGCACCGAAGACGACGAGCTCGTCGCGATGATTCTCCATGTACAACAGCAGCGTGTTGATGATCGCGTTGCCGTACGGGTCGCCTTGGTGGTAACCGCGCTCGTGCAGGGTGTGCATCTCGTCAAAGAACACTGCTCCACCCAACGCTCCTTCGAGCATCTCCTCGGTGTTCTTCTCCGCGTCGGCCATATAGCGGCCCAACAGCTTGGTGCGACTTGTCTCCACCACCACCGGTTTGCGCAGCACCGTCAACCCGCACAGCTGCTTGCTGAAAGCCCGCGCTACCGACGTCTTGCCGGTCCCCGGCGGCCCCAGCAGCAAGGTGTGCCGCGACGTCACCGGCACGGGAAGGCCCATCTTGGCGCGAGCCAAGTTCACCTTGGTCGTCGACTTGATGAGTTTGATTTCCCGTTTGGCTTTTTCCATGCCCAGCATCGCGTTGAGCTCGGCGTCCCCTTCGGCCAGATACCTCGCAGCCGCCTCGGCGTGACGAGCGGCCTCGGTCTGGGCTCGGGTCGGTGCACTGTCCGGATCCCATGGGTCCGTGCGGGCCTCGATCGTTTCGGGATCGGTCAGTATCAGCCGGTAGTCGGGGTTGTCCAGCGCTTCACGGGCCGGGGTGAATTTCGGATCCCGCGAATACACCCGCCGCAACAGCTCGACGGCCTCGTCCTCGCGACCGAGGTGGCGCAGGCACATGCCTTGGGTGTACAGGGCGACATTGGCCGCGCCCGGCACGCGGTCCGCCTCGATGGCTTCCTTGCCGCGCCGCACGGCCTCCTCGAAGACCCCGAGCGACGCCAGCGCGGTGGTGGCCATCGCCGCGCCTGCGGCTTTCAGCTCGGGGTTGCGCCAGACTTTCCCTTCGGGAAATTGCAGAAGCACGTCCGGCCACCGTCCGGTGCGGAAGTACAGCACCCCGCGCACGTAGGTGATCAGCTCTTCGTCGAAAGGATGTCGGGGTTCGACACCATCGAGCAGTTTCGCGGCCTCCTCGTAGCGTTTCGCCTCGGCGAGCGCCGCGGCGTACGCGCACGCGAGCGACTCCACGCTGGTAACTGCCAGCCGCAGAAACAACCCGTCAGAGACTTCGGGACGAAACTGCAATTCCGTCACCCCGAGGCGGCGGATCTCCCACCCGAATGTCCTGATTGATGCCCAGGCCCCCGCGAGCACCTGGATGCCCTGCTCACCTGCCAGTACTCGCGCCAGCCAGGCATCGCACATCGCTGGGTCAATGGTGGACGCCGTGGTGAACATTTGCGAGGCCACCTGCGGATTGTGGCTGGGCTGTAATCCATTGACGGAGATGCCGGATGCCAACAGGCCGGCAACCATCGCGTTACGCGCGTCCTCGGCGGTTGATTGCGGACGACTCATTGCGCTGCAGGCGAGGCCGCAGCGCTTTCCCGCGCCTGAGCTACCGCCAGCACCAACTCATCGCCGTCGAGCAGTCCGCGGGTAGGCACCACCAGCAAGGACCGAATAGTCGGGGCAGGCAGACTGGCGCGCACCGCTGCTAATTGGCGGCCAGTGAGCCGATTGAGTCCGCTTGGCAACCCTTTGGGGGTCCGCTTGTCGCTGTGGTAGCGCACCCAGGCCGACACCAGCGGGCGGCCGCCCTGGGTGCTCAGCCGGATCGTGACCACGGTCGCCTCGGTGTCGGGCTGCCACAGTTCATCCACCGTCTCGCTGGTGATGTCTGACGGCGTCAACCAGAAACTGGTCGCGAACCCGTTGAAATGCTTGAGGTAGCGCCACCCCGGGCGACTCCAGGTCGGTTCGAGATCGGCCAGCACAGCCTTGTCGACCTCGGCGAGTTCGTCCGCCGTCAACGGCCGCGCCGCGCAGGTTTGCCCATCGAGATCTTGGGCGATTCGCTCGGTGGCCGCGACCAAGGTCGAAGCCAGCGAATCACGGGCCGCCACGGCGGCAACGTTTCGCTGTGGGTTCATCCGGAGCACCAGCCAGGTGCGGCGGATATTCGAGGCGGGCTGATCGCCCACCACCTCCCACTCTTCGGGTCCCCAGTCGTCGAGCTTCGACAACTCGCCGGCGTTACCACCGCGGCGTACCTGCACCGAGACGATGTCGATGCTGTCAAGGTGGACGTCGAACTGGTGCAGCCCGTGAGCGACCGCCTGCGCCAGCAGGGTGGGCTCCGACGCCGTCGCCCGGTGGCGCTGGCGCCCCAGGGGATCGTCCTCGCCGCTGTCCACCGCGATCACGGTGACGAGACGGCCTGAGTATTCGCGTACCCCGACCGTGTCGCGTCCGTATTTACGCTGGTAGTCGACCGCGGGGGTGCAGCCCGCAGCCAGCGCGGTACCTGGATCGGCGGACCAATCCCACAGCCAGGTGGCCAATCCGGATGTCAGGGTGAGGCCGTGGTGGGTAACCACCGACAACAGCGTGACGATGACCGCGAGGCCTACCCCTACCCAAAACGCGATATGGTGCTCGCCCTGCCAGGACTGTGGGCAGTGGCTGGCCAGCAGCAAGATCACAATGTCGACCAAAAACACCGCGGTGACCCGTAGCCACGACAAAGACAACCCGAACGTGCGCTGAGCTTTCATTGCTATTGCTGCCCCGCCCTCATTGTTGCTTCCGTCGCTTCATCATGATCGCTACGCCGAATACGGCGCCGCCGATCAATAATGCCCCGGTCAGTCCCCCGGCGGCCACCCATATCGGCACCATATCGCGGTGCGGGGGTGGTTGAGGCACTTCCAGCGGAGCTGACAAGTGCTGCGGCGGCTTCACTGGACCTTCGGGTACATCCCAGGTCAGTGCCGCCACCGGGTCGACGACGCCGTGGCCGATCTGGTTATCCACGCCGCGGGCGGGCGCCCTGGCCGTACGGGTCAGCCGGTTGATGATCTGGTATGCCGATAGCTGCGGGAACTTGGCGCGGACCAGCGCAGCCACTCCGGACACGATGGCGGCCGAGAAGCTGGTGCCGGCCGGGACCAGCAGCGTGTTGTCCGGGCCGTCAATTGCGTTGATCAGGCCGTCATCCCGGGGCGACAGCCCGATGACATCGGTTCCGGGCGCGGCGATGCCCACCCACGGTCCGGCGATGCTCGTGGAACCTTGGCCTTGACCACCCTGGGTCAGCGGCCGCCCATCTGGATCTACCGCACCGACCGTCAGAACGTAGTCGCTGAACCAGGAAGGCGTTACCACGGTGGTGACAGCGTTCCAGTTGCGGGGATCCTTGGGCTGCAACGGATCGAAGATCGGGTTCTGCTTGCAGTCTTTCTTGCTGCTGTCGCCGGCCGCCGCCACGATGACGGCGTTCTTATCGACCGCCGCATAACGGACCGCAGCACCCAGCGTGCGCTGGTCGATGATGTTGCGCGCACTCATGCAGGTGACATCGGAGACGTTGATTATCTGGGCACCCATGTTGGCGGCGTGCACGATCGCCCGTGCCAACGTCTCGACGTTGTCGATCTTCGCCCGCGTCTGCGGATCCTCGTCGCCGGTGTAGGCATCCTTGAGGCCAAAGGCCTGGCTGGACTGGCGGATCGAAATGATGTCGACGTCGGGGGCGACTCCGCTATACGCGTCGGGCGCCGGTCCCGCCGGTGCCGGTGGCGCGGGCGGTGGCGGTGGTGGCGGTGGTGGTTGCTTCGGCGGGTCGAGTGGGCGCGGGTACACCGGGTTGTCGACGCCGATTGCGTGCCCGCCGCCGGAGTAGCTCGGTATGGTCACGGTGCCTGCGGCGCCACGATTGGCCGACGGGGCCTGGCCCGGTCCCGGCGCCGGACCCTGACCGGGTGCGGGCGCCGCCGGCTGTGGTGGCGGTGGTTGCTGCGGTGCCGGTGCTCCGAAGGGTCCCTGTGGCGAAGGCGCTTCCGATTGAGACTGAGGCGGCGGGGGCACCATTGTCACGGTCTGCGGTAACGGCGACAAGGTGACCGTTTGCGGCGGCGGTGCTTTCGGGGGCGGTTCGGTGGTCGGAATGGTGACAGGCTTGCGCGGTGCCGCCGGTGGCGGTGCAGCGCCGTTGGCGGGCGCTGCGCCGATCATCGACGCCACGATCGTGCCGTGGGCGTCGCAGTCCGACAATCCGTCGCCGCCCATGATGTAGTCGCCGCCGGGGATCAGGTGTTGAAACCGCGGGTGTGGACTCACACCCGTATCGATGACCGCGACTTTCACCCCCGCACCACGACCGAACTGCCATGCCTCCTGCAAGTTCAGCATGTCCATGTATTTCGGCTGCAACTTGAAATTGGTGCCGGGCAACACTCCAACCTCGGTGCAGTACGAGTTCTGCTTCATCGGGGCCGGCGGTCCGGGCGGCCCATCGGGAGGTGGTGCCGCGCCCGGATCGACTGTCGGAGGCGAAATCGCGTACGCGGGCGGCAAGCCGGCTAACGCGCCTGAGGCGAGCAGGAGGGCGGCGACGGCCGCGCGGGACGCGCGACCACGCCACATCTTGCTGCTACCGGTACCGGATCGCTGCATAGACATTCATCAACCACAATGCCAACGGGAAAATTGGCATCAGGCAGAGGTATTCGATCCATTCCACGAACTTGCGGAATATCGGGCTGTAGATGGTGTTGGGCACTACCGCCGCGGCTGTCAGACCCGCGGCCGGCAGCAGAACCAAGATCCCGGTGCAGAGCGACACCGACAGCGGCGAGTTCAACACGAGCGCGTACCGCAGCACCACCGCGGCGACGATCAGGACGGACGTCCCGGCCAAGGTGATCGCCTGCCAGCGGTCGACGTACGAGCGACCGCGGAGCATCAGGAAGCCGGCGCAGAAGGCGGCGAGCAACACCGGCAGCCAGCGTTGCTCGGTGTGCGGATCGCACAATGCGGTCAACGAGACCACCATGAGCACGCCCAGCCCTACCAGCAGACCCGTCAAGAACGACCGGGCGCGTTCTGCCTGCAGCAGCACATCGCGGACCGATGCGGGCCCTTCCAAGATCGGAGGACCACCGCCGGAACGGACCACGGTGGTGGGCAGGTCGGGTCGAGCCTCGAAAACCCACCGGCTGGTGGCCGACGGGAATACCGGCAGCCGAATGCCGGCCAGCCGACGGGAAATCGCTGGTGCACTGTGGTAGGCGAACACGCAGACCAGCACCACACAACTGAACAGCGTCACCGCACTGCTCATTGCGACCATCCGGGCCAGGGCCGCAATCGCCGCCACGGCACTCACCGTGATGATCGCGGTGTAGGTCCCGAGCCGGCGCCCGGTGAAACGCAGGGCCAGCATCGCACCGATGGTGAGCACTCCGAAGCCCAACACCGCTTGCGGGGATCCCACTCCGCCAGGTGGCGCGGCCGCCGCGGCGATTGCCAGTGGCCCCAGGCCGCTCAACAGCATGGTGTCGCCGGCGCGCCGGTCCTGGTCCGTTTGGGCCCGGTTCAACAGCAGCATGGATACGCCCAACACCACCGCGGCGATCACCGCGGCGTAGATGGTGGTCAGCCACGAGTTGTGGTGGAAACGCCACCAGCCCAACAAGCCCGCCGCAGCGGTCACGCCGATCGCCACCATCGAGGCGCCAACCTGAACCGCAATGACAGGGTCGATCGCGGCGAACCGCTTGCTGAGGTTTTGCGAGACCGCCGTGGAGATGTGTTCGACGACTTGCGATCGTTTCTCGGTGTCGACGATGAACCGAATCCACAGGCGGTCGCCGTCGTAGACGTCCTGCTCGGTGAGTGACTGCGTGGCCCGCAAGGGCGTGCCGTCAACCAGGCATAACGCCCACTTGCCGCGGCCGGTGGCTTCCAGCGGCGTCTCGCCGAGCTCCCGAAGCCGGCTGTTGACGACCTTCAGCAGTGGATCGGTCATCACCGAGACGGGGGCATTGGCGTCGAGCAGAACGCCGATCTGGACACCCTCGCCGGCCATGATGCCGACTACGACCGCCCGAGGCTGTGAGACGCCCTCGATGTCAGTCTGTGGCGCTTCAACTACCGCAGTCATCGCTGCGCACCCCCTACCGTGGTGAATGTGTGAACTTGTGTATTTAACCGCGCGGGGGCCGTTGCCGACCAGCTCACCGTGGCGCCGCGGCGCCTGAGATGGCGCAGCTCGACTAATTCGGATTTCATCTGTCTTGCCCTCGCGACTATTAGTTGTGGTGGCTTTGCTGGTGAATCTTCTTCACTAATGGTTCTAGTGAAGTATGCCGTGTTTGCATCGTGCCCGCACGTTTTGGGCAAAAACGTTGGTAAACAGTATGTTTCGCAACCGAGTTCATACCCTTCGGTGGGTTTTCCACTCACCGTAAGGCAGCGTATCCAGGACGGTTTTTATACCGACCTGCACCAATTGCGGGGTCGCTGGGCAGATAGCCAACCACGCCTCGCCCGAACCCGCGGTTCGCGCCTGCTGGTAAAGCGCGATGCGGCCGCCCGAACCGTCTTTCAGTGAGAGCACTGAGGCGCTTGGCCCCTTGGCGTCGTCGCGGTACTGGCGCGCATACACCGCGACCTCGGCCGCCGGGTCCGACAGCGCCTGCCCCAGCGCGGCCACCGTGGCAGCGCTGATGCCCATTCGCCGCAGATCTCCGCCGGAGAACACGTTGAAGCCCGACTCTTGCCATGACTTCGTTGCTTCGAGCATCTCCTCCAGCGGCACGTTGACCGCATTGATCGCCGCGGGCTCCGCATGATGGATCGATTCGAGGCCGTCCAGCACGAGTGACGCGATCGAGGCGCTATCCGCGACGGCGACGTCGTCGACCGTGATGTCATTCCCAACCCGAACCGCCGACACCCAATGCTGACCGCGCCGGGCCAGCACCACGCGGAACTCGTTGTCAGGGATTTCGCGGGAGCCGGGCACCTGCTCCTCGTCGCCGAGGACGCCGTAGAGCAGCTTGCCCCGCGATAGCAGGGCGACGACCTCGATGTCCGGTGCGGCGAGCACTCGCATTCGATCGGCCACTTGCTCTTGTACCTCGTGCGACTCGCCGACGACGATGCCCTGCTCACGCATTACCGCCAACCCGGGGTGATCGTTGAGCCAGTCGCTCGAGTCGGTAGACACGAAAGGCCGGCACCGCAATTCCGGTGCCACATGACGAATGTCGAGCAGCGCCTGGAGCATCCAGAAGCCGTCGACGTTGACGGTGATGTCGGTGCGGGTGCTCTGTGAATCCATCAATACCTCGAATGTCGACGTGCTCGGATAACCACAGGACGCGGCAGCACACCGAT
>Ga0335072_10007835_pt1 | contig 15527 bp, 13 predicted proteins | sample Lox_Sample_21_FD_206725 | JGI IMG/M metagenome (GOLD analysis project Ga0335072, IMG submission 206725) | Soil microbial communities from Loxahatchee National Wildlife Refuge, Florida, United States - Lox_Sample_2.1 | ecosystem: Environmental > Terrestrial > Soil > Wetlands | place: USA... | reverse complement strand
GCGGCTCGTGGCATAAGAGGACTATATATTCCTATATAGGAATATGTCAAGCGGGAAATTCTGCCGCGGGAGTTGGGAGGCTAGCGGACGTCACAACCTCGTCCTTCGGGCCGGCCATCCAAGACGCGGGTATTTCCCCGCAGATGTTCAAGCTTGTGGAGTTGCTGTGCTATTCCGTCACATTCGCCCCGCGACGGCTACGGCTGCTAATAGGTCATGGTGGATCGCGAGGAGCTTAGAGAACCCAGGAGTCGAATCCGGTAAAATTATGTGTTTTACTGGAAGCATCCTTGTTTACCGAACACATCCTGAGGATCGACTGCTGGGCATGGTCTGCGCCCAAGGGCGTCCTTCCCTATATCCGGCAGCACTTTCTTGACACTACCTTTCGCGGCCTCTATCACGTCAATGGATTCGATCTCGCGCTGCTGATCCCCTATTTCGTTGTTCTGATTCTGCTTGCAGCTTACGGCGTTCATCGGTACATCCTGGTTTTCCTTTATTACAAGCATCAGAAGAATCGAACTACGGAACCGGCGCAGCGTTTTGCAGAGTTGCCGCGCGTCACCGTACAGTTGCCGATTTTCAACGAGCAATACGTCATCGAACGTTTGCTCGAATCAGTCTGCAAGCTGGAATATCCGCAGGAAAAGCTCGACATCCAAGTGCTGGATGATTCGACGGATGAAACCATAGAGGTTGCCCGTGGCCTGGTGGAACGTTACGCTGCGCTGGGACATCCGGTCAGCTATCACCATCGCACGAATCGCTCCGGTTTCAAGGCTGGCGCGCTGGCTGAGGGACTAAAGACGGCTCAAGGCGAATTCGTTGCGATCTTCGACGCCGATTTCACACCGCCCGAGGATTTTTTGATGCGCGTGGTGCATCACTTCACCGATCCGAAGATCGGGATGGTGCAAACCCGTTGGACACACATTAACCGGAATTATTCTTTCCTGACGGAAGTCGAGGCGATCCTTCTTGACGGCCACTTTGTGCTGGAACACTCCGGCCGGGCGCGTACGGGATTATTTTTCAACTTCAATGGCACGGCCGGCATGTGGCGACGGCAAGCGATTGACGAGGCCGGCGGATGGCAGCACGATACGCTGACCGAAGACACCGATCTCTCTTATCGCGCCCAGTTGAAGGGTTGGAAATTCATTTATCTGCAGGATGTGGAATGTCCCGCAGAATTGCCTGTGGAGATGACCGCCTTCAAAACCCAGCAGGCGCGCTGGGCGAAGGGATTGATTCAAACGGGAAAGAAGATCCTGCCACGCGTGCTCAAGAGCGACGCGCCCTTGCATAACAAGATAGAAGCCTGGTATCACCTGACGGCGAATATCAGTTACCCATTGATGATCATGCTTTCGGTGCTCCTGCTGCCGGCCATGATTATTCGTTTCTATCAGGGCTGGTTTCAGATGCTGTACATCGACCTGCCGCTTTTCATGGCATCGACGTTTTCGATCTCGAGCTTCTATCTGGTTTCGCAGCGCGAACTGTTTCCGCGCAGCTGGCCGCGGGCATTGCTCTATCTGCCTTTTCTGATGGCGCTCGGAATTGGGCTGACGATCACGAATACGAAAGCCGTCATCGAAGCGCTGATCGGAAAGCAGTCGGCATTCGCGCGCACGCCGAAATACCGCGTCGAGTCGAAACAAGACAAAGTCGGCAAGACGAAGTATCGCAAGCGACTGGGTTGGGTACCGTGGCTGGAGGTGCTCATTGGCTGCTATTTCGCCCTGACGGTCTATTATGCGATCGAGAACGAAAACTACATCACGGTTCCGTTCCTGCTGCTCTTCGTTGTCGGATATTGGTATACGGGACTGATGTCGCTGCTGCAAGGCCGCTTCGGCCGCGCTTCTTCCAGCACAACCAGCCATACGAAACCATTTCCAGTTGGAGTTTAGCCGAGACCAGTTGTGGTTTTGCGTTGACTCGTCAGTTACAATCCATCCTCTAAGATTCTTAACGGCACTGACTCCACGCTGTGGATGAAGTCCGTTTCTCGGAGGACGCGATGCTCCTCTCCAGCAAAATCTTCCACACGGCTGCTTTTGTACTTCTCCTGGGATTAACGCTGAGCTGTAACTCGGCGCACGATTCGAACGAGTATTTCGTCCTCGTCTCGGCCAACCTGCAGGTGCCTTACTGGAAGGCTGCGGCCGCGGGATTTACGAATGCTGCGACACAAATGAAAGTGCGCTCCGACATTCTTGGCCCCCAGACCTTCGATCCCAAAGCCGAGCGCGACGCACTGGATGACGCCACACAGCGGAAGGCAACGGGCATTCTGCTCGATGTAACCGATGCAGGGTTGCTCAAGGATGGCATCAGCAAGGCGATCGCCGCCGGGATTCCGGTCATCACCATCGATTCGGATGCCCCAGCAAGCAAGCGGTTGTTCTTTATCGGAACGAACAACTATCAGGCAGGATTCACCGGCGGACAACGGCTTGCACAAGAACTAAAGGGCAAAGGCAACGTGGTCGTTTTCACTATGCCCGATCAGCCCAATTTGCAGGATCGATTGCGTGGTTATAAAGATGCGCTCGCCCGCACGCCGCAAATCAACATCATGCGGATTGTCGATATCCAGGGCGATCCGCGAATCGCTTTCGACACGACCACGCAGATGATCGGCAAAGAGCGGGATAAGGTGAACGCTTTCGTCTGCCTCGAGGCACAATCCGGCAAAGAAGTCGCGAGCGTGCTCAGCAGCTATCACGTAAGCGACAAGGTTGTGATGGCGATGGATACCGATCCGGAAACGCTGGACTGGATCCAGAAAGGTGGCATCGTTGCGACCATCGCGCAGAAGCCGTACACAATGGCTTTCGTGGGGATGCAATCTCTCGACAACTTGTATCATCACAAGCCGCCGTCGCTCGATGAGGACTGGTCGAAAGATAGCTACTCACCGATCCCGAGTTTTGTAGACACCGGATCAGCCTTGATCGACAAGAACAACGTAGAATCATTCATTCAGGCGGGGAAGAATCTCTCCGCGCCGAAGTGAGAACGGCGATTCAAAATTAGATTCTTACTGGAGCCTCGATGCGAAAGCTGCTGCTTCTCGTCATTTATTTAACCGTAGCCTGCCTTACTGCAGGATCGCTGGAAAAACAACCACCGTCGGACTATCACACGCGGCGCGAAACATTGGCCAAGAAGGCCGGCGGAGTCGTCGTTCTCATGGCGCCGTTGGAGGCGATGGACTCGGTTTACGAATTCCGCCAGGACAGTAACTTCTACTATATTTCGGGTGTGACGGTTCCCGGCGCCGCTGTGTTGATTGCGCCTGCGACCGAAGCGCACGATGATAATCCGGCGCGCGCCTACACTGAGTTTCTCTTTCTGCCGCCCCGCAATGCACGACTGGAAAAATACACCGGCCCTCAACTTGGCGCGGATACGCCAGATATAACCAAGACAACTGGCTTCGATCATGTCGAGGAGATGAGCAAGCTTCCGGAGGAGGTTGCGAAAGTTCTGTCGGGCGGACGTCCAGTCATCTATACCGATGTTTCCTCGCAAGGCGAACCCACGACCAGCGTACAAGCGCTCGACTTTCTAAAGCGCACGAACACCATGGTCTTCTTCCAGGACGTCAAGCCGATGCTTTCATCGATGCGGACGGTGAAAGATGCTGGCGAAATTGAGTTGCTCAAGAAAGCGGTCGACGCCTCCGCGGCAGCGCACTTAGCCGCGATGAAAGCGGTTAAGCCGAACGTGACAGAGTACGAGATTTCCGGCCTGATGCAATATGAATGGACGCGGCGCGGCTGCGAGCGGCCATCATACGCGCCCATAGTCGGTTCCGGGCACAATTCAACCGTTTTGCATTATTCGGAAGACACGAACACGATGAGATCTGGCGATGTTGTCGTGATCGACGCGGCTTGCGAATATTCCATGTACGCGGCTGACATTACGCGCACGCTGCCGGTAGACGGACATTTCACCGCTCGCCAGCTCGAAATCTATGACATCGTTTTGGGAGCCCAGCAGGCGGCTATCGATGCATTTCAATCGGGTAAGTCGATGCTGGTAGGAAACCCGGACGTGTCATTGGACAAAGTCGCGCGCGACTACATCAAGACACACGGCAAAGATCTTCATGGGCAGCCGCTGGATCAGTATTTCATTCACGGCCTCGGGCATTATCTCGGTCTGCATGTGCATGATCCCGGCGATTACAAGGTTCCGCTGGGACCCGGAATGGCGTTCACCATCGAGCCCGGAATTTATATTCCGGAAGAAAACATCGGAGTTCGCATCGAAGATGATTTTCTTGTCGGGCAGGATGGCAAGTTAATCAAGCTGAGCGCCGCGGTGCCATCCAAAGCGGAAGATGTAGAGAAGGCGATGGCAGGGAAGTAGGAGGAACCAGTCGGGTTCGCTTCTGTTCTGCCATGATTGGCGGAGAGAATTTTACAGCCAACCCACTACCTTCAGGCTCGCCTATCCCGACTGGATCGGGATCAAGAAAACGACCAATGTGCAATGGGGCGGTCCCGTAGCCGGCGTTGAGGATCGTTCGCTTGACATTCTGTCCTACACGCCCAAACCATCCGTGGTGCCCTGAGTCAGCGAGGCGTCTATTCGGGTATCAGGTCGCCCAAAGCTCAAATGAAGTTGGGGAGCTGCACATTGTCCAGTATGCTGAGCGGATGCAAGAAACTGCTCCAGATCCCGCCATTGAGTTCAAGGAGGTCTCGTACGCAATCGGAGGGGAACCTCTGTTGCGGAGCTTTAGCCTTTTAGTCCATCCCGGCGAGATTCTGGTATTGCTGGGACGCAGCGGTTCCGGAAAGACGACCAGTCTTAAGCTCATCAATCGCCTGGTGTCGCCCTCTTCGGGCGAAATTCTCGTTCATGGGATGCCGAACTCGCAGACCGACCTTATTCAACTGCGGCGCGGTATTGGTTATGTCATTCAAGATGTCGGATTATTTCCGCATCTGACCGTTGAAAAGAACATTGCGCTGGTTCCGCGGATGCAAGGATGGACGGCCGAACGTATTCGCGCGCGGATACAGCAAATGCTCAAACTCGTGGGGCTTTCCCAGGAAATGGGGTCGCGTTATCCACATCAGCTCTCTGGTGGCCAGAGGCAAAGAGTGGGAGTGGCGCGAGCGCTTGCTGCTGATCCGGAGATTGTGCTGATGGATGAACCATTCGGCGCGCTCGATCCGCTCACCCGCGACGAGCTACAGCGGGAGTTTCTCTCATTGCAGAAGGAACTGCGTAAGACGGTTGTTTTCGTTACGCACGATTTACGCGAAGCCATGTTGATGGGTTCGCGCATTGCCTTGCTGGAAGCGGGCAAACTCGTGGTCGTTTTAAATCCTCGTGAGTTCCTGCATTCGGATGATCCGCTGGCATCCGCATACGTTCGTGCATTTGGAGATGGCCTGGAGTCGATAGCCAATCGGGGGGAATCATGAGCGTTTTGCAATTTATGCTGCAAAACCGGGGACAAGTGTTCGAGCTCACTCTCGAACATTTATGGATGGTCGGCGTTTCTACTCTCTACGCGATCCTCGTGGGCATTCCGTTAGGGATCCTGATTGCACATCGGCCAGTGTTCAACAAGCCAGTGCTCGCGGGAGCAAACATCATTCAAACCATCCCCAGCCTGGCCCTCTTCGGATTCTTGCTGCCGTTGCCTTGGCTAGGAGAACGAGCCGATCGGCTCGCGATTCTTGCACTGACTCTGTATGCGTTGCTGCCGATTATTCGCAACACCTACACCGGAATCCGCGGCATCGAACCCGCGGTGCTGGAAGCTGGGCGCGGCATGGGACTCACTGAGATGCAGTTGCTCACGCAAGTGGAACTACCCTTAGCGGTCAGCGTCATTCTGTCGGGAGTGCGGACGGCGGTTGTGATTTCGATCGGGCTGGCGACTATAGCGGCGGCCATCGGGGCGGGTGGCTTGGGAGAATTCATTTTTCGCGGATTGGCCATGGTCGATAATCGGGTGATATTTGCTGGAGCAATTCCGGCAGCTGCACTCGCCTTGCTAGCCGATCTCGGTATGGGATCGCTGGAAAGGCATCTTCAACCGCGATGAGAAACCGTCGTCATCGTTGGGCGGTGACCAGTTTAATCTTGCCGTTGCTTCTTTCCTGTTCTTGCTCGATGAGCAAGAATCGCGTCGTCATTGGCTCGAAGAACTTTACCGAGTCATTAATTCTGGGCGAGCTGATGGCACAGCAGATCGAAACCCACACTCAGTTGAAGGTTGAACGGCGCTTTTATCTGGCGGGAACCTATATCTGCCAGCAGGCCATTCTGGCGGGCCGCATCGATATATATCCCGAATATACCGGGACAGCGCTAACGGCGATCCTTAAAGAAAAAGCAAGCAGCGAGGAGAATGCGGTGTATCAGGAGGTAAAGAGAGAATACGAAAATCGTTTCCACCTCACACTCGGCCGCCCATTTGGGTTCAACGACACCTTCGCGATGGAAATTCGCGGCGAAGATGCCCGCCGCTTGCACATTGAAACTCTTTCCCAGGCCGTGCCGTTTGCGCCACAGTGGCGAGCCGGATTTGGCTATGAGTTCATCGAGCGTCCAGATGGTTATCGCGGGCTCGCCGCCGCTTATGGATTGCATTTTGAGGGGGAACCGCGCGTGATGGACTTAGGACTGCTGGCGCGGGCACTGCACGATCATGAGATCGATATCGCGGCCGGCAATGCCACGGACGGACTTATTTCCGCGATGGATTTTTTCATCCTTGCCGATGATCGACATTACTTTCCGGCTTATCAGGCCGTTCCTGTGCTACGGATGCAAAGCCTGCAGGAGCATCCAGAGCTAGCTGTGGCCTTAGAGCCGCTCGCCGGGAAAATCTCGGATACAGACATGCAGCACTTGAATTATCAGGCGGATGGGCTTCATGAAGATGTTTCTAATATCGTTCGGGAGTTTCTACGCAGCCGGCATCTGATTCCTTAGTATTGCTTGGCTTCGACTCGGCGCCCTCAAAACTGTCCAGAAAAAAGGCTATTTCGACTGCGACCTTGTCCACGGGTCGAACATCTAAGCCAAAGTCGGTCGGAAGGGGTCTGCCACATCGGCAGGAGGTTTTTCATGCTCGCCACAGAAAATGGCGTGACCGCGCAGCAATCGGTGCTGCTGCGAATTTCCCTCGCCCGGCAACAAAGCGACGGTCTTTTCAAGATCGTGCGCTCAGATTCGATTTACGAGCGGCCCATTCCCGAGCGACATCGCATCATTTTCTATCTTGGTCATCTGGAAGCGTTCGACTGGAACCTGCTGTACGACGTTCTGAGATTGAAGAGCTTTTACTCCGCATTCGATCGGCTCTTTGCCTTTGGTATCGATCCTGTCGGCGGCGGCCTGCCTTCCGATCAACCGTCCGACTGGCCCCCGGTTCAGAAGGTTCGGGAGTATGTGGACCGTGTTCGGAGTTCTGTGGACGGCCGGCTCTCAGAAGTGGAATGGACCGATGTGGAACGAGATGGATTCCCGCTCGATACGCTGCTTAACGTTGCGATCGAACATCGATTGATGCATCTCGAAACCTTGGCTTATATGCTGCATCAGTTGCCGCTGAGTGCAAAGGTAAGGCAAACGGATCCCCAATCTCCCACCAGTTCTGATCCTGTACATCGAATGATAAAAATCCCGGAGGGTATCGCCACACTTGGCCTAGCTCGCGACGGGGGAAGTTTCGGCTGGGACAACGAATATGAGCGGCATTCGGTTCATGTCCCCGGATTTGAAATCGATCGCTATCCGGTCACGAACCAGCAGTTTCTAGCCTTTCTGAACGCTGGCGGTTACGAAAATCGCGCGCTCTGGACTGATGAAAATTGGGAATGGAAGGCCAAGCGGGAGATCGCGCAACCGGTGTTCTGGAGGAAATCCGGCGACGCATGGCTGTATCGCACCATGTTCGATGAGATTCCGTTGCCTGCACATTGGCCGGCGTACGTTAGTCATGCGGAGGCGAGCGCGTATGCCCGCTGGGCAGGGAAGTCGTTGCCTTCCGAGGAACAGTGGCATCGCGCTGCTTATGGAACAACGGGAGCAGGGGAAAGCGTATACGCGTGGGGTCACCAGGAACCGAACCTTGCATACGGAAACTTCAATTTCGAGCGATGGAATCCCGTCCCGGTGAACGCACACCCTGCAGGTGCGAGCGCGTTTGGAGTGGAAGACATGCTGGGGAATGGTTGGGAGTGGACCTCGACCCTCTTTGCTCCCTTTGAGGGATTTGAACCTTTCCCGTTTTATCGCGGATATTCGGCCGATTTTTTTGATGGCAGACACTTCGTCATGAAAGGCGGTTCCGCTCGCACTGCCGCGTGCATGTTGCGTCCGACATTTCGCAACTGGTTCCAACCACGGTACCAGTACGTATATGCAGGATTTCGTTGCGTGATCCGGTGACCGCTTCGTGAAGGTGATAGATCAAGACGAACGAAGGAGTTTTGCATGCTTGTACAAGCGATTACGGCCAATGTCGCCGAAGAGTTTGCCAATGAAGTCAGAGCAGGACTGACATGCATAGGACAGAAGGAACTTCCCTCGAAGTATCTATATGACGACGTGGGGTCGGCATTATTTGAAGTCATCAGCCATCTTCCGGAATACGGTTTGACGCGTGCTGACAGTCGCTTGCTTCGGCGTCACGCCCGCGAAATTGTGGACCTCATCCCCGGCCCCATTGCGGTAGCGGAATTGGGCAGCGGCAGCGGAAAGAAAACGCGTTGGATTTTGGAAGCCCTCTCTCGTCGGCAACGGACTTTCTATTATCCCGTCGAGATCTCCCGCTCGGCGTTGGCGATGTGCGAGCGGGAGCTCAGCGATCTTGATTCCGTCAGCATCGTGGGATTTGAACGCGAATATCTCGATGGGTTGCTCGAAGTGGCGGCCAGGCGGAAAGGAGAGCAGCGGCTACTGGTGCTGTTTCTGGGCAGCACCATTGGAAACTTCGATCGCCAGGCCGGATTGCAGTTTCTCGCCGAAGTGCGGCGGATCCTCGAACCCGGCGACTCGCTGCTGTTGGGGACGGATCTGGAAAAGTCTGAGTCGCAGCTTATCCAGGCCTACGACGACGAGCTTGGGGTGACAGCTGCCTTCAATCTGAATTTGTTGGCCCGCATCAATCGCGAGCTTGGCGCTGATTTTGACCTGCAGCAGTTCGTTCACGTGGCACGGATCAACCGCAGAGCCCGCAGCGTTGAGATGCATCTCGAGGCCACGCAGCGGCAGCGAGTAAGTATTCCTGCTGCGCGCCTATGCGTGGAGTTTCTTGCCGGGGAGACGATTTGGACGGAAAGCAGCCACAAGTATTCCGCCGAGGAGATATCCGAAATGGCTGCGGACGCAGGTTTTCGTTGCGAGGCGCAGTGGGTTGACGAGCAGTGGCCCTTTGCCGAAAATCTGCTGATCGCGGAGTGATACTGGCCGCGTCTTTCAGGATTCCCCGGTTCTTCGCCAGGATCGCAAGTTGACCGCGCTGACAACGATACAAAACACGTTGGCGGGGATGAATCCTAGTTGTGCCGTTCGGACTCCAATAATACACATCAGTACGCTATTGACAGTGGCCAGCGCCCAGCCTTCCCAACACCGCCGTCCAACGAGTATTGTGGAAGAAATAGTCAGCAAGCAAGAGAGATAATCAAGCCGCAACACAAGATAAAAGACCTCCGCCAGACATTTTCGCGGAGGATGGGGAACCTGATCAGTGATTGAATGCCTTCGCAGGTAACGCAGGTAACTTGACCAGTCCCGAGAAAGTTTGCCGGAGGGGTTATGGCCGAAAAGTGTAGTCATCTCGATCAGATCAAGATCACTACGACCGATAAACATGTTTGTGAAGACTGTGTGAAAACCGGTGATACTTGGGTGCATCTGCGGATGTGCCTGAGTTGCGGACACGTGGGCTGCTGCGATTCATCGAAGAATAAACACGCCACCAAGCATTTTCACCACTCGAAGCATGCGCTTATGCGATCGATCGAACCTGGCGAAAGCTGGGTCTGGTGTTATGTGGATGAAATGGAAGCCGGCGAAATCGCGGCTTAAGAGAAATTCTGAGGTCATCGAGGCCTCGACAGGATTACATGCCGAAACCGATTTTATTGAGCGTGGACGACGATGCGGACGTTTTGCGAGCGGTAGAACGGGACCTGCGTTCGCATTACGGCGCCGATTACCGCGTGATCGGGAGTGACTCGCCTCATGGTGCGCTTGATCTGGTAAAAGAACTAAAAGTTCGTAATGATGCCGTGGCGCTTCTGCTGGCTGACCAGCGCATGCCTCAGATGGATGGCGTCCACTTCCTGCAGGAAGCTCGAAAAGTCTATCCCAGCGCGAAACGCGCGCTGTTGACCGCCTATGCGGATACGAATGCGGCCATTGACGCGATTAACCAGGCGGGCATCGACTACTTTTTCCTGAAACCCTGGGACCCTCCCGCGGAGAGACTCTATCCACAACTCGACGACCTGCTGGACGACTGGCAGGCGTCGTACCATCCGGCATTTCAAGGGATTCGCGTGCTGGGAACGCGCTGGTCCCCGAGGGCTTACGAAATGCGCGATTTTCTGGCGCGAAATCACATCCCGTATCAGTGGATTGATGTTGAGATATCGGCCAGCGATCCGGAGACCAAGCTTCTGTTGGAGACGATTACTCCGGAGCCAGGTGATCTTCCGCTCGTGCTGTTTCCGGATGGCACGAAGTTGTTGAAGACTGCGCCCTCGCAAGTGGCACAGAAGGTGGGTCTGCGAACGCGCGCGCAAACGAGCTTCTACGATCTGGCGATTATCGGAGGAGGGCCGGCGGGACTGGCCGCTGCTGTGTATGGCGCGTCTGAGGGATTGCACACGGTCATGATAGAGCGCGAGGCGCCGGGCGGTCAGGCGGGCATGAGCTCCCGCATCGAAAACTACCTGGGATTCCCGAGCGGGCTCAGTGGTGGCGACCTTGCCAGACGCGGTGTCGTGCAGGCGCAGAGATTCGGTGTGGAGATTCTTGCTCCGCAGGAAGCCGTTGCGGTCCGGGCAGAGGGTCCCTATCGCATCGTCAAGACCGCGGATGGATCAGAGATTTCTTGTCACGCACTCATGATCGCAACCGGAGTGCAGTGGCGGCGGCTGCAAGCGCCAGGCATCGATCGTCTTCACGGAGCGGGAGTATATTACGGCGGCGGTGCAACCGAAGCACTGTCCTGCACTGGCGAAGCCGTTTATGTGGTAGGAGGGGCAAACTCCGCCGGTCAAGCCGCTATGAACTTTTCCAAGTATGCCGACAAGGTGGTCATGCTGGTTCGCGGAGACTCATTGGCCAGCACGATGTCGCAATACCTGATTGACCAGATCAAACAGACCCCAAACATACAGATTTGGACCCATGCGAGTGTGGCTGAAGTTCACGGTGAGGACCACCTGGAAGCTATCTCTGTACTTTGCTCGGATACGGAGAAGATCGAGCGTGTGCTGGCCTGCGTGATGTTCATTTTCATTGGGGCCTTGCCCGAGACGGACTGGCTCGCCAGTTTTGTCGAGCGCGATGAACGCGGGTTTGTCTTGACCGGCCCTGACCTTTTGCAAGATGGGAAAATGCCGAAAGGCTGGCCGCTCGAACGAGATCCTTACCTGCTGGAAGCGAGCATTCCCGGCGTATTTGCCGTGGGCGACGTACGGCACGGTTCGATTAAGCGTGTGGCATCGGGAGTCGGCGAAGGTTCAGTTGGAGTGCAGTTTATTCATCAATATCTGAGCAAGGTATAAATGGCGGACATTGCTGAGCTTCGAAACGTTCCTGCATTTTCAGACCTGCCTCAAGAGCAACTCGCGTGGTTCCTCAGCCAGTGTCAGGAACTGAATTTGAACGCAGGCGAAATCTACGTTCGTTCAGACCAGCCCGCTGACGCGATGTATGTGCTGCTGGAAGGAGATTTCCAGCTGCGCGGAGAGCTCAGCGGAGAGAATATCACCCTTCATTTGAAAGCCGGCGAAGTCACCGGCACACTTCCGTTCTCGAGAATGAAGTTGTTCACGATGACGGGAAGAGCGATTACGGCCGCGCGAGCACTGCGGTTTCCCGCTTCGAAATTTCCCGAACTCGTGCAGAAAATGCCGGAGCTGACGACGCGCCTTGTTGGGCTGATGTCAGATCGAATCCGCGAGGCTACGCGTCACGAACAGCAACGCGATCGACTGGCAAGCTTGGGAAAGTTATCTGCCGGATTGGCGCACGAACTCAACAATCCTGCTTCGGCCGCCAAGCGCGCTGCGAGCCAGTTGCGGTCCATCCTCAAACGCATTCGCGATGCCAGTCATGATCTTGGTGCCCGTGAATTGACGGCAGCGCAGAAATCAGAGATCGAAAAATTAGAAGCTTCCGTTACGCAAAACGAAGCGCCACCGCCGGATCCGCTCACCGCCAGCGAGCTTGAAGACCGCATCGATTCAGTTCTACGCAACCATGGCCAGAGCCATCTATGGCAACTCTCTGCGAGTTTGGCGCGAAAGAACTTTCCGCCGGAAGCTCTGGAGGGTCTCTTCGCGGCTCTCGGGGCGGAAACCGGGGGAGTGGCGCTCACACGCATTGCCGCGTCCGTTGAAATTGCCGAATTGTTGCACGAGATCGAGAGCAGCACTTCCCGCATATCCGAACTGGTCGCAGCCATCAAGGAATACACCTACATGGATCAGTCTCCCGTGCAAAATGTCGATATCGTGAAAAGCCTTGAGACCACGCTGACGATCATGAATCACAAGTTAAAACGCGGGGTTACGGTAAAGCGGGAGTATCAACGCGTTCCCCTCTTAGTGAATTCGTTTGGAAGCGAGCTCAACCAGGTGTGGACGAACATCATCGACAATGCGATCGACGCCATGGGGGGCAAAGGAGAACTGACGGTCCGCACCTATCGTGAAGATGGCTGCGTTGTCGTGGAAATTGACGACAGCGGACCGGGCATTCCAGAAGAAATTCAGACTCGCATCTTCGAGCCGTTCTTCACGACCAAGGGAGTGGGGGAGGGAACCGGTCTTGGCTTGGATACGGTGCGACGCATCGTCAGAAAACATAACGGTAATGTGCAAGTGAACTCTCACCCTGGAGATACGCGCTTCGAAATCCGGCTACCGCTGGCGGAAATGTCGCCTGGATCCGCGGAGAGCGTCTCGGGCAGTAGAAGTTCTAGCGATGGTCGATAGATTTCCGGTATGATATTGGTCCTAATGGGTGTTACCGGATCCGGCAAAACGACGACTGGAACCCTGTTGGCTTCCGAACTCGGATGGAAGTTCGTGGACGGAGACGATTTCCATTCGCAGTCGAACATAGAAAAGATTCTTCGCGGAATCGCGCTGACCGACGAAGATCGGCGCCCGTGGCTGGCTCGGCTCCGAAATCAGATTCAATCCTGGATCGCTCAACATCAAAACGTGATTCTTGCCTGCTCAGCGCTGAAAGAGAGTTACCGGCAGGAACTGAAAGTTGATGCAGAAGTAAAATTCGTCTACCTGAAGGGCAGCCTCGAATTGATTCGCGAACGTCTGCGGGCCCGTCACGGCCACTTTGCGGGCGTAGAGCTTCTGGCCAGCCAGTTTGCCGACCTCGAAGAGCCAGAGAATGCAGTGATGGTTGATATATCGGGATCTCCGAGTCAGATTGTCAGGGAAATTCGCGAAAGACTGTCTCTGTCGTAGAATCCTCAGACTACGGAACCAACATCATCCCAAGTTTCGCCTGAGCGGCTTGAATCGATCGTCGTCGCACGACTGATGTGGCGGCTCATGCCTTTCTTGTTTTTGCTCTACATCATTGCCTACCTGGATCGGATTAACGTCAGTTTCGCAGTATTGCAGATGCGTGGCCCACTTGGCCTGAGCGATCGCGTTTATGGACGTGCGGCGGGAATCTTTTTCGCGGGCTATTTCTTCTTTCAGGTGCCCAGCAATTTCGTACTGGAAAGGGTTGGCGTGCGCCGCTGGATCTCCTTCCTGATGGCGGCGTGGGGCGTGATTTCGTGTCTGATGGTTTTCGTTCAAGGACCAGTCAGTTTCTACACGTTGCGGTTCCTGCTGGGAGCAGCGGAGGCAGGATTCTTTCCGGGAATTATTTATTACATGAAGCGATGGTTCCCGACGGCGGCAAGAGCGCGCGCCGTGGCGTGGTTTATGACGGCAAATCCTATCGCGGGAATCGTGGGCAGTCCTATTTCCGGCGCGTTGCTTGGCTTGAGCGGCAAGGGATTCACGGGCTGGCAATGGATGTTTGTGATCGAGGGTGCTCCGGCGATTCTGATGAGCGGGATCGTTCTATGGACCCTGGCGGATAATCCCGAGCAGGCAAAATGGCTAAAGGATGAGCAACGCCGGTGGCTTCTGGAGACTTTGGAGAAAGAACGGAACGCAGAAGACACTCAAGGGGGAGGTTTCTGGCCGGCACTAGTGAGCGGAAGAATCTGGCTACTGTCTCTTGTGTACTTTGGCGTCTCGACCACGATGTATGGCGTGACTCTCTGGCTACCCAGCCTCATTCGAAGCGTCTCGGGCCTCAGTTATTTCTGGACGGGAGTTGTGGCAGTGATCCCGTTTGTTGTGACCGCGGCCGCCATGGTTCTGGTGGGAATACATTCCGACCGCAGCGCCGAGCGGCGCTGGCATACCGCCATTCCGGCATTCATAGGGGCCGCAGGGCTGGTCTTAGCGGCATATGTCGGATCGCCTTTCCTGATTGTAGCTGGCATTGGGCTTGGCCTGGCCTGCGCCGAGGCGATGGTCGGACCATTCTGGGCGATGGCCACATCGCAGATGGCCGGCATTTCAGCCGCTGCAGGAATCGCCGTGATTAACTCGCTCGCGAACCTCGGAGGATATTTCGGCCCGGATATTGTTGGCTTCTTTCGGAGTTCGGATAACAGCTTTCGGGGAGGGTTGCTGGCCATCGGTGCAACCGTTGCGGTTAGCGGCGCCGTGGCGCTGGTGATTGGGCGAAAGGTTGATACTTCGAAATCGAACTGAACTTCCTGTTAAGGAACTGATGTTAGACATTTTGGTGCGCCGCTATGCAAGTTGGTTTAGCCTTTCCTACGCCCAGCCGCTTCAATTGTTTACAATATAAGCTTTGCTGGAATGCAAGTTTGCAAGCGTAGATAGAGGCGAAGCGTAAGTTTGGAACAACCGAACCCCAATCATAGCCCGGCGCCTACAGTTTATTGGCGCGTCGAAGGCGGCTTACTAGACCTGACTGTCGTCCGGCCAGTGGCTTTCTTCACATGGAACGCCCAGACCTTTTCCGGACGCCTGCGCCGACGCGGATTGATCTTCCTGATGGCCCTGTTGCGGCCATTTCTATATTCGGCCAACCGGAAGTTCGCGACCCGGGCGGTGCACACCGTTCTGCGGGGTGTTTCCCGCGACCGGCTGGACCTGCTGGGAGAAGAATTCTTCCAGTACAAGCTAAAGCCCCGCCTGAAGAAAGAGGGCGCGCAAAAAGTGCGCGAACTG
>Ga0335072_10007833_pt1 | contig 15534 bp, 16 predicted proteins | sample Lox_Sample_21_FD_206725 | JGI IMG/M metagenome (GOLD analysis project Ga0335072, IMG submission 206725) | Soil microbial communities from Loxahatchee National Wildlife Refuge, Florida, United States - Lox_Sample_2.1 | ecosystem: Environmental > Terrestrial > Soil > Wetlands | place: USA... | reverse complement strand
CACAATTTGCGGCCCTACATCCGCAAAGAACGCGGCGTGGACGCGAAATGGGCGTCGTCGATCTCGGGTTACTGGCGCCGCGGCCGCACCGAAGAGACGTTCCGGCAATGGAAGAAAGAACTGGCTGAGGCGGAAGCCGGGGCCTCCTAGGACCTCGTCAGCCTCAGCGCCGGCTGGCATGCTCGTCGCATGGCATCCTCACCCAGTTTTGGGGACTATCAGAACGAGATCTACCTGCAGGGCCTGGCCGGAGTGGCGCCATCGCTGCCGATGGTCTACGCGGAACTGGAAGCCAAGGCCGAGAAGGCACTGCCGCCGTCGGTGTGGTCATACGTCGCGGGCGGGGCCGGTGACGAGCGCACCCAGCGGGCCAATTGCGAGGCCTTTGGACGGTGGGGTCTGTACCCGCGCATGTTCGTCGGCGCCGCACAACGCGACCTATCCATCGACCTGTTCGGCCTGAGCCTGCCGACCCCGCTGTTCATGGCGCCGATCGGTGTCATCGGGCTGTGCGCCCAGGACGGCCATGGCGACCTGGCCACCGCACGCGCGGCCGCGCGCACCGGCGTCCCCATGGTCGCCTCGACGCTGACCGTCGACCCGATGGAGGACATCGCGGCCGCCTTCGGCGATACGCCGGGGTTCTTTCAGCTGTACACACCGACCGACCGTGAGCTGGCCGCCAGCCTGGTGCACCGCGCCGAGGCGGCCGGCTTCAAGGGCATCGTTGTCACGCTCGACACCTGGGTGACCGGCTGGCGCCCGCGCGACCTGAGCACGTCGAACTTTCCCCAGCTGCGCGGACACTGCCTGACCAACTACACCAGCGATCCGGTTTTCCGCGCCGGCCTGCAGCGGCCGCCGGAGGAAGACCCGCAAGGCGCCGTGCTGCGCTGGGTGCAGGTCTTCGGAAACCCATTGAGCTGGGACGACCTGCCCTGGCTGCGCTCGCTGACCGAGCTGCCGCTGCTGGTCAAGGGCATCTGTCACCCCGACGACGCCCGGCGCGCCAGGGACGGCGGCGTCGACGGCATCTACTGCTCCAACCACGGCGGCCGGCAGGCCAACGGCGGCCTGCCCGCCATCGACTGCCTGCCGGCGGTCGTCGAGGCGGCCGACGGCCTGCCGGTTCTGTTCGACTCGGGCGTTCGCAGCGGCGCCGACGTCGTCAAGGCACTGGCACTGGGCGCGACCGCAGTGGGTGTCGGTCGCCCGTACGCATACGGATTGGCGCTGGGCGGAGTCGACGGCATTGTGCACGTGCTGCGCACGCTGCTGGCCGAAGCGGACCTGATCATGGCCGTTGACGGCTATCCGACGCTCAAAGATCTCACCCCGGAAACACTGCGGCGCGTCGACTAAGCCTCAGCGGGCCGTGCCTGCGACCGTGGGGGAGTGCAGGCGATCCTCGAGGAGTTCGACGAGTACCTGGGGCTGCAATGCGGCCGTTCAGCGCACACTCGTCGCGCCTACCTGGGTGATCTGCGCTCGATGTTCGATTTTCTGGGCCGACGCGGAATAGGCCTGGACGGGCTGAGCATGCCGCTGCTACGGACCTGGCTGGCCGCGGCGGCCGGTGCCGGCGTTGCCCGCACCACGCTGGCCCGTCGCACCTCGGCGGTCAAGGCGTTCACCGCATGGGCGGTGCGGCGCGGCCTGCTGAGCACCGACCCCGCTGCCCGGCTGCAAGTGCCCAAGGCACACCGCATCCTGCCGGCGGTGCTGCGCCAGGATCAGGCGCTGGACGCCATGGCCGCGGCGAAATCCGGTGCCCAGCAAGGTGATCCATTGGCGCTGCGGGACCGGCTGATCGTCGAGATGCTGTATGCCACCGGTATCCGGGTGAGCGAGTTATGCGGCCTGGACATCGACGATGTCGACACGCCGCAGCGGCTGGTGCGGGTCCTCGGCAAGGGCAACAAGCAGCGCACCGTGCCATTCGGCGTGCCGGCCGCCGACGCGTTGCGCGCGTGGCTGGCCGACGGGCGTCCCGCCCTGGTCACCGCGGAGTCCGGCCCGGCGCTGCTGCTCGGAGCACGGGGCCGGCGGCTCGACGTGCGCCAGGCGCGCACTGTGGTGCACCAGACCGTCTCCGCGGTGATCGGCGCCCCCGACATGGGGCCGCACGGGCTGCGGCACAGCGCGGCCACGCACTTGCTCGAAGGCGGGGCCGACCTGCGGGTCGTCCAGGAGTTGCTCGGCCATTCCAGCCTGGCGACCACCCAGCTGTACACCCATGTCGCAGTGTCTCGGCTGCGTGCCGTGCATGATCAGGCCCACCCGCGGGCCTAGGGCCCGTTGCGGGTGCGCTTCGGGCGTCGCGTGTGCGTTCAGGGCGGGATTTTCGGCCGTCGTCCGCCTTGGATGCACACGCAAAGCCGCCGCCGCACACGCGACGTCGTTGCCCGCGATCAGCCATTCAGCGGTTTGAGCCGGATCGGGGTGGATTCCAGCAGGCCCAGCGGATCGACATAGTGGGCGCCCGACGCCGGACCCCACATGGCGCCCCAGTGCAAACACGCCGCGGCCCGGCAGCCCGGGTGCCCGGCGACCAACTCGCCGAGCACGGTCCGCGCAGTCACCGGCTGACCGACTCGCACCGCTGCCCGGACCGGCTCGTAACTGGTGTGCAATCCGCCGGGATGAGCCAGCGACACCACCGGCCGCCCGGCCAGCAGACCGGCGAACACCACGGTCGCGGGACCGGCGGCGTATACCGGCTGGCCGGGGGCACCCGGCAGGTCCACACCCCGATGCCCGGGATTCCAGTCGGGTGAGGGGGCGTCGAAGCCCCGGACCACGGCCGGGGGCGGTCGCAACGGCCACTCGAACCGAATATCGTCGGCAACCGCCGGTGCTGCGCTGATCACGGCAACGCTCAGGACCAGCGCCAGCCACCGCACCCCCTCAGTTCAGCGCGGTATCCGCGACCAGGCCAACCGGCGGCGTCCACTCTGTGCACGAATGCGCCGGTGTGAACGCCTGCTGGGAAAACCACCAGCTGGATCGGTGTAAACTCCTCCTCGCAGCTCTGCAAGGGGCTGACTTCGCGCGCCTGCACCGCGTCTCCCGTTCCACTAGGAGCTCGCACCGCTTGCCGGGCGGTCCCGACCGGGTTTTTCCTGGCTGGGTCCGGCACGCAGCAGTCGCCAGGGCCCGACCTCACCCGATGGCGGGCGACAACCGACAACAAAGGAATCGCGGCAATGGCTGTCGTAACCATGAAGCAGCTGCTTGACAGCGGCACCCACTTCGGGCATCAGACCCGACGCTGGAATCCCAAGATGAAGCGGTTCATTTTCACCGACCGCAACGGCATCTACATCATCGACCTGCAGCAGACGCTGACCTTTATCGACAAGGCGTACGAGTTCGTCAAGGAAACCGTCGCCCACGGCGGGACAGTGCTGTTCGTCGGCACCAAGAAGCAGGCGCAGGAGTCGGTCGCGGACGAAGCAACCCGCGTCGGCATGCCCTACGTGAACCAGCGCTGGCTGGGCGGCATGCTCACCAACTTCTCCACCGTGCACAAGCGGCTGCAGCGCCTCAAGGAGCTGGAGGCGATGGAGCAGACCGGTGGCTTCGAGGGCCGCACCAAGAAGGAGATCCTGGGCCTGACGCGGGAGAAGAACAAGCTGGAACGCAGCCTGGGCGGCATCCGCGATATGAACAAGGTCCCGTCGGCGATCTGGGTTGTCGACACGAACAAAGAGCACATCGCTGTCGGCGAGGCCCGCAAACTCGGGATCCCGGTCATCGCGATCCTGGACACCAACTGCGACCCCGACGAGGTCGACTACCCGATCCCCGGCAACGACGACGCGATCCGCTCGGCCGCCCTGCTCACCAAGGTGATCGCCTCCGCGGTCGCCGAAGGCCTGCAGGCCCGCGCCGGAGTGGGTCGTGGTGACGGCAAGCCCGAGGCTGGGGATTCACTGGCCGCCGAGCCGCTCGCGGAATGGGAGCAGGAACTGCTGGCGTCTGCGACCACCGGGGCCACCACGACGGCAACTGCAACAGCCACCACCGACGCCGCTGGAGGCCCAACCGAACCAACCACTGACCCCTCATAGGAAGGCTGATCATTGGCGAATTTCACCGCTGCCGACGTCAAGCGGCTTAGGGAGCTCACCGGTGCCGGCATGCTCGACTGCAAGAACGCGCTGGCCGAAAGCGACGGCGACTTCGATAAGGCCGTCGAGGCGCTGCGGATCAAGGGCGCCAAGGACGTCGGCAAGCGTGCCGAGCGGGCCACGGCCGAAGGTCTGGTCGCGGCCAAGAACGGCGCGCTCATCGAGCTGAACTGCGAGACCGACTTCGTCGCCAAGAACGCTGAGTTCCAGAAGTTGGCTGACGAGATCGTCGCGGCCGCGGCGGCTTCCAAGGCCGCCGATGTCGACACGCTCAAGGCCGCCAAGACGGGTGACACCACCGTCGAAGAAGCCGTTGCCGCGCTGTCGGCCAAGATCGGCGAGAAGCTGGAATTGCGCCGCGTCGCGAACTTCGACGGCACCGTCGAAACCTACCTGCACAAGCGTGCGGCCGATCTGCCGCCGGCGGTGGGTGTGCTGGTCGAGTACACCGGCGGCTCTTCAGGATCGGGAGCCGAGGCGGCACACGCGGTGGCCCTGCAGATCGCCGCGCTCAAGGCGCGCTACCTGTCCCGTGACGACGTGCCCGAGGACGTCGTGGCCAGCGAACGCCGCATCGCCGAGGAGACCGCAAAGGCGGAGGGCAAGCCGGAGCAGGCGCTGCCCAAGATCGTCGAGGGCCGGCTGAACGGGTTCTTCAAGGATGCGGTGCTGCGCGAGCAGCCGTCGGTGTCCGACAACAAGAAGACGGTCAAGGCGCTGCTCGACGAGGCCGGCGTGACGGTGACACGGTTCGTCCGCTTCGAGGTGGGCCAGGCCTAGCCGGCGACCATGAACGGCTAGCGTCAGTGCTATGCGACGCGTTCACGCTTTCGGCGACGATGCCCTCGGCGATCTCGATGCGGTTGGGCTGAGCGCGGCCATACGGGCCGATTGGGTCAGCAGAGTCGACGTGATCGAGGCCGCCATCGCCCGCGCCGAAGCCGTCAATCCGACCCTGAATGGCTTGGCGTACAAGGCATTTGAGCAGGCCCGAGCTACCGCGGCGGCCAAGCCCGCGGCTGGCTTCTCCCGGTTTTTTGAAGGCGTCCCGACGTTCATCAAGGACAACGTCGATGTCGCCGGCCAGCCGACGATGCGGGGCGCCGACGCCTGGGCGCCGTTCGACGCCGTCGCCGACAGCGTCTTCACCCGGCTGTATCTGGCCACCGGGCCGACACCGTTGGGCAAGACGCAGATGTCGGAATTCGGGTTCAGCGCGTCCGCCGAGCATCCCCGGCTGGGGCCGGTCCGCAACCCATGGGACACCGACTACACCGCCGGCGCCTCGTCTTCGGGATCGGGCGCCTTCGTCGCCGCCGGTGTGGTGCCGATCGCACACGCCAATGACGGCGGCGGCTCGATCCGAATTCCCGCCTCCTGCAACGGCCTTGTCGGCCTCAAGCCGTCGCGCGGCCGGCTGCCGCTGGATCCGGAGCTGCGCCGGATGCCGGTAGGCATCGTCGCCAACGGTGTGCTGACCCGTTCGGTGCGTGACACCGCGGCGTTCTATCGGGAGGCCGAGCGCATCTGGCGGAACCCCAAACTGGCGCCGATCGGGGACGTCACGGGCCCGGGCAGGCAGCGGCTGCGGATCGCGGTGGTGACCCGTTCGGTCCACCGCGAGTGCAGCCCGCAGTTGCTGGAGTTGACGCTGAAGTCGGCCGGTTTGCTCGAGGAACTGGGCCACCGCGTCGAACACATCGAGCAGCATCTGGTGCCGGCCAGTTTCTCCGACGACTTCGTGCTGTACTGGGGGTTTCTGGCGCTGGCGCAGGTGCGCAGCGGGCGGCGCCTGTTCGGCAAAACGTTCGACCGCACCCGGTTGGACGCTTTGACCCTGGGCCTGGACCGCCACACCAGCCGCAATCTTCACCGGCTACCGCGGGTGATCATGCGCCTGCGCAGGATGCGGCGGCGCAGCGCGGAGTTCTTTCGCACCTACGACGCGGTGCTCACGCCGACGGTCGCCGACGAGACACCGCGAATCGGATATTTCGCCCCCACCGAATTTCAGCCGCTGATGCAGCGGCTGGTCGACTGGGTCGCATTCACCCCGTTGCAGAACGTCACCGGTGATCCGGCGATATCGCTGCCGCTGGCCCAAACCGCGGATGGCATGCCGGTCGGCATGATGCTGGCCGCCGATATCGGTCAGGAGGCGCTGCTGCTGGAACTGGCCTACGAACTCGAAGAGGCCCGGCCGTGGGCGCGGATCCAGGCTCGGCAGGGATCCGCGTAACGGTCAGTCGGATCCGAGCTTGTCGAGCATCCGTTTGAACTCGCGTTGCTGAACCGGAGTCAGCTTGGCCAGAATGCGCGCATCAGCGACACGGACCGCGCCCTCCGCCCGCTTCAGCAGGGTGCGGCCCGACGCGGTCAGGGTGGCCGGCAGCGCACGTCCGGAGGACACCGACTCCGGCCGCGCTACCGCGCCAATCTCTTCCAGTCTGCGCAACACGGTGTTCATCGCCTGCGGTGTGACGTTGGTGTTTCGGGACAATTCGGCGCTGGACAGGCCAGGGAACATAGAAAGGATTCGCAGACAAACGAATTCGGGCAGTGTCAGGCCAAGTGGACCCAACACGGCGGAAACCTCCGGTCGCAGAACGGCTCCCACCCGGTAGAGCAGATAGCCAAGCGGAGCGTCGTCGGTCTGACCCATGTCAATGATATTGACATACCTTCGGCGGTTTATTGATGAACGCCCCGCGTTTTGCGGTTCCCGATTGAATGTACGATCACACACCAAGCCGGGCCCCGGTAACTGTTTTCGCCGCAATCAGGGCCGCAATCAGGAATGGGATTCGTTTCGGCCTGCACACCGGGCGGCGTTTTTACTGCGCCGTAAAGGTCGCTGTGACTTCCCCTTTCGTGCCTTTTAGTGATCGAACTGGCGGATTGCCGTGGTGTGGGTTATCTGGCGGGAGTATTGATGCAGATGTTAATCCTGTGGCGCGAAAGGTGCTGGGATGCAAAGCGGCTCAAAAGAACGCGGCACAACAGAATATCGAGCATTCGCGCTGGTAGTCGGGCCGGCCGTGGCGATTTCGCGTTTGTCCGCGTTTAGCACGCTGGCGAAGAGGCTATGCGAAATCACAGTGATTGTCGCGCCCTGTCGAGGGAGTGACTGTTTGACACGAAAGGATATTGAGAATGAAGGTCAGTAGGACCGCTGTAAAGAGTGCTATTGCTGCTGGGGGAATAGCAGCGGCAGGCGTCTTGGCCGCAGCGACCGCTTCCGCTGCGCCGCCCAACATCCAGCCGTTTGGTGCCAGTGAGCCACTCATTGACGGAGCGTTGGTCACGAATTACACCGTGAGCAACCTGCAGCCCAGCAATGCGGCGATTCCCGGGTACACGCCCAAAGGCACGCTTTACCAGGCGGACGTCACCGCCAGGTCAGATGGCGGGCTGGTTACCCCGATGGTTAACGACTTCGTCGCCCGCGGGCCCAACGGCCAAAACTACCGGGTGATCGACAAGGTTCAGGCCCCGGGCAGCCTCAACCCGGCGCCTATCCCGCAGGGCACCGAATCGACCGGGACGCTGTACTTCGATGTGACCGGCGCGCCGCCGAATGGCGTCGTCTACAACGACGGAATGCAAGACATTCTGATGTGGACGTCGAACATGCAGCAGGGTGCGCCTGGCGCAACGAGCCCGAGCCCGGCACCGGGTCAACTGCCCAGCCCGGCTCCGAACGGGCCGGCGAACGGGCCGATGCACAGCTAAGCGCTAAGCCTCCCGAGGTAGTCGAGGCATAGTTGCGACAAAACTCCCCGCGCCACCCTCGTGGCGCGGGGAGTTTCGCATATGCGGGAATTGTCTGCGGCGCAATCGGGTACACGACAAAAATGAGTTACACCGATCACAGGCCAGCCGAACTGCGAGAGCAAGCACAGCGAAACGCCGAACAGGCGCGGGCGGCGATGGCGGACAAGCGCAGCGACCAGGACGGCGGCCTGAGCGGCTGGGTGGCCGAGCGTGCCGGCGAATGGGACCTCAGCGGCCAAGACGAAACCACACTGCAGCGCCAGAAGTTTTTCTGGAATCTCTTGGTTGACTACTGGTTCCGCATGGAGATCGACGGCTGGGAGAACATCCCCGCGCCGCCGGCGCTCCTGATTGGCATCCACTCGGGCGCCCCGTTCGTGTGGGACGCGTGGACCGTCGGTATCCAATGGTGGCGACGCTTCGGTCAGGACCGTCCACTGCACGGCACCGCCCACGACGCGTTGATGGCGATACCGCTTTTCGGGCGCTACTTCCGTGCGATGGGCGTGCTGCCGGCCGCTCCGGACGCGATCGCCACGGCACTGGCGGAGGGACGTGACGTGGCGCTATGGCCGGGCGGCGAAGTCGACTCGCTGCGCCCGTGGACCGAGCGGGATCGTGCCAACCTCGCTGGGCGGACGGGCTTCGTGAAGATGGCGATCCGTGCCGGCGTGCCGATCGTGCCGATCGCCACCGTCGGCGGGGCCGACGCCATGCCGGTGCTGATCCGAGGCGACCGGCTGTCAAAGGTCTTGCGGCTCGACCGCCTGCTGCGGCTCAAGGTGTTCCCGCTGGCGGTCTCGCTACCGTGGGGGATCGCACCGGCGGCGCTTCCGCAGCTGCCGCTGCCGGCCAAGATCAGGACTCGGTTCATGGCCGCGGTCGAGCTGGATAACGATCCCGCGCGCGCCGACGACGACCACTACGTCGACGGCAAGTACCGCGAGGTCGAAGACAGCATTCAGGAAGGGATGGACGCGCTGGCGCGTAAGCGCGCGCTGCCGCTTTTCGCTTGACCAGGATCGCGAAGGTTCAAGCAGAATAAGGTATTTGAGTTCTCAGGCGATCGAGTCGGAGGCCGGAGTCGGCGTGGCTGTCGAGATCGGGCCCAGGGTCGGCTCGCTGACAACCCATTCCGGTTGCGGCGGCGTCACCGCCATGTAGCCCACCCCGCGCACGGTGTCGACAATCGACTCGTGTTCGGTTCCGAGCTTGGCGCGGAGTCGTCGAACGTGAACATCGACGGTGCGGACGCGTCCGTTGCAGTCGTAACCCCACACCTCATGCAACAGCCGCGTGCGGCTGAACGCCCGACCCGCATGCTGCACAAGGAAATTCAGAAGCTTGAACTCGGTAAGTGTCAGGCCCAGGTCCTTGCCCGCCAGCGACCCGGTGAAACTGGCGGGGTGAAGGGCGAGGTCGCCGAATTTGAGTGTGCCGTCGACGACATTGCGCCGGCGTTTGATCGCCAAGCGCAGCCGTGCCTGCAACTCGTCCGCGCCGGCGGCGGGCAGCATCACGTCGTCGAAATTCCAGTCGACGTCCACCGTGACGAAATCGGCCGGTGTGACCACGGCCAGCACCGCGGTGGCCGGCGCGTTGGCGGTGAGCCGGCGGCAAACCCCGCGCGCCGCGGCGATGTCGGTGCGGGCATCGATGATCGCGACGTCGGCCTTGTCGGATTGCCCGTCAACGCCGTCGCCCAGCGGCGCGCGCCGCATCGTGTGCGCAAATGAGTTCAGCGTCGGCAACACCGATTCGAAATCATCGGCATCCGTAAGTACTAGTACGTCCAAGACATCTCCAAAACTCATGACGTTGTGCCATGGACCCGTAGGCACCTCCCATGGAGATGTCTGCAGCGCAGCGCTGAGTACCCGCATTAGAGCAGAACTATGCCAACTTGGTTGCCCAATCGATCGCGCGCAGCGTAGTTATTTCGTGCGGAACCGGTGAATGTCGATGGGTCCGGCCCGTGAAAACGGGCCGGACCCATCGTTGGAGCAAGCTACTTGTCCTGATTGGACTTCTGGCGTTCCTCGGCTACCTTTGCGCTGCCGCGGGCCGCCTCTGCTTCGGCTTCCTTCTTCGCCGCGTTGCGCTGGGCTTCGGCCTTGTCCTGCTGGGCCTGGCCCTCGCGAGTGAGGTCATCTTGACCACTCACAGCTCCGACGGCTTCCTTGACCCGTCCCTTGACGTCCTCGACGACGCCCTTGACGGCTTCGGCAGGTCCGGATTTGTTGGTGTCCGCCATGAAATGATTCCTCCTCAGAGGCATACGTGGGTTTGGGCAATGCACGCCCAATGCCGATCGACCAAGTGACCGGCGTGGTCAGCGCGGGCGTGGTCCTGCTTCTCAAGACCGTGATTTCTCCCGCGCTGCTTCGGATTCCCCCTGTCGCGGGATGCTCAAACATCTGATGTCGCAAGGTCAGACGAGTCGGCGGACGGTGTGTGGGTTGACCTGGGCCGATGTGCCGGTGGATGCGCTCGAGCCGGCAACTGGGCGGATAATGCACCCCGCCGACGTCGCATTGTGCTGCGATGAGGCAGGATGTGAAATGCCGTTCCGGGTGGGGTCGTCCGGGATGGCACTGTCATGCGAGGAGTGTGATGACGGACCCGGAGCCAACGCGCGCCAATGGCGTACCGACGTCTTCGCCGGACCGTGGACAAGCCCTGAGCCGGCCGGCGGGTCGATCGAAGTATTCGCGAGTAGTGCTCAAGCTCGGCGGCGAAATGTTCGGCGGCGGCCAAGTGGGACTGGATCCCGATGTCGTGGCGCAGGTGGCCCGCCAGATTGCCGAGGTTGTTCGCGACGGCGTGCAGGTCGCCGTGGTGATCGGCGGCGGCAACTTCTTCCGCGGCGCGCAGCTTCAGCAGCGCGGCATGGAGCGCACGCGTTCGGACTACATGGGCATGCTCGGCACGGTGATGAACAGCCTCGCGCTGCAGGACTTCCTGGAAAAGGAAGGCATCGTCACCCGGGTCCAGACCGCGATCACGATGGGTCAGGTAGCCGAGCCCTACCTGCCGTTGCGCGCCGTGCGACACCTGGAGAAGGGGAGAGTGGTGATCTTCGGGGCCGGCATGGGGCTGCCGTACTTCTCCACGGACACCACGGCGGCGCAGCGGGCGCTGGAGATCGGCGCGGAGGTCGTCTTGATGGCCAAGGCGGTCGACGGTGTGTTCTCCGAGGATCCGCGGCAGAATCCCGAGGCCGAGCTGCTCACCGCGATCAGCCACCGTGAAGTCATCGACCGCGGGCTGCGCGTAGCCGATGCCACCGCGTTCAGCCTGTGCATGGACAATGGCATGCCGATCCTGGTGTTCAACCTGCTGACCAGTGGCAATATCGCCCGTGCGGTCGCTGGTGAGAAGATCGGAACGCTGGTCACCACCTGAGGGGAAGACGCGCACATGATCGACGCCGGCGACGATGAAAACGGCGATGTGGGGGCACCACCCGCTTGCGGGGGAGAGGAGCGGCGAAAATGATCGATGAAGCTCTCTTCGACGCGGAAGAGAAAATGGAGAAGGCCGTATCCGTGGCTCGTGAGGACCTGTCCACCATCCGAACCGGCCGCGCCAACCCGGGGATGTTCTCCCGGATCGTGATCGACTACTACGGCACCAACACCCCGATCACCCAGCTGGCCAGCATCAACGTTCCCGAGGCCCGGCTCGTTGTCATCAAGCCCTACGAAGCCAATCAGCTGCACGCCATCGAGACCGCGATTCGCAACTCCGACCTCGGGGTGAACCCCACCAATGACGGCACCCTCATCCGGGTCGCCGTTCCGCAGCTCACCGAGGAGCGCCGGCGTGAGCTGGTCAAACAGGCCAAGCACAAGGGGGAGGAAGCCCGGGTGTCGGTCCGCAATATCCGTCGCAAGGCGATGGAGGAGCTGCACCGAATCCGCAAGGACGGAGAGGCCGGCGAGGATGACGTCGGACGCGCCGAAAAAGATTTGGACAAAACCACCCATCAGTACGTCACCCAGATCGATGAGCTGGTCAAGCACAAAGAAGGCGAGCTGCTGGAGGTCTAGCGGCCGCTCAGCAACCAAGTCCGTGGCAGCGAACTACGCCGGCGCCGGCAACCCGCTCGACGAGCCGGCGCGTGGCGCCAGGAAAACGATGCAGCAACCGGCCAAGAAGACGTCCCGGGCGGGACGCGATCTGCCCGCCGCGATCGCGGTGGGACTGTTCACCGGGGGACTTGTCGTCGGGACGTTGTGGTTCGCGCCGCGCTACTGGGTCGTCCTGTGCGCCGGGGCGATCTTGATCGCCAGCCATGAGGTGGTGCGGCGGCTGCGCGAAGTCGGCTATGTCATTCCGGTCATCCCGCTGCTGATCGGCGGCCAGGTCACCGTCTGGCTGACCTGGCCATATGGTGCCCGAGGCGCGTTGGCCGGTTTCGGCGTCATGGTAGTGGTCTGCATGTTCTGGCGGCTGTTCATGCGCGACGAGAGCAGGCACCACGATCCGGCGGCCGGTCCGCCACCCCCGTCGAATTACCTCCGTGACGCGTCGGCCACGATCTTTCTGGCCGCCTGGGTCCCGCTGTTCGCCTCCTTCGCCGCGCTGCTGGTCTACCACCCGAAGGAAGGCGCTGCGCGGGTGTTCTGCCTGATGATGACCGTCGTTGCATCCGATGTGGGCGGCTACGCGGTGGGAGTGCTGTTCGGAAGGCATCCGATGGTTCCGACGATCAGCCCGAAGAAGTCCTGGGAGGGGCTTGCCGGATCGCTGGTCTGCGGCATCACGGCGGCGACCCTGACCACGACGTTCCTGGTCGGGAAATCGCCGTGGGTCGGGGTGCTGCTGGGTGTGGTGCTCGTGTTCACCTGCACGCTTGGCGACCTGGTGGAGTCGCAGGTCAAGCGCGACCTCGGCATCAAGGACATGGGCCGGCTGCTACCCGGTCACGGTGGGCTGATGGACCGCCTCGACGGTGTGCTCCCGTCGGCCGTCGCGGCCTGGACGGTACTGACGCTGCTTCCTTGAGTTCGGCCAGGAGTTCGGCCGGCCGGTGGCTTGCCCGATACTGGACAGGTCATGGTCCAACAGTTGATTTTCGACGAGCCGCGGCCGAGCAGGCCGCCGCGGCACCTGGCCGACCTCGATGCGGCGGGCCGCGCGTCGGCCGTCGCGGAGTTGGGCTTGCCGGCGTTTCGCGCCAAGCAGCTCGCGCATCAGTACTACGGGCGGTTGATCGCTGACCCGCAACAGATGACCGACCTTCCGGCAGCGGTACGGGATCAGATCGCCGAGACGATGTTCCCGAAGCTGCTCACCGCGGCCACCGAAGTCACCTGTGATGCCGGTCAGACTCGAAAGACGTTGTGGCGAGCCATCGATGGCGCGACGATCGAGTCGGTTCTGATGCGCTACCCGCAGCGCAATACGGTGTGCATTTCGTCGCAGGCCGGCTGCGGCATGGCCTGTCCGTTCTGCGCGACGGGTCAGGTTGGATTGACGCGCAATCTGTCGACCGGGGAGATCCTCGAGCAGGTACGTGCGGGCGCCGCGGCGCTACGCGACGACTTCGGCCCCGTTGGTTTGCGGCTGTCGAATGTGGTTTTCATGGGGATGGGCGAGCCGCTGGCCAACTACGCCAGGGTGCTGGCCGCGGTGCGGCGCATCATCGAGGCGCCGCCGCACGGTTTCGGTATCTCGGCCAGGTCGGTGACGGTGTCGACGGTGGGTCTGGCCCCGGCCATCCGCAAGCTTGCCGACGAGAGGCAGGGAGTGACGCTGGCGTTGTCGCTGCACGCGCCCGACGACGAGCTGCGTGACACGCTGGTTCCGGTCAACAACCGCTGGAAGATCGGCGAGGCTCTTGACGCCGCCCGGTACTACGCCGACATCACGGGGCGGCGGGTGTCCGTCGAGTACGCACTGATCCGCGACGTCAACGATCAACCGTGGCGTGCCGACCTGCTGGGCAAACGGCTGCGTCACGCCCTCGGACCGCTGGTGCACGTGAACCTGATTCCGCTGAACCCGACCCCGGGCAGCGACTGGGATGCCAGCCCCAAGGCGGTGGAGCGGGAGTTCGTCCGGCGGATCCGATCGAAGGGAGTGTCATGCACCGTGCGGGACACCCGAGGGCGGGAGATCAGCGCCGCTTGCGGACAGCTCGCCGCGCAGGCCTGAGCCGGGCTGCTGAACCGCGTTGACGTCTCCCACGTCTTCAAGGCATAACGCCAGCAATGAGGCCAGCAAATGAGGAATGCCATGATTCGCCTGTTGTCCCCGCTCAAAGTGTTCGCCGCAGCGGTCTTCGCCGCCGCCTTGATATTCGGACTGGCCGAGGCGCCGCACGCGAAGGCCGCCGACGATCGGCTGCAGTTCGCCGGAACCACGCTGAGCGGCGCCCCGTTCAACGGCGCCAGCCTGCAGGGCAAGCCGGCGGTGCTGTGGTTCTGGGCACCCTTCTGCCCGTTCTGCAACGCCGAAGCTCCCGGCGTGAGTCAGGTCGCGGCCGCCAGTCCCGGCGTCACCTTCGTCGGCATCGCCGGGCACTCGGATGTGGGTGCCGAACAGAACTTCGTGTCCAAGTACAACCTGAACTTCACCAACCTCAATGACGCCGACGGCTCGCTGTGGGCCCGCTACAACGTGCCCTGGCAGCCCGCCTACGTGTTCTACCGCGCGGACGGCAGCTCGACGTTCGTCAACAACCCCACCTCGGCCATGCCGCAACAGGAGCTGGCGGGCCGAGTGGCCGCGCTGACGCACTGACCCGGTGAACCAAGGCCTGATCGGTCTGGCCTTCGCCGCCGGACTGGTGGCGGCTCTCAACCCTTGCGGGTTTGCCATGCTGCCCGCGTACCTGCTTCTGGTGGTGCGCGGGCAGCACCCGGGCGCGCGGTCATCGGCATCTCGAGCATTGGCGCCGATCGGCCGTGCCCTGGCGGCGACCGTCGGGATGGCACTCGGCTTCGTGACGGTATTCGGATTGTTCGGGGCGCTGACCATCTCGGCGGCCACGACGGTGCAGCGATACCTGCCGTACGGGACGGTGGTGATCGGTGTTGTGCTTGTCGCCCTTGGGGTTTGGCTGCTGTCGGGCCGGGAGCTGACGGCGATTACGCCGCGGCCGGTGGGCCCGCGATGGGCGCCGAACGCGCGGCAGGGGTCTTGGCTGGTCGGCATGTACACCTACGGCGTCAGCTATGCGATCGCGTCACTGTCATGCACCATCGGTCCGTTCCTGGCGGTCACCGGCGCAGGCTTTCGCGGCGGATCGTTTGTCACCGGGGTGGCGATCTACGCGGCCTACGTCGCGGGCCTGACGGCGGTAGTCGGTGTGCTGGCCATCGCTTCCGCCATGGGTGGGTCGGCGTTGGCCGACCGGTTGCGGCGAATCCTGCCGTTCGTCAACCGGATCAGCGGTGTGCTGCTGGTGTTGGTCGGTCTGTACGTGGGTTACTACGGCGTCTACGAGCTGCGTCTGTTCAACACCCGGGCGAATCCCCACGACGCGGTGATCACCGCGGCCGGACGCCTGCAAGGTGTGCTTGCCGGCTGGGTCCACCAGCACGGCGGATGGCCCTGGGCTGTGGCGCTGTTCGTGCTGGTCGTTGCCGCATTCGCCGGCGCCTGGTATCGGCGGGCG